>Ga0209172_10000581_pt1 | contig 97943 bp, 78 predicted proteins | sample LarsenN4metaG_FD_184113 | JGI IMG/M metagenome (GOLD analysis project Ga0209172, IMG submission 184113) | Hot spring sediment bacterial and archeal communities from British Columbia, Canada, to study Microbial Dark Matter (Phase II) - Larsen... ... | reverse complement strand
CGCATCAAGGCCTTCGAGATGGCGTATCGCATGCAAATCGAAGCGACCGATGCGTTCGACCTCGGCAAGGAACCGCAGAGCACCCGCGACCTGTATGGCGACACGCCCCAGGGGCGGCAGTTGCTGCTGGCGCGCCGCCTGGTGGAGCGCGGCGTGCGTTTTGTACAGGTCTGGGCCGGGGGGTGGGATCATCACGAAGACATAGAAGAACGCTTGCCCGAAAGCGCTGCGGAAATTGACGCTCCTGCCGCGGCGCTGCTGACGGACTTAAAGCAGCGGGGTCTGCTCGAGAGCACATTGGTCGTTTGGGGCGGAGAATTCGGGCGCTCCGTCACGCGCGACCGCAACGGCAACGAAAACCCCGGCCGGGATCACAATAACAAGGCGTTCAGCATCTGGCTTGCAGGCGGCGGAGTGAAAGGCGGCGCGGTCTACGGCGCCACGGATCCTTTCGGCGCTGCGGCCGTCGAGAATAGAGTTCACATTCACGACCTGCATGCAACGATTCTCCATCTGCTGGGCTTCGACCACACCCGGCTGACGTACCGCTACAACGGCCGTGATTTCCGGCTCACGGACAACTTCGGAAACGTTGTGAAAGGAATTCTCGCGTGAAGATCTCAGGATTCCGGTGGAGACTTGCAGTTCTTGGCGGTCTTGCAGCCATGTGCTGCCTGTCGTTAGTCGCTTTGCCCTCGCCCCAGCAAAGCCCAACGAAGGACCAGATCGAGTTCTTCGAAAGCAAGATCCGTCCCATCCTCACCGATCGATGCTACAAGTGCCACAGCTCTGCGATGGACTCTCCCAGATCGGGATTGGAGCTGGATTGGAAGGGCGGCTGGCAGAAGGGCGGCGCCTACGGTCCAGCGATCGTTCCGGGCGATCCCGAGAAAAGTCTGCTCATTTCGGCGGTTCGTTACACGGATAGCGGCCTGCAGATGCCGCCCGACGGCAAGCTCTCAACCGCGCAGGTGAATGATCTGGTCGCCTGGGTTCGCATGGGCGCGCCGGACCCTCGCACCGCGCGGCCTGCAGGCGCCGCGGCAAGCTATGGAGGGAACGGCAAGAATCATTGGGCGTTCAAGCCTCTTGCCAGACCGACGCCTCCCGCGGTGAAAAACGAAGCGTGGGTCCAGAATGATGTCGACCGCTTCGTACTGGCCAAGCTCGAATCGAATGGCATGAGCCCCAACGAAGCCGCGGACAAGCGCACTCTTATCCGCCGCGCCTACTACGACCTGATAGGACTCCCGCCGTCGCCCGAGCAGGTGAACGCGTTTCTTGCCGATGCGTCGCCCAATGCCTTCGAGAAGGTTATCGATGCGTTGCTCGCTTCCCCGCACTATGGCGAACGCTGGGGCCGCCATTGGCTCGACGTGGCGCGCTACTCGGACACCAAGGGTCAACCAGACCGCCGCCGGAATGAGACAACGGTCTATCCCTACGCATGGACCTACCGCGATTACGTGATCAAAGCGTTCAACGACGATCTGCCCTACGACCAGTTCATTCGCGAGCAGCTCGCAGCCGACCTGCTGGATGGCGGGCAGCACGCCAAGAAGAATCCGGCGTCGCTCGCCGCTCTGGGATTCCTTACGCTTGGCGATCACTTCAACGGCAACATGCACGACATCATCAACGACCGGATCGACGTTACGTCGAAGGCGTTTCTTGGACTCACGGTCTCATGCGCGCGCTGCCACGATCATAAGTTCGATCCCATTCCCACTGCAGACTACTATTCGCTCTACGGGATCTTCGCCAGCTCTGTCGAACCCGCCGACAAACCGGTCATTGGTCCGCCGAACGCAGCGCATGCGGATTATCTTGAACGGCGTCGCGACATGGATGACCGCCTGCGGAACATGCGCGAGCAGGCTATCCAGGATCTGTACGGCGACTACAAAAAGCAGGGGGCGGCCTATCTGCTCGCGATGACGATGCCGGAGAACCAACGCGCGGCATTCCTGAAGAAGAACGGCGCGGATCCGGCGCTCGTGCAGAACTGGGTTGCTCTGACGCGTCCCGGATTCCGCGCAGGGGCGCCGATTTTCGAAGTCTGGGCCCTCTTGTCGCGCCTGCCGGCGGACCGATTTCAACGGCAGGCGCCACGCGTCCTGGCGAATCTGGATCAGAGGGAGCGAGCGTGGGAATTGAACCCGATCGTATTAAAGGCCTTCGAAGGCACATCTCCGCGGAACATCAAGGACGTCGCCGACATCTACGGCAGATTGCTGGCGCGGTCCGACGCGGAGTGGGAAGCCGCGCTGACGCGCGTTTGGGAGTCTGCTTTACTGCGCTTCCCGCCGCGGCAGGTTCAGAATCAATACCGGCGGCTTCGGGAAGAGAGCGATGTGCTTGAACTCGCGCACGCGGGCGCGCCGGTTCGCGCCCATGTCCTTGCGGACGGCCCGAAGCCTGCGGACGCGCCGATTCTCATTCGGGGCCAGGCGGAAGCGCCCGGCCAGGTCGTGCCGCGCCGCTTTCTGGAGGTGTTGTCGGGATCGAACCGTCCGGCCTTCAAGAAAGGCAGCGGACGACTTGAACTGGCGAATTCCATTGCAAGCAAGACCAATCCGCTCACGGCGCGCGTGATGGTGAACCGCATCTGGCAGCATCATTTTGGCGACGGATTTGTCAGCACTCCCGACGACCTTGGCAACCAGTCTCCACCGCCGTCGCACCCGGAATTGCTGGATTGGCTTGCGAACCGGTTCATGGCTGACGGGTGGTCCATGAAGAAACTGCATAAGCTGATTCTGCTCTCTGCGACGTGGCAACAGAGCAGCCGCAACAACCCACAGTTCGCCGAAAAAGATCCGTTCAATCGCCTGCTCTGGCGCGCCAACGTCCGGCGGCTTGAATTCGAACCGCTCCGCGATTCCGTCTTGAGCATCGGCGGCGGGCTGGATCTGACCGTGGGCGGGCGTCCGGTGGACCTTTCAGCGGGCGTGCGAGCTCCTCAAGGCCGAGGCGGTCGCGGCGGCGCCGTCGCGAATCAGCTTTCGAGGGCGCCTCGCCGCACCGTCTACGGCTACGTCGACCGCGCGAATCCCGAAGAGGTCCTGACGATCTTCGATTTCGCAACGCCGACTGCGCCCACTGGCAAGCGCTACGAAACCACCGTGCCGCAACAGGCTTTGTTCCTCATGAACAGTCCGCTCGTGATTGAGCAGGTGCGCAACGTCGTCAACCGGGACGCCTTTCAGGATGCCGGTTCCGATGAGGAGCGCATCCGTATCCTCTATGAGCTGTTCTTCCAGCGGCCTCCAACTCCGGAGGAAGTTCGCTTGGGCGAAGAATTCGTAAGAACGCATCGGGCTGAGGCGCCGCCGCGTGCTGAACCTGTTTCCGCCAGAGGCGCTCGTGGAGCATCTCCCGGCGCCGCCGGACAACGCGGCGGACGGGGCCAAGGCCGCGGTAGCGGCGCCGGGCCGGCCGTGCGTCTCCCGCTGACGGGATGGCAGGAGTATGGCCACGCCTTGCTCCTCACGAACGAGTTCGCGTTCGTGAACTAGCTTGCGGCTAACCTAACCAACTAATACGTCACGATCTACCTTCTCGGACGGCGCGAGCGCGGGCGCCGCCGGGACGCCTGTGACCCGCGCCAGAATCTTGTGAAGTTGACGCACGCCTTCCGTGAGGGCCGCGGGTCCGGGCTGCAGAATATAGGCCGATTTGATTTCGTAGATATGCCCATTCTGGACCGCGCTGATTTGAGCCCAATTCGTACGTCCGCGAATCCACTCCTTTCGCACCATCCGCCCGCACCATGAGGCGATGATGACTTCTGGATCGCGCGCGACGACATCAGCCTGATTCACAATTCGCTCCGTCGCACTCTTGCATACGCGAAGCTCGGGAAAGACAGGCGCGCCCCCGGCAATTTCGATCAGCTCGTCCACCCACCGTATGCCTGAGATCAGCGGATCAAACCATTCTTCGAAGAACACTCGGGGTCGAACCGGAAACAGCCGGGCTGACGCCTCGATGGCTTGAAGTTCCGTCTCGAAACGCTGTACAAGTTGTTGGGCCTTCGGCTCGGCGCCGACGATTCTGCCGACCGTCAGAATCATCTGCATGATTTCGGCCACGCTGCGTTGATTGAACGCAATCACGTTTAAGCCGCGTTTGATCAAATCGCTGGCGATGCCGGCCTGCAAATCCGAAAACGCCAGCACCAGATCGGGTTCCAGACCGATGATCTTGTCCAGCTTGGCCGTGATGAATGCAGATACTTTCGGCTTCCGCCGCGCTTCCGGCGGCCGCACGGTGTAGCCGGACACGCCGACGATGCGGTCTTCTTCGCCAAGCAGGTATAGCGTCTCGGTCGTTTCTTCGGTCAGGCAAACGATCCTGCGTGGGTAGTGCGTGACGGCGTCCCGAGCTTCCATCACCGTTATAGATACGCCCTTCTCTTATTTTCCTGCAGGGGGCGGCGCCGTCCTGCACGGCGTGGGAGTCCATTTCGAACCGTTGGGTTCGAGCTTGAAGTGCGTGCTGGTGTAGAACGGCTGGGTGAAGTATTTCGGATCTTCCACGATCGTGAGAACGTGCAGCCAGACGTCGCCGTTGGGATGCGGCGGCAGCCTGTGAAAGTACTCGGTGATGGAAGCGCTTTCGCTGTATGGCACGCCGTTCTTCCGGAGATAGCCCTCGCGAAAATGCGTCGTCACCACTTTCAGCGAACCGCCCTGCGAGAGCGACGCTGGCGGCGGCGGACCGCCGCGCAGCCCGCGTCCGCCGCCGCCGGGTGGAGTGTTTTCACCCCCGACCGCCGGTCCTCCACGGACGCCGCCGCCCCCGCCGCCGCGAGGCGGCGTTTCCCACTCCGCGATGGAATGACCCTGCCAGGTTTTCTCGCCTTGCGGCGGTTTGGAGGCATCGAAATGCAAAAGGCGCGTCTGCGTTCCAGCGTCGAAATCGATCTTCAGCGTATTGTCGTCTTGCCAAATGATGTGCAGGCGGCCCGGCTGGCGCATGATCCCCCCGATCCCGAAAGCCTTGCACTGGAGGCCGGCCGCATTGTCTTTTGCGAGGTCCCACGAATCAGCGATGCGCCGGCCTTCCTGCGTGAAAGGAGGAAGGCTTTCATAATCGCCTTTGCGGGGCGTCGCCATACGATGCCGCCAGTCTTCGCTTACCACCGAAACCCAATAGCCGGTTAAATCAATAGGCGCAGCCGCGCGCGCCGATCGTGGGGCTTGGCCCCGCTGCGCTGCAGCGAGTTCCGGACTGTAGGCGCGGCCTACGACCGCGCTCACAGCCGCCAACGCGACGAAGGCTCCAACAATCCGCAATCCGCAATCCGCAATCCGCAATTTCCCTCCTACTTCTTCCGGCTGAGATCCCGGTAGACAGCCTCGATGAAGTTGGCGGTCGTCCAAGGCCCTTTGTCACTGCCGTACCGAGCGTCGTAGTCCAGGGCCGGCCGTGCGGCCTTGATCTGTTCCAGGGTCATTCCCCGCTGGATCATGTCCCGAATCCGGTCGCGAAGTATCACCACCATGTCCCGATACTCGACAACGTCCGCCTCATCGCTGACGCGGCCATGGCCCGGAATCACGTACGTGCCTCCTTCCTGCAGATGCTTGGGCACGGTGATATCGAGAATTTTGTTCAGTCCCGCAATGAAGCCTTCGACTCCGCCTCCGCGCTCGAGATCCACGACGGGGTACGTTGTCGTCAGGAAGATGTCGCCGGCCACCACGACGTCGGAACCGCGGAAATGGACAAGAATGTCGCCGTCCGTGTGCGCGGAGGGGATGTGGTGCAGGAAGATTGCTTCTCCGTTGAAATAAAAGTCGCGGCTTTCTTCGAAAAACGTTTTCAGAGGCCAGTCGGTGGAGGGCCTTCCGCTTTCAGTTATGCGTGCGAGAACGTTTTCGTGGGCCATGATGTCGGCGGGGTTGCCGTTCACGGTCATGCCGGCCTGTGACACGGCGGCGTTGCCTCCGGTGTGATCGAGATCCATGCTCGTATTGACTACCCATCGAATGGTCTTGTTCGAGAGCTTCCGGATGGCTGCAAGCACGTCGTCGCGCATCGCGGACGTTCCGGTATCCACGACGAGGACGCCGTCCGGACCCACCTGTACTGCAATATTGGCGCCCGCGCCAACGAGCATGTGCACGTTTCCCTGGACATGGAATGTCTTGATTTCGTCGCGCAACGCCCCTTGACCGGCGCTGTTGACTTGAAGCGACGCCGCAAGCATCAGGATTGCTGCGGCGCGGCCGCCGTTACGATGCCAAAACGCTGCGATCATGGCCCCTGCCGCTTCATCAATTCTTCGACCTTCGGCATGTATTCCGGATACGTAGCTTCGGCCCCCGCCCAGATCGCCTCGAATGGAAGTCCGAACTTGTTGGCGAAATCCCGCAGGAACGTGTTTTTTCCCGGAAGAATATGGGGAACTTCGTTCTTCGGCTTCGGGACTTCCATAACGTATTCGCAGTTGTACAGCCAGTTCTGGTTTCCGCGCTCCATCAGCGTGAACTCCTGGCTGTTGACGTACGGTTCGCTGAGGTAGACGGGGTCCGTGACAATGATGACCTGAGATAGCACGTTGCCGTGCCGCATATAATGCTCGACCACCGTCGTCAGATCGCTGCTCGGGATGCCGCTGCGTCTGTAGAACTCTTTCTTGATGTGGGTGGTCGTCACCGTAAGGATGTCGCCGTTCCATTTGCCTGTGGAGAAACCCATGAACGTGTGAGGCGCGTATTCAGGCGGGTGCGGGCGGCCATCCATCCAGATGGTGCGCGATTGCATGTAGGTTCCGATGTAAACCTTGTATGCAATGATCTCCTGCGTCGCCGGGTCCTTTTCTTCCCAGATACGGAACTGCAGAGGGCCCCGGTAGATGTGGGGCAGATTGTACGGCTGGCACTGGTGTTCGAGAACGGAAACGCGCGTCACGTCCCAGGCTTCGGCGTAGCGGCGCGCGGCGTCGTTCATGGGGACGCCGGTGAAATCGCCGTTGACGTCGCCGGGGATGCGGTCCGATTGATCTTCATGGTACCGGCCGACCCATTCACCAACCAGACTCACCTGGGCGTGCGCTTCTGTTGCGAGCAAAGCCCCGAACAGACAGGCCAGCGCGGCTGCAGTGCAGCGCATATCAATCCACGACCTGACCGGGCTTGTTGCCCCATCCATAACCGTCGGAAGGCCGCAGCAACGTCCGCATGAGAATGCGATGATCTGCAGGGTTGCGGCCGGGAGGTCCCGTAATGATGACGAAGTCGCCGACTTTCAAAGTTTCGCGCGTCACGCCCTGCTGCCCTAGCTGGCCGATTCCACCCCATTCGACCCCCCAACGCTGCATCACGCCTTTCTCGTCCGGTGCCATGACGTGGACAAACGAGTGTGGGTTCCGAAACTGAAACTGAACGATCTTGCCTTCGATCTTGATCGTCTTGCCTTCCTCGTAGGTCGCGGTAAAAGAGTGATGGGCGTAGGCCGCGACGCTCAGCGCCGCGATGGCCGCAACGGCAGCAACGGTAAGCGGAAGCCTTTTTGATCTGTCCATCCGATCCCTCCTTAAGCGCGCCGCAGGCGCGATGTGGAGTATTGTCGCGTGAGTCTGCTGAAGTTGAATACAAGTCGGCGCACGGTGTCAAGTTCCGCCAAGACGCCGTTGGCGCAGGACCTCATAAAGGACGACTCCGGCGGCGACGGACACATTGAGAGATTCGATCTTGCCGGCCATCGGCAGCTTCACCAGCGCATCGCAGTGCTCGCGGACCAGACGTCGAAGGCCGCGATGTTCGGCGCCCAAGACAAGCGCGACCGCTCCCTTGTAATCGAATTCCGTCCAAAGCCGTTCCGCGTCCGCATCGACCCCCACGACCCAGAAGTTCCTTTCTTTCAGATGCTTTAAGAAATTTACCAGGTTGCCGACGCGGACGACCGGCACATAGGCCAACGCTCCCGCCGCCGCCTTGGCCGCCGCGGCGCCGAGCGGGGCCGAATGCCGTTCCGGAACGACCACTCCGGAGACGCTGCATGCCTCCGCCGTCCGGATGATCGCGCCGAGATTGTGCGGGTCTTCAACCCCGTCGAGTACAACGATGCACGGCGCGGCAGGCTCAAAGAGCTTTTCTGCGGGCGAATACTCGAATTCACTCGCGACAGCGACGATGCCTTGATGGACCTCGCCTCGCGCCAGGCGATCCAGCGCCGCACGGTCTTCTTTCCGAATCGGGACGCCCCGCGCCTGCGCCATTTCGAGAATCTCCCGGAGCCGCGCTGAACGGATTTCACGCGCGATGTGGATCCGCTCTATCGGCGGCTTTCCTGCCGCAAGGGCGCCGTAAACGGGGTGGACTCCGCAAAGATAGCGGTCCATGGCTTTCATTTTTCATCCAGTTTCATCCAGGGGGCCTACTCCCAAGTGACCAACGCCACCGCCTCCGCCGCAATGGCTTCCCCGGCGCCGATGGGGCCCAACCCCTCCATGGTCTTCGCCTTGACGTGCACGCGTTCTTCGGAAACCCCAAGAACCTCCGCAATCTTTCGCTTCATGGCGGGGAAGAAAGGCGTCAATCGGGGTTGTTCCGCGAGAATATTGGAATCGATATTTCCGATTTCGAAATGTTTCCGGCGGACGGCGGCCGCGGCTTCCGCCAAAAATTTCAGGCTCGACACACCGCGGTATCGAGGATCCGTATCGGGAAACAATTCTCCAATATTGCCGAGGCCTGCGGCGCCCAGCAAGGCGTCCGTCACGGCGTGGCAAAGAACATCGCCGTCGGAATGTCCCAACAGTCCCTTGTGATATGGAATCTCCACCCCGCCGATCACCAGCGGTGAGGCCGGACTGAGGCGATGCACATCAAAACCGACGCCGACGCGGAAGTTCACTTCGACGCCTTTTCTTCTTCAAGAAAGACGCGGGCGAGCGTGAGATCCGAAGGCTGCGTGATCTTGATGTTGCGCTGTGAGCCGCGCACGACTGAAACGGGATGTCCCGTACGCTCCACAAGACTGGATTCATCCGTGCCGTAATAGTCGTCGCGGCGGGCTCGTTCGAACGCCTCGCGGAGAATGTCCACGCGAAACGCCTGCGGCGTCTGAGCAAGAACGAGATGTTCTCGCACCAACGTGGAATCGACGACGTCCTTCTCCACTTGCTTGACCGTGTCCAGAATCGGGATTGCCAGAATCGCGGCCCCCGTGCGGTCCGCTTCGCGGACGACCGCGATGATCTCGTCGACGCTGACAAACGGCCGGACGCCGTCATGCACGGCGACAATGGCCGCCGCCGGATCGATATGCTGCAGCGCGGCGGCGACTGAATCTTGACGCCGGTCCCCGCCTTGGATTACCAAGACCGGCTTTGAAAAGGCCGCGGCCGCAACAATTCGGCGTACTTCTTCGACGGATTCCCGCGGCGCTGCGACAATGATGTTCTCCACCAGCCGGCACGCATCAAACTTGCGGATTGTGTAGATCAGAATCGGTGTGTCATCGAGGAGCAGCAACTGTTTCGGCCGATCTACCTTCATGCGACGGCCGGCGCCCGCCGCCGCAATAATCGCCGTGACTCTCATCGTCATAGGGAATTGGGGACAGAGACCAATTTCCTGCACGAGCAATCCCGCCTGAACGTCAAAACCGTTTGCGCGCAGGAAATTGGTCTCTGTCCCCAATTCCCCGCGCACGCGCCCAGTGACAGCTTCAGTGCGAGACCTCCGTATGCGCCTGCCGTTCCGCAGGACGAGGTTCCACCGGATGCGGCTGCCCGGAATTGCGGTCGTTGCGATCTTCGCGAGTTCCGTGGTGCGTCGTCGCGGCTGCTTCGCTGCGCCGCTCTTCGTATCGCCCGAAAATCATCTTGCCGGCAGTGGTCTGCAGCACGCTGGTGACGGAGGACTCGACCGTCTTGCCGATCATTTTTCGGGCGTTGTCCACCACGACCATCGTTCCGTCGTCCAGATACGCAATGCCCTGATTGAACTCCTTGCCCTCCTTCAAAATGAACACCTTCATCGTTTCGCCGGGCAGATATACGGGCTTCAGCGCGTTGGCAAGCTCATTGATGTTCAGTACTTCGACTCCGCGCAGTTGCGCGACTTTGTTGAGATTGAAATCGTTCGTCACGATTTTCGCCTCGAACTCCTTGGCCAGCTCGATCAGCTTCATGTCCACTTCTCGAAACTGCGGATAGTCGTTTTCGACAAACTGAACTGTGATCCCCGCCGTCTTTTGAATTCGCTGGAGAATGTCCAGGCCGCGACGTCCGCGGTTCCGCTTCAATGTGTCGGCGGAATCGGCCACCTGCTGCAGTTCGCGCAGGACGAAGTGCGGGATGACAAGAATGCCGTCCAGAAAACCGGTCTCGGAGATGTCGGCGATTCTGCCATCGATGATGACGCTCGTATCCAGGATCTTGTAGGCCTTCTTCGGAGGCCGCTCCCCGCCGAAGATGCCCCCAAGCGCCGAAAGATTCAGGTACTCCCCCTTGTTGGCGCCGACGACGAGCCCGACGTAGGTCATGAGAAAGAGAATGAATACGCGCACAAACGATATCGAGCTGTCGTCGAAGGCCGTGTTGCTGAGAATGTGACTGATCAAACTTGCGCCAATGATTCCAAGGATCGAACCGATTGCCGCGCCAATCAGACGTTTCAGAGTCGCCCGTCTCAGCCGATGCTCGAAATAGATGATGCCCAGCGCGCTCGCCAGACCGAGCGCCACAGTTGTCAAGCCCCGGAGTCCAAACGGCTGAATGAAGTACGCAGCCAGGGTCAGCGTAATCGCAAAGATGATGCGCACGACCCAAATGTCAACCACATACGTTTGTTCACCTTGAACATCCAATCCAGCGGAGGGCTTCGGGGGCGAAAAGGAAGACGTGCTTTCTTTTATCTTCATGAAGGAAGACCTCTTGCGGAACCTCAAAGCTGGCGTGATTATAAATCACTGATAACACGGCAGGCACAAGAATCGGCTTGCGATCCGCGGACCCCCTGCGCTCGCTAGCGCTCGCGCTCTCCCCCGCCGAAGGCGGCAGGGGGTCTAATCACCCGAACAGCGCGTGGCGGGCTTCCTGAATATTACGCACCGCAGACATTCGAATCGCGCTCTCGATTTCCGGCGCAAGCTTCTGCGGCGGGGCGACGGCGGAGTTGAAGCCGAGCATCAAGGCTTCCTTCAGACGCATATCCGCAAACATGGCGGGCCGGATCTCGCCTCCCAATCCTACTTCCCCGAACACGACTGTCGAGGCGCTGACGGCGCGATTAAACAGGCTCGACAGAATCGACGCCGCGATCGCAAGGTCCGCCGCGGGCTCCTCCACGGCCAGCCCGCCGGCAACGTTGAGATAGATATCCTGGTCCCACAAATTTACGCCAAGGCGCTTTTCGAGCACTGCAGCAATGATCGCCAGCCGCTGCGGATCCACTCCTGTCGCGACGCGGCGCGGCGCGCCGAAATGCGTCCGCGACGCCAGGGCCTGTATTTCAACCAGCAGCGGCCGAGTTCCTTCAACACAGGCGAGAACCACAGACCCTGGATTCATGCGGCCGGACTCGGACAGAAACAGAGCTGACGGCTTTTCCACCGCTCGAAGCCCGTCGCCGGCCATTTCGAAAATGCCGAGCTCATTGGCCGGTCCGAAACGGTTCTTGATCGTGCGCACGATGCGATGGGGATGCTGGCGGGGCCCTTCGAAATACAGCACCGTGTCGACCATGTGTTCGAGCGCCTTTGGTCCGGCCAACGCTCCGTCCTTGGTGACGTGTCCGATCAGGAATACGGGCACGTGATGCTTCTTGGCCCAAAACATCAGTTGAGACGCGACCTCGCGCACCTGCCCGATGCTGCCGGGCGCCATTTCAAGTTTTTCGCTATAAGCCGTTTGCACCGAATCAACCACCAGCATGGCCGCCTGTAAGGATTCCGCGGCGCTCACGACCTTCTCGATGCACATTTCCGGATAGACGTGAAGCCCGTCGCCGTTTACGCCCAGGCGTTCCCCGCGCATCCTGATCTGCTGCGCGGATTCTTCCCCCGACGCGTAGAGAACTTTCACGGCTGCGGAAAGCCTCGCGCTGACGTCCAGCATGAGCGTGGATTTGCCGACTCCCGGGTCTCCGCCGAGCAAGACGAGCGCTCCGGCGACGACCCCGCCGCCCAGAACGCGATCAAACTCTGGAATTCCGGTCGCAAGCCGCGGCGTCTCGGCGCCCGAGACTTCGGAGAAGAGAACGGGCGCTGCATCCCAGGATCGCTGGCGATCATCTCCCGCGACGATGCGCTCTTCAACGAATGAGTTCCAGTGCTGGCATGACGGACACCGGCCGATCCATTTCGGAGAGACATGCCCGCATTGCTGGCATGCGTACTGCGTCTTCGCCTTCAACGATCAGTAGCCTTCGAGGAGATTCTCGAACCTTGTGAATTGTTTCAGAAAGGCAAGTTTCACCTTGCCGATTGGGCCGTTGCGCTGCTTCGCAATGATCAGCTCGGCCTTCCCTTCGTTTTCGTCGTCCCGCTTATAAACCTCTTCACGGTAAATAAACAGCACGACGTCGGCGTCCTGCTCGATGGAGCCGGATTCTCTTAAGTCGGACAATTGAGGACGATGATCCCCTTGACGCTGCTCGGGCGCGCGGCTCAACTGCGAGAGCGCGACCACAGGAGTCTGAAGCTCCTTGGCGAGCGCTTTCAGTCCACGCGAGATGCTGGAGATTTCCTGCACGCGGTTCTCTGCTCTTCCATAGCCGGACATGAGCTGCAGATAGTCTACAATCACAAGGCTCAAACCGTGTTCGGCTTTCAAGCGCCGCGACTTCGCGCGCATCTCCATCACAGTCAACGTCGATGAATCGTCGACAAAAATAGGCGCCCGCGCCACGTCGCCAAGCGTTTCGATCAGCTTTCTGAAGTCTTCCTTTCCGATGTATCCCGTGCGGACCTTGTGGGCGTCGACGAGCGCTTCGGCGCAGAGCAGACGCATCAGCAATTGTTCCTTCGACATTTCGAGGCTGAAGATGCCGACGTTCTGGCCCTTTCTCAACGCGACGTGCTGCGCTATGTTGAGGCAAAGCGCCGTCTTCCCCATCGACGGGCGCGCGGCAAGGATCACCAGATCTCCAGGCTGGAAACCGGACGTCATGCGGTCCAGGTCCGTGAACCCCGACGGCACGCCCGTGATCATTTCACGGTCCGTGTAGAGTTTCTCCAGCAGCCGCGTCGCCGGGGCCTCCATGTCCTTCACCGACACGAACCCTGTTCGGATGCGTCGGTCGGAAAGCGCAAAGAACGACTGTTCGGCTCGATCCAGAATCTGATCCGCGGGCGCGGCCTGATCGAAGCATTCGGCCATCACCTTGTTCGCGGCGGCAATCATCTGGCGCGCCAGAGACTTCTCGCGAATGATGTCGATGTAGTTGTCGATGTGGACCAGGTGCGGGATTCCTTCGAGCAGCTCAGCGATGTAGGCGATGCCGCCCGCGCTCTCCAGCGCGTTGGCCCGCCGCAGCTCTTCCTGAATCGTGATGAGGTCGATGGCCCGGGAGCTTTCCTTCAACTGGATCATCTGGCGGAAGATCAACCGGTGCGCATCAAGGTAGAAGTCCTCAGGGCGCAGGAATTCGACGATGCGATAGTAGTTTTCGTTGTTGGCAAGAACCGAACCTAGCAGCGAGCGTTCGGCGTCGACATTGTGCGGCAGAGATCTCTCGAGTGCTGTAGCTGACATGGTTTTGATTTCGGATTGCGGATTGCGGTTTTCGGATTCGAAAACTCACTTGTACTCCAGGCGTCTCAAATCCGCAATCCGAAATCCGCAATCCGAAATCAGCTTTCGGTTTCCGGTTCCACTTTCAACTTGACGAGTGCTGTGACGTCCTTAAAGAGCCGGATCGGAATCTCGTATTCACCGATCTTCTTGATGTGGTCGTCCATGTGGATCTTGCGCTTTTCAATCTCGAAGCCTTTCTTTTCGAGCTCTTCCGCAACGTCCGAGTTGGTGACGGAGCCGTAAAGCGCGTTCTGCTCGCCGACCTTCCGGCGGACGAGCAGCTCGACTTTCTCGAGAAGCTCTTTGAGCTTCTCCGCATCGTCCTTCTGTTTGGCTTCTTTGCGCAAGAGAGCCTGGCGCTCGAATTCAATCACCTTCATGTTGCCGGGCGTGGCTGGATACGCGAGTTTCTTCGGAAGGAGAAAATTCCTGGCAAAGCCGTCGGCGACTTTGACGACTTCGCCGGCGCGGCCCACGTTATCGATTGTTTCGCGAAGGATGACTTCCATAGACCTCTCAGTCGGATGTAAACGGCAGCAACGCAATATTGCGCGCTTTCTTGATCGCGTCATTCAGGAGGCGTTGATGCGGCGAACACACTCCTGAGATGCGGCGCGGCAGAACCTTTGCGCGCTCGGGAATGAACTGCGAGAGCAGCTTGACGTCCTTGTAATTGATCGCATCGATGCGCTCAACGCAAAATTTACAAACCTTCTTGCGGCGATAGTATTGCTTCTGAATTGCCATGAACCTCTCCGAAATGCGTCCTCACCAGCCCGGCTCTAAATTGCGAACTGCGAAATGCGAATTGCGCCGGTCCCAAATTCGCAATTCGCAATTGGAGCACAGGTGCTGGGGGCGTCAAGCTACTAAACTTCCCCCTGCTCCACTTCCGGCTCCGCGACAGCCGCGGCCGCATGCGCCCCGCGTTTTGCAGCGCGTTTCTGCCGGTGCATCTTGATCTTTTCCAGCCGTTTCATGTCTTCGTCCATACGGACGGTGAGATATTTAACGACCGCATCCATGACGCGGAGCCGACGTTCCAATTCGCGGACGGCGTCTCCCGGGGCCGTGATGGTGAACAGCACATAAAATCCATCGGTGAACTTCTGGACGGCGTACGCAAGCTTGCGCTTCCCTATTTTCTCGACCTTCTCGACCTTGCCCCCGGCCGCCGCCACCACGTTTTCAAGCTGGCTATTGATCTTGTCGATTTCATCGTCCGTTGCATTTGGATTGACGATGAACATGATTTCATAACTTGGCATATTCAGGTTTCCCTCAGATCCATTCGATTAAACATCCCCATTGCTTTCTCCGGCCCCTCCGCGATTAACGCCTCAACCCCCGCCGCCGCAGCGTTCTCCGCTTTTTCGAGTATCGCGCGATCGGCTCGCGCGACTTTCGAGAGCACGAATTCGCGGACGTCTTCGATCGGTCGCTCGGGCAATATCCCCACCCGAACTCTCAGAAACTGGTCATCGCCGAGGGCCGAAATCAGCGACTTTACGCCATTGTGTCCCCCCGCCGAGCCCTTTTGCCGGATGCGGATCTTTCCAAGGGGCAACGCCACGTCGTCGTATACGACGATCAAATCCTTGTGACTCGCATCGAAGCGTTCAAAGAGCTTCGGAAGCGCAGCGCCCGTCAGATTCATGAAGGTTTGCGGGAGAACGAGAACCGCATCCTGACCAGCGACAACTGCAATCTCTGAAATCAGCGACCGCCCGCAAACCGCGCCAATCTTGACGCCATGCTTTTCACCGAGCCGCGCGACCACGCGGAAACCCACATTGTGGTATGTGTCCTCGTATTTCGCGCCCGGATTTCCCAAACCGAGAATGAGCCAGGGAGACTTCGGATTTCGGAATTCGGATTTCGGATTGACGAGGCTTTCAGCCATAGCGCTCCATCAAATCCGAAATCCGCAATCCGAAATCCGCAATTTTTATTCCGCCGGCTCCTCTTCCTTCTTGCCCTTCTTCATCACTTCGGGTTCGGGCGGAGCGGCGGCTTCGCCCTCGGCTGCCGGAGCAGCGGCGGGCGCAGGCGCGGCTTCTTCCTTTACGGCGACGACGTGGAGCACGACCTGGTCGGGTTCTTCAAGAACCGTGACCTTGGCGGACACAGGCAGGTCGGAAACGCGAATGGCGTCGTTCAGCGCAAGGTTTGTCACGTCGACTTCGATGCGTTCCGGAATATCGCCCGGCAGACATTCCACTTCGATTTCGCGCATGATGACCTCGAGAATTCCGCCCTGCACTTTTACGCCTGCGGCTTCCCCCTTCACGGCGATCGGGGCTTTCACGCGGATCGCGACGTCCATGGCGATGCGATAGAAATCCGCGTGCAGGAACGCGTCCTTCAGGGGATCCACCTGCCAGTTCTTCAGAATCGCCGACGTCGTTCCACTGGCGCCGAGGTCCAGTTTCAAGATCGTATTGCGGCCGGTTTCGGAACGGAGGACCCGTTGCAGAATCTTTGGGTCGACGGCCACTGCCATCGATTCGGCGGCGCCTCCGTAGACGACCGCCGGTATAAGCCCCTTTCGGCGCAAGCGCCGGGCCGCGTTCTTGCCGCGCTCGCTGCGGCTCTGGGCGCTCACTGTAACTTCCGCCATACTCCTGACTCCCTATATAAACAGGACGCTCACCGACGTCTCTTCATGAATCGACTGCACGGCTTGCGCCAGCAGATCGCCGACACTCAGAACCGCGATCCTTTTGCATTTTCGGGCGTCGTTATGCAAAGGAATGGTGTTGGTGACGACAACTTCCTCGAGACGCGAGTTCTGGATGCGGTCAACAGCCGGTCCCGACAGTACGGGATGCGTGCAACAGGCATAGACCTTGGTCGCTCCCTGCTCCAGCAATGCATCGACCGTCTTCACAAGCGTGCCGGCCGTATCAATGATGTCGTCGACCACGAGGCATGTCCGTCCGCGGACGTCGCCGATGACATTCATGACCTGCGCAACGTTGGCTTCGACGCGCCGCTTGTTGATCATGGCCAATTCCGCGTTCAACCGCTTCGCAAACGCCCGCGCTCTTTCGACTCCTCCGGCGTCCGGCGAAACCACCGTGAGCTTCGGCAGGCTGAACTTCTGGAAATAGTCCACCAGAACAGGCGCCGCGAACAGATGATCGACCGGAATGCTGAAAAACCCCTGAATTTGCGGCGCGTGCAGATCCATGGTCAGCAAACGGACGGCGCCGGCGGCCACGAGAAGATCCGAAACAACCTTTGCAGAAATCGGAACACGCGGCTTGTCCTTGCGGTCCTGCCGCGCGTAGCCGAAATACGGCAACACCGCCGTGATCCGCCGGGCGGATGCGCGTTTGAACGCGTCGATCATCAGGAAAAGCTCCATCAGATTCGAATCCACCGGCGGGCAGGTTGGCTGAACGATGAACACGTCCGCCCCGCGCACGTTTTCGAGGATCTGAAAGTAGATCTCACCGTCGCTGAAGCGCGTAATGGAAGATTGCCCAAGCTCACACCGCAAATACTTGCAAATCTCGTTTGTGAGCGCGGTATTGGCTGAGCCGGTAAAGATCTTCAAATCATTACTCATGGTCGGTCGAAGCTGGGGCGGAAGGATTCGAACCTTCGAATACAGGTTCCAAAGACCTGTGCCTTACCGCTTGGCCACGCCCCAATAGCAACCTAACTGCCAAAAATTTTCCGCCAATATTCCGCCCGCGGCAACGGCTTTGTCAACTTGACGATCCCGTGGACCCCGAACCTCGATGCAGCCGCGGCCGCGACCTGTTCGTCTTCAAATATCCCGAAAACCGCCGCCCCACTTCCGGAAAGCGCCGCTCTCGAAGCGCCCGCCTGCAGGAGATCATCCCGAATCGTCGCCAAGGCAGGATGCCGGTTGAACACGACCCGCTCGAAGTCATTCCGCGGCGTCGCGTCTGCACAGCCGCAAATGAACTGGGCGCAGAAACTTTCAATGCTATTGGATTCACCAGGGGCCGTCAACCACGAATACGCCTCCCGCGTTGTGACGGCAAGGCTCGGACACACCACAAGGAGCCGATAGCCGGCGTCATCTTCAAGCGGAAATACTTCCTCCCCCCGCCCGGTCCCTGCTGCGCGCCCGCCGACCGCGAAGAACGGAACGTCCGAACCGAGCGCACGAAGACTGCGAAGGAGGTCTAGTTGCGGGATTTCCTGGTCATAGAGTCGCGCGAGACCCAGCAGCGTCGCGGCGGCGTCCGCGCTGCCGCCGCCGAGACCAGCGCCGATTGGGATCTTCTTCAGGAGCTCGATCCGCGCGCGTACCGTCCGGGCGGTCATGCGTTCGAATTCGCGGACTGCGCGGACCACGAGATTGCTTTCGTCCTCCGGTCCGCCGCGGCATACGAATTCGAATCGGTCCGCCTGCGCTAAATGCAACTCGTCGCACCAATCGATCGTCTGGAGAATCGTCCGAATTTCGTGAAAACCATCGGGGCGAAGTCCTCCGACTCTCAGATCGAGATTAATTTTCGCGCACGGTCTCAGTAGCATACGGTATGCGTCATCGGGCCGGCGCCGTCGTTGTGGCCGCGTCAATTGTCTACCTGGTTGCCGCGAACGTCATCTGGATCGCGCACGACACGCGGCCGCCGTTTTGGGACATGGCGCTGCACCAAACAATCGCCCTCAAGGTCTACGATGCTGTTGCATCCGCCGGACCGGCCGCGATTGCCTCTATCCCTAGCCTCACTGGACAGTATCCGCCACTGTACCACTCGATCGTTGCGGTTTTTTACGGCGTCTTCGGAAAGACCGTCGATGCCGCGCAATATGCCAATCTTGCGGCAGTAGCGCTGCTGGCAATCGCCACATACCATCTCGGATTGCGACTCTCCGCGCCTGGGGGTCAGAACGCCGCCGCCGCGGCCGCAGTCCTCGTCAGCTTCTACCCCATGATGCTATGGCTGTCGCGTGAGACCGTGATCGACTACTGGCTCACCGCCATGGTTGCGCTTGCGGTCTGGCGGTTGTACGCGACAGCGGAGTTTTCAGATCGGCAGGCCTCCGTTGTGTTCGGCCTGGTCTGCGGCTTGGGAATGTTGACCAAGTGGACCTTCCCGCTCTTCGTAGCAGCCCCGGCGGCGTGGCTGGCGCGCAAGAATCCCAGGAACGCCGCGATCGCCGCGGTCATCGCCGCGGCGATCGCGGCCGCGTGGTATCTGCCTGCAGTTCCAACACTCGCCGGTTTTCTCAGAACCAACATGGCCGGCGCCCTCGCCGAAGGCGACCCGGATCGTCTGAGCCTGCAAGCCGTAATTTTTTACATCCGAGCGATGGCGGGGTATCAGTTGTTCCTGCCGTTATTCGCGGCGTTTGTGGCGGGCGCGGTCCTGGTTGCGCGGGATGTGGGATTCCTGCGCGGTCATAGACCGCGCCTACAGTTGCGACAAGCCGCTGTAGGCGCGGTCTATGACCGCGCACGCGGCAGCGGGGCCAAGGCCTGGGCGCCGATACTGCTGTGGCTCATTGGCGGCTGGCTCGGCTTGATGCTGTTTCAAAACAAAGATCCGCGCTACAGCGCGCCGCTCCTGCCGGCTGTCGCCCTGATCACCGCAAGACTCTTTCAAAACCGGGCTCGATTTGCATTAGCAATGGCGCCGCTCCTGCTGTTCCAGCATTACCTCGTATCGTTCGGAATTCCCCAGCTTCCGGAGACAGTCGTTCTGTCAAAAGGACGCGATGGTCCACTTCCGTGGAACTGGAATCTCTACACTCAGACCTACTTCGGCTTGTGGGGCCGTCCGTTGAAACAAGACTGGCCAATTTCGCAAGTGCTCGACGCCGTGAGCGCGGCGCCGAGCAAGGCCGAATTCACCGGCCATCCCGTCCGTCTCGGAATAATCCCCGAGATGCCGCGTTTCGATCCTTATGCCTTCGAGTTCTACATCGCGTTGCGGAAACTACCGGTCGTCGTCAACCGGATCCGCACGGCCGACGCGGGGGTCCTTGCGGACAACGACTACATTCTCACCAGTCCAAGCGCTCCCCGCTGGTCGTTTCTGCCGGATCCAAAAGACGCAGACGCCGCGATTCACGCGCGGCCTGAAATGTTCCAGTTCGTGGCCCGGTTCGCGCTTCCGGACGGCGATGTTGTGGAACTGTACAAGGTGCGAGGCCGATGAGGGCCCGCCTCGCCCTGGCCGTAATAGTCGTTGCCGGAATCGCGCCATTTTCAGGACGCGCCGTCCATCTGGACGAGCACCTGTATCTTCAGGCGGCGCGCGCCGCGCAAACGAACTGGCTGTTTCCGCAACAGACGCCCATCGTTTTCTTTGGAACGGCCTCACCCGATCTTGCCGCGCATACGCATCCGCCGGTCATCGAGTACTACCTTGCGGCGCTTTTCTGGCTGTTCGGAGGCTTCAGCGAAGTCCCGTTCCGGCTTGCGTTTTCTGTGTTCGCCATCGCGGCTGTCGTTGCTTTCTTCGATCTGGCGCAGCGATTCACCCAGCAGCCATTCCTGGTTGCATTGCTGTTCGCCTGGAGCCCAGCCTTCTTTGTCTATGCGCCCACGCTCATGATGGACATTCCCATGCTGGCGTTCCTGCTGGCAGGCTTCGCATTTTACTTTCGGCATCTTGATGGACGGCGGCGCATGCTGGTTCCGGCGGCGGTCTCGTTTACGCTCGCTGTCGGGACCGGATACACGGCGTTAGTCCCTTTGGCGTGCCTCACGCTTACGGTGCTTCTGGACCCCCTGCGCTCGCTGCCGCCAAAGGCGGCAGGGGGTCCAGCGAAAGAACTTCTCGCGCTTGCCGCCGGTCCGCTAATCCTCGGCCTGTGGCTCATCGCCATGACCGTTCACTTTGGCGAGTTTCCCCTCGCGCGTATGATCGATTACTTCCTTCCGCGCCGGTCCATTCTGCACAACGCCCTTGCAACGTTAAGCTTCCTCGGCGGCACTGCCGCGTTCCCCTGGATCCTCGGCTGGACGCTCAGATGGAAGCCCGCCTTGTGCATCGCGAGCCTTGGCGCGGCGGCCGCCGCGTCTTTTCTTCTCCCCTGGCCCTCTGGCCCCCAACAACTGTGGTACATCGTGCTCTCTTCCGCCGGCCTTGCCGTGCTGGTTCACGGGATTGCGAATTGCGAATTGCGAATTGCGAATTTGTGGGGAAGATCTTCCGATCAATTCGCAATTCGCAATTCGCAATTCGCAATCCCCTTCCTCTTCCTCTGGCTCCTCACCACCCTGCTCTTCTTTGTCGTCATCGGAGATCTGATTGCAGTGCGCTATTTGACGCTCGTGCTCCCGCCGCTGTACCTCATACTTCTGCGAGAAGCTTCGCGCCGGCGCATGATTCATGCGGCGATTCCCACCGCGGTTCTGGCCATTCTGATCGCCAGTGCGGATCTCGCATTTGTGAACTCTCATCGTGACGGCGTCGCGCGAGTCGTCGCGGCGGCTGAGCGGCGCGGTTCGCGCATGTGGGGCGCTACGGAGCTTGGACCGCGGTTCTACCTCGAAAGGCTGGGCGTCCCAACGCTGACATCGCAAGACGACCGTCCGCAGCCCGGGGACCTGGTCATCCGGCCCAAGTGGCTTCCCGATGGGCTTTTCAGATATTCACTCGGCGAGCGCCTGGAGAATAACGTGACAGTCCTTGAGACATTTACATTGGGGCACGACTTTCCCCTGCAGACTTTCAACACGCGGGCCGGCGCCGGTTTTCACTCCAGCCGCACAGGAATGACGCCTTTTGCGTTTTCCAGATCCGCATTCGATGTGCTGGAAGTGACGCAATTGAGGCCATAATAGCGGCTGGAAATCGCTTCCCGATGGAGGAACGCCCCAAATTGTTCGAAGGCGGTTCGCGTTGGAACAGACAAAACGAGATCATTCGTTCACTGAAGAAGCAGCTCGAAGCCACTGAACGCGAACTGGCCAACAAGGAATGGGTATTCGAGCAGTTCCTGCAATCACCCTCCTGGCGGCTCACGTATCCCCTCCGCTGGCTCGCGAAACAGTTTCGAAGCCTTCGCCGATGGGCAAACGGGAGCGAAGATCGACCCGCGGCCTCCGCTGCCGACACAGCCCCGAGTGATGGGCCGGATGAGGAAGACAACACGATTCTGAATTGGCCGCCGGGTCCGAAGGAGGTCTTTTCGGACTGCTATCGCGTGCAGCTTCTTGCGCTGCTGGCGGCAGGAACGCGGCTAAGGTTGCCGCACAGCGAGACGCCGCTCGTTTCCGTCATTCTTGTTCTTTTCAATCGCGCCGAGTTGACGCTCGCCTGTCTGCGGTCGTTGCGGGAGCAGGCAGTTCAGGATCTGGAGATCATCATCGTCGATAACGCATCGAAGGATGAGACCTCTAGCCTCCTGGAGCGGGTTGAAGGCGTACGGGTCATACGGAACCCGGAAAACGCCGGCTTCCTTCTTGCCGTTAATCAGGCCGCACGTGAGGCGCGAGGCGAGTATCTTCTACTCCTCAACAACGACGCGCAATTGCTTCCGGAAACTCTTTCCGCTGCGCTGGCGACGATTCGAAGCGCGCCCGACATTGGGGCCGTGGGAGGGCGAATCGTCCTGCTCGACGGCGTCCTGCAGGAAGCCGGCAGCATGATATGGCGGAACGGCGGATGCCTCGGCTACGGTCGCGGCGACGATCCATTCGCGCCCATGTACATGTTCCGCCGCGACGTGGACTACTGTTCGGGCGTTTTCCTCCTCACGCCGCGGCGAGTCTGGAATCAGCTTGGCGGTTTCGATGTCGCGTTCAGGCCGGCCTACTACGAAGAGACGGATTATTGCATGCGCCTTTGGGAGCGCGGTCTGCGCGTTGTGTACGAGCCGAACGCGGTCGTGCTTCATTACGAATTCGCAAGTACGCAAACAATCGAAGAGGTCACGACGCTGCAGGAACGTCATCAGAGCGTCTTTGCGCGTAAACATCACGCTGTGCTCGCCGGCCGCGCGGATGCGCCTGCGCCGGAGTCGGTGCTTGAGACGCGCATGAGGCCGTCGCCGGGCGGACGCGTCCTCTTTCTGGATGATCGCGTTCCTCATACGTGGCTGGGTTCGGGCTTTCCTCGCGCCCATGCAATCCTGAGGGCGCTCGTGAAACAAGGCCGATTCGTCACGGTCTATCCTCTTGGCGATTTTCCGGAGGAGTGGTCCAGCGTGTATTCGGACATGCCGGCTGAAGTCGAGTTCATGATGGGTTACGGCCGGCTGATGCTCGAAGCGTTTCTGCGAGAGAGGAGGGGCTACTACGACACGATCATTGTGAGCCGGCCGCACAACATGAACGTCCTGCGAGGGATCATCGCTGCGCGTCCGGCGTGGTTTGAAAATGTCAGCGTGATCTACGATGCAGAGGCTCTTTCGGCGTGGCGCGAGATAGCACGGCGGGAGCTGATCGGAGAGCCGCTGCCGGCCGACGAGGTCAGCCGGCTCTTGGCCGAGGAAGTCGATCTCGCATCGAAAGCCGATTGCGTGATTTCAGTCGCGGAGTACGAACGGGCGCTCTTCCGGAAGCTCGGAGTCGCGCGCGTCCACGTCCTGGGGCATTCCATAGCAGCCCGCCCCACTCCCCGACGATTCAGAGACAGAGCCGGATTTCTTTTCGTCGGCGCAATCCACGACGAGTCGAGTCCGAATGCGGATTCCGTTCTTTGGTTCCTTACAGAGATACTGCCGAGAATTCAGGCCAGGCTTGGCGCCGAAGCGGTCTTTACGATTGCCGGGATCAACAAGTCGCAGAAAGTTGCAGAGGCGGCCCGACCAGGCGTGCGCCTTATAGGTCCGGCGCCCGATCTGTGGGATCTGTATGACTCCGCCCGCGTCTTCGTTGCTCCCACGCGCTATGCCGCCGGCATCCCGCACAAAGTGCACGAAGCGGCGGCGCACGGCGTACCTGTGGTTGGAACGCTCGTGCTGGCCGATCAGCTCGGCTGGAATGACGCTGCATTAGCGGTCGGCGTGGACGCCGCTGCGTTCGCAGACAAATGCGGCGCGCTCTATACCGACGAAACTGCCTGGATGGAAATCCGGGAAGCAGGGTTAGCTCGAATCCGCTCCGAATGCTCTCCAGACGCCTTCGAAAGACGGCTCAAAGAAATCCTTGATGCGGAGAGCGCGTGCCATGCAAGCGCTTCTGCATAACAGGGAGGAGCAGATGCTCGAATGGACCGGTGAGCGCTTTCTGCCTTGGCTGGACGAGCCCGCGATGGCCTACGAACATCTGCACCGGTACGCCTACGCGGCGCAATTCGTAAGGAACAAATGCGTGCTCGACATGGCGTCCGGCGAAGGCTATGGCGCTGACCTGCTCGCCGGGACGGCCGCTTGGACGGTAGGAATCGACTACGACGAGGCCGCTGTCCGTCACGCGGTTTCCAGGTACGCTCGCGCGAATCTTCAGTACCTTTGCGGCTCGATCACCAGTGTTCCTATCAGGGGCGTTTTCGACGTCATTGTCTGTTTCGAGGCCATCGAACATATCGAACATCAGGAACTGCTGCTCGAAGAAGTCAAACGCCTGCTGACTCCGGAAGGTCTGTTCATCGCGTCAACTCCCAACAAGACGCTTTATCGGCAATCTGACAAGGAGAATCGGTATCACGTCAGAGAACTGTCGCGGCGGGAGTTCAAGGAACTGATTGGCCGCCATTTCCACAACGTGATGTGGTTCGGCCAGAGAACGCATCCGCATTCGAATATCTGGCCATTAACGCGGGCCGGAAACCATGGCGCCGTCCAGGAACAGATCGTCGATCGCCAAGACGGCGAGTTCGCATTCATTTCGCAAGAGCGGCGCTCGCCGCTGTACATGATTGCCCTCGCCTCGGATTCGACAATCCCGCAGGCCGCCGGCAGCATTCTGGTCGATCATTCCGATGGCTTGTTCCGCCAGAAGGACTCAGCTATTGAGTGGCGAACGGAACAGGTCGCAGAACGAGACCGGGAGATTCGATCCCTCATGGAGCGAATCCACGCCCAAACTGTCGAGATTTTGCGGCAGGAGGCCGAGATCGCCAGGCAGAAGCACATCATCGATCAGATTCTTCATTCACGCTCGTGGCGCCTGACCGCGCCGTTGCGATCGCTAAAGAAACGGTTGCAAAAGTACTGGAGAATTGGCAGTGGGAGATGATTTGGGATCATGATGAATTTCCCGATTCGGAGCCGTCCAACCGGCCAGGATCCCCAATAATTCACGCAGGGTCGACCAGCCGAATCACAGCGGCTTTCGGTAGTCCCCGCGGCTGAAGTACTTTTCCAGCCAAACATAGAGGCAGATAAAGAGGTACCGGCTTCCCATTTCTCGAATTTTCAGGCTGCTTTCGCCGCTACGGCGGTTTCTCCAGGTGATCGGGATTACCTTCCAGGAATAGCCGCGCACGATCGCTTTCAGCGGAAGTTCCACGGTGAGATTGAAATGCGGAGAAATCAGGGGGCGGCAGCCGTCGATGGCTTCGCGCCGAAACGCCTTGAAGGCGTTCGTCGTGTCGTTGAGCGAAATGCCGAACAGGATTCGAAGGAAGAGATTCGCAAGACGGTTTAGGATGAGCTTAAACTTCGGATAGTCGATCACCCCGCCGCCCTTCATGAAGCGGCTTCCGAAGACGCAGTCGTAGCCCTCCTGTAAGACCCGCCAGTACCGGACGACATCCCGGCAATCGTCGGATTCGTCGGCCATCATGATCACGACTGCATCGCCGGTCATGACGTCCAGACCCTTGATGACGGCCCTGCCAAATCCGTGCGGCGGACAGTTCTGTATGGCCACAAGTTCCGGCATATCTTGGATGGACTGCAGCTGCTCCCAGGTGCGATCTGTGCTGCCGTCCTCGACAGCGACGATTTCGTGAGGTATTTGGTGAAGCTTCAGCTCAAGGTGCAGGTGCTCCACGGTGGACCTGATGCAGCCCTCCTCATTCCGCGCGGGAATGACGACGCTCAGGCGCGTCAGGTCCTTCTTGGCGCCGCTCGTCGCGACGGAAGGTCCTCCCTCGAACTCCAACAGTCTTGTTTCCTCTTTCTCGGAAGTTTTGTTCATCTGCATGATCTAACCGCCGGCGGCGAAATCTTACCACCGTCGATCCAGGAGGCATGAAGTTTGGGCGGCATGAAGCGGAATTCCGCGAAGACCGCGTATACTGGCGCGCCTGTGGCTAGATCTGAACCGTCGCTAAACGTCCGATTGTCCATGCAGCGGCTGGCCCCTCACATTGCTCGCGGCGCTGCAGTGCTGAGTTGGCTTGCCTGCGCCGGATTCGGGATAGCGTTCGTAGTGCTGGCAACAATTGGAATAGTGCGCTGGTACACGCCCGTCCCTCACGCCGACATGTGGGACGGTTATGTGGACTCCCTGATGAGGATTTCGCAGGGGCACTATTCCGTCTGGTGGGCGCAGCACAACGAACACCGCATCATCCTAGCCCGGCTGCTTTTCTGGATCGATCTCCACGTTTTTGGTGGAAATGCAGTCTTCCTCCTGGTCGCGAACTACGTGGCGTCCGGCTTCAGTTTTCTGTGCCTGCTGGTGATTCTAAAGTCGGCGACGCCGGATGACCGGCACAACCGGGCGCGCCGGACGCTTTCGTTCGTGCTACTGGCCATGATGTTCTCGTGGACACAGGCTGAGAACTTTACCCAAGGATTCCAAATACAGTTTCTGCTGGCGCAACTGCTGCCCCTCGCAGCATTCTGCGCGCTTTGCATACATTCGCAGTCAGGCCGGCTGGCGGTGTTTGCGCTGTCTGGTCTAGTTGGGGCCGCGTCGGCCGGAACTATGGCCGCCGGATTAGTCGTGCTGCCGATGCTGTGCTTCCTGTCGGTCGTCTTGAGGCTTGGATGGAGGAAGACCAGCGCACTTGCAGTTCTTTCCGCCTTGATTTTCTATGCGTACCTCCGCGATTACGCGAGTGTGCCCGGCCACGGTTCGTTGACCGAGACGATGTTGCACCACCGTTTCGACCTTCTGCGATTCACGCTCATCTATTTGGGCTCGCCGCTTTATTACATGAGCGGCCGCAGCGGTCTTCTGATCCCACAGATTGCAGGCCTTGCGCTCATTGCGGGCGCCTTGGTTTTCACGTACCAGGTCTGGAAGAAACCATCTTACGGGCTGCAGCCCGCCCCGGTCATGTTCATGATCTACGTTGGCGCCATGGCCTTCGCGACGGCGGGCGGCAGGCTGATTTTCGGTCTGGAGGCCGCGACACAGAGTCGCTATGTGACGCCTGCTATGACGGCATGGGCGTGCTTGTTGATACTTGGTGCGCCAGCGGCGGCCCGACGCATGTCGAGGAGGCCTGCGGCATCGATGCTCTGGATTGTGGTTCCTTTGGCCCTCTGGCCGTGGCAAAAGCAGGCGCTCCAACGGCCCGACGACTTCCAATTTGAGAGTGAAATCGCGGCATTGGCTCTGGAGCTGGGCGTCAGGGATGAGAAACAGGTCGGGCTGCTCTATCCATCCGTTGACCGGGCGCTGGCAGTTGCGGGAGTTCCCATAGAGCGGAATCTGATGATCTTCGGAAGTCCAAAGATACGGGATGCGCGGGAGCTCATAGGCCGGACAGTTCAGGGAAGGAACCGTGCATCACTTGAGCCATGTTTGGGGGCGCTCGATGCCTCGTCCGCAATACCTGGCGACCCCCGTTATGTTTCGGTCCGCGGCTGGATTCTGGATCGCGGCTCCGGAAGGGTTCCGCAAGTCGTCCATTTCGTCGATCAAGAAGGAAAGATCGTCGGCTACGGGTTATCGGGACAGCCTCGGCCGGATGCGGCGGCCAGATCGGGGTTTGCGGCGTACGTATTGTCGGACGCGCTTGCCAAGAAACTTACACTACGCGGGGTCGATCCGGATTGTAACCTTCCCGCAGAGCTCCGGTGACCAAGAAGCGCCGGCAAGCTACGCCCGACGGCTTGCCAAAAGTTTTGCGGACATGTTATGAGCAGTTGCCTTATCGAACGCGCGGCGTCTCGGTGAACATGAACACGCCCAGTCTTTACGAGAAAGTTTGCTTTCTGCTTTCCTGCTTCTACAGAAGCATACGGCTGGCGCGCGCACGTGGTCAGACGGCGCCGCAAATGCTTCTTCGAGCGGCGCGAGGAATGAAGAACGGGCCGAAACCATTCGTGCGACGCGTGGTTGCATTCTCGATACAACCGGACCTGAAGGAGCCTGCTGACACGAGCCACTACGAGCGCTGGCTGAGAACGCAGGCGACGCTTTTTGCAGCGACGCCTTCGGGTCCACGGCTCAGTGTGGTCATGCCGACCCTCAACACGCCCGAACGGTTTCTTCGCGAGGCTATTGCCAGCGTCCAGGCGCAGACGTACCTGAATTGGGAGCTCTGCATCGTCGATGACGCTTCGGAGTCGCCGCACGTCCGCGAATTGCTGAAGAAGTTTGCGAGGGAAGATCCACGCATCCTCTTTTCCGTTCGATCGAGCCGGGGCGGGATTTCGGAAGCCACCAATCAGGCAATCCGGTTGGCTTCCGGCGACTATTTAGCGTTTCTTGATCACGACGATGTTCTGGCGAAGGACGCCCTTTCCGCCGTTACTGCGAAAATCCTGGAAACTAACGCGGACATTGTCTACACAGATCACGACTACCTCGGCGAGGACGGCCGCCACCGGAATCCCTTCTTTAAGCCGGGCTGGAGTCCGGATCTGTTCCTTGCCCAGATGTATCTAGGCCACCTGGTCGTTGTTCGGCGGTCGCTTCTGTGGAGGGCCGGCTTCTTGCGCCCCGAATGCGACGGTTCACAAGACTACGATCTCGTGCTGCGGTGCGTTCGCGCCGGCGCCCGGGTCGAGCACGTTCCGGGGGTGCTGTACCATTGGCGTCAGCACAGCGGGTCGACCGCCGGCAACCATGACTCCAAGCCCTACGCCCATGAGGCGGGAAAGCGGGCTATTCAGGATCATCTGGATAGCGCACATGCCGGCGCCCGGGTTGAAGACGGCCGCGACCTGTTCTGCTACGACGTGCGCTATCCGCTCCCCAATCCTGCGCCGATGGCGTCGGTCATCATACCGACGAGAGACCGCATAGATCTGCTCTCTGCCTGCGTGCAAAGCATCCTGCAGAACACGGCCTACGAGCGCTACGAAATAGTAATTGTGGACAACCAATCCGTTGAGCCGAGAACTCATGCCTGGCTCGAACAAGAGGTTCGCCGGGACGCGCGCATGCGAGTGGTCAGGGCGGCGATTCCATTCAATTGGTCTCGCCTGAACAATCTTGGCGCATCCGAAGCGAGAGGCGAAGTTCTAATCTTCTTGAACAACGACACCGAGGCGCTGACGCCCGACTGGATGCAGCGCCTCGTGGAAAATGCGGTCAGGCCGCAGATCGGCGTATGTGGTCCCCTCTTGCTTTACCCGGACGGAACCATACAGCACGCCGGCGTCGTACTTGGGCTTGGCGGTTGGGCCGGTCATCTTTATAGAGGGGCTGCGGCGGTGCACGACCAGCGCTTCTTCGTTTCCCCGGTGTTGAGGAGAAATGTACTCGCGGTGACAGGCGCCTGCATGGCGATGGCCACAGAGACGTTTCGTAGATTGGGCGGCTTCGACGAAAGCTTCGTCGTTTGCGGAAGCGATGTTGAGATCTGCCTGCGAGCGCATCGGGAAGGGCTGCGGAACGTGTATGTGCCGGAGGCGCGTCTTATTCATCACGAATCGAAATCCCGCAAGACGGATGACATTCCCGATGTGGATTTTCGGCGCTCTGCAGAGGAATACGGCGTTTTTCGCACCGGCGGCGATCCGTTGTACAACCCGAACCTGGACCCCACGAGTCTCATCCCAGAACTGCGGGGAGGTCTGTGAGCGCCTTGCGCCAGCTTGTCCGCAACGTCCTTCGAGGGAGACGGCCGGAAGTCCGCGAGATTCCTGCGGCTGCGCCTCCGCAAACTCGGCTGACGCACGTGCCTGAGACAACGCCGGTGGCGGCGCGCGCGGACGCCTGGCAGGGGCCCCGGTTGACCATGGTGCTGCCTTCGATAAACCCAGAACACTATTTCGGAGGCGTCCATACAGCCGTGGAGCTGTATCGGGAGATGTACAGGAAGTTTCCCGCATCACGCCTCGTCATTCTCGACAGCCCGCCCCGCCCCGAAGCTCTTGCGATCCTTCCTGATCATTCCTTGGTTGCGAGCGATGAGGCGTCGAATGTGCAACGACAGATCGTTCCATATAGCGACCGCTACAACAAGACGCTGCCGGTCGCTGCGGGCGACCAATGGCTGGCGACGGCGTGGTGGACAGCGTACGCAGCGCAACGGCTGGCCGCATGGCAGGCGCATGAGTTTGGCGCATTGGACCGGATCGCTTACCTCATTCAGGACTACGAGCCCGGATTCTATCCTTGGTCGAGTCAGTATGCTCTGGCTCTCAGCACGTATCGCGTGGATCGAGACATCGCGGTTTTCAATACGGGCCTCCTCTCCGATTACTTTTGCGCTCAGGGATTCGCCTACCGAAGGAGTTTCGTATTTGAACCGGCGTTGAATCCGGTGATGCGCCCGGCTTTGGAGGCGATGCGGGCGTCAAAATCGCCGCGCAACCGGCGAATCGTCGTTTATGCGCGCCCGTCGACGCCTCGGAACGCATTCGAGCTTTTGTGCGAGGGCCTCCGGATGTGGGGAAGGCAGGACCCCGCGGCGCAATCCTGGGAACTTCTTGCTCCTGGCGAGTTGACACAAGATATCGACCTCGGGCCATTCCGTTTACGAGCCGTAGGAAAACTGGGCATCGAGGAGTATGCAAACCTGCTGTGTACTTCGGCCATTGGCGTGTCGTTTATGATCTCGCCGCATCCCAGCTATCCTCCTCTCGAGATGGCCGCGTTCGGGATGACCGTGGTCACGAACGGCTTTGCAAACAAAAATCTGTCGTTGATCTCGCCGAACATCCGGTCTCTCGCAGTCTTGTCTCCAGAAGAACTGGCCGCCGCACTCAGCCAGGAATGCGCGGCATGGGAGGATCGCGCAATGCAGCCAGAGGCCCTGGCGCCGCCAGGGCATGCGTTTCTTTCCTCAGACGGTCTGAAAGCGGTGGCTGTACGCGTCGGTGAGGTGCTGCTGTCGGGGGTTACAGCGGGCGTGGCGAGAAGGCCCAGCCGAGACTCTGGCGTCGGTCCAGACCGGCCCGGTTGGGCCGACGACGCAAGGGTTCCGAAGGAGATTCGCCAGACGTGGATTCGTGACGGCCTTGTGGTATTGCCGGGTCTTGTCAGCGAGGAGCGCGCGGCCCGGCACTGCGAGCTCGTGTCGGAGGTGCGGGCTGCGGTTCCCAACGGCCGGGATGAGTACGGGCTCGGCGATCGCATCGGCCAGCTTCATCAGAAGATTCCCGAGTTGCTCGACACGTTGCCGATGGATGCATTGCGCAACTTATTGCGATGGGCATTGGACGATGAGCCGCTGCTGTTCGCCTCTCTCAACTTTGATCGAGGTACGCAGCAGGAGGCGCACGTCGACCTGATCTACTTCTGCACGCATCCGCTGTATTCAATGGCTGGCGTTTGGATCGCGCTCGAGGACGTCCGGATGGAAGCGGGCCCAGCCTTCTACCATGTGGGAAGCCATCGCTGGACTTTTGATTTTATCGAAGAGAAAGCGTCTGACAGCCGTCGGGCTGAAGATCCCCTGGCGCCAGCCGACGTCATACAGACGCGCGGTAATGCATGGCTGGCTCGTCTGGCGAATCGCGCTCGGGAGGTCGGGTCCACGGCTCAGCCCATCCTGCTCCGCAGAGGAGACGTCGCGATCTGGCATGCCAAGCTCGCGCACGGCGGCCTGCCGCGCACGGCGCCAGACCTCTCGCGTAAGAGCGTCGTTTACCATTTCATCGGCGCTCGCAGCCGGCTTTACTCCTTCGAAGAGTTTTTCTCTTACTCGCGTTCCGAACTTTTGAAGCGTCCGGGCGTCGTCGTGCCAGAGGAGAAGCGCGGGGGCGTTCGGTATCAGCGTCATCCCTATTTCGTCACGTACGACGGTGGTCGCGAGCTTGTTCATCCTTTGAACGTTTAGTTCGACGTGGCGTAGACGCCGACGCCGGCGGATGTTGTGTGCGGCCGCCCCAGGCAAAGAACGGTCTGAATATGCGAATCCCATCGGGTCGAACATTATCGCAATCCCGCGAGCGGCGCTGGCTCGGCGGGGTGCTCCTGGCGACAACCATCTCGCGGGCCGTCTATTTCCTTTACTTTGGCATACGCTTCGACGATCAGCCGCTCGCCTTTTACATGCAGTATATAGATCCGGATCTGCTCCGGAGCGCCTTGGCCGAAAGTCTGTTTTACCTGCGTGAGCAGCCGCCGCTGTTTAACCTGTTTCTAGGCGCCATTCTCAAGCTGTTTCCGGCGCGCGAGCACTTCGCGTTTCATGCTTCGTTCTTCTTGTGCGGATTGGCGGTGACCACTGCGACATATCTTTTGATGACGCGCCTGCGCATGCCTCCGCCCTACTGCGCGCTTTTTGCGGCTCTCTTTGCAGTCGCCCCGGCCACGGTGCTCTTTGAAAACTGGCTATTCTATACGTATCCCGTCACGGTCCTGTTGTGCTTGGCCGCCTTGTTTCTTCACCGGTTCCTGCGGGACGGCAAGACTTCGGACGGCATGGTCTTCGCCTTGCTGTCTTCCGCTCTGGCGTTGACATACGGCGTGTTTCACCTGGCCTGGCAGATCGCTGTTCTAGGCCTCTTGTTTGTGAGCGGGCGCACGAACCGCAAGCAGGTCCTGGCTGTCAGCTTGTCTGCTCTGGCGCTGACTGGTTCGCTCTATCTGAAGAACTACGCTCTGTTTGGCCGAGCGACGGGCGGCCTGCACGTTGGCTGGAACCTGGCTATTGTCGGGGGCAGTTACCTGGACCCTGCAGAGATCGAAGAGTTAAAGCGAGATGAGGCGTTGTCGCCTATGACGTGGACTCTATTAAGCGGGAAGTCGACGTTGCGCGATTACAAGCCGTACATCCCAGAGTCCAGGCCAACAGGAGTTGCGGTGCTGGACAGCGAGCTGAAGTCCACGGGATGGGAAAACTTCAATCACCACAGTTGGTCCTATATAGGAGACGTCTTTCGGCGCGACGGAATATACCTTGTGACGCGTTATCCAAAAGCCTATCTCTCCTATCTCCGGATGAACATGAAACGCTACTTCCAGGCGGCCAGTGACCATCACTTCGACCGTGGGGGCATCGATCAATACCCAAATGGGAAGCGCCTGCTGGGGATGCTTAAGGCGTATCACGCGTATTCGGGCGGCGCAAACTGGGTCATTTTGCCGGTCTGTGTTCTCTTTTCTGCTGCATTCGGTGTTCGGTGCTTGACGCAACGTAGTATTGATCAGGCCGCGGCCAGCGAAAAACGGGCAGACGGTCTCACGATTCTGTTCTGCCTCTTTAACATCCTCTATCTTGGAAGCCTTACTGTGGGCCTCAGTTTCGGCGATCAAAACCGATATCGTTTCAGCGTGATGCCTTTCTATTATGTCTTCTTCGCGATGATCCTTTGGCGGGTCTCCCGGCGTGTCGTGCGTAATCGTCTGGAACGCTATTGGATGCTCCGGGACTCACCGACCAGGCAAAACCGTTTGCCGTCGCCGGACAACCCGTGAAACAGAAGTGGAGCAGGTTCTGCTATCCGTGCGAACCCAAACCAGCCGACATCCTGACTCAGTTTTTGCCCGAGCCATTCTTCGGCGCGAGCGCTAGCGCGGGTGATCCGCGCTGCGCCAACAATGCGGTCCTTCGAATCAATCACAAAAATCAACGCAGGCGGTCCCCGATCCTCATTCATCCAGGCCCAACCCGAGATTGATACTGGAGAGCCGGGCGCCTGAAAGAGACTGGTCAAGTCCGATGCGGGGATAGACGTAAGGGCTTCTATTTCTCCGAGACAATCAACCTTACGGCGCGCAGTAAGGAAGGCTTTCCCACTGTCGCCCCACCGAAATGGAAAATGCGAAAAAAGAGCCCGCCCTGAGATCGACACGTAGTCGAGGTACTCGCCAAGCCCCGGCTCTTCCGTATATAGATTGCGCAACTGATTGCGATCATTAATTTGTAAGAATGCCGCAATACCTGCTTCACCAACACGGTCAATCGCCTTGTGCCATATGCGAGTTTCGCGAGTATAGCCTAAGGCGCCTAACGGCAGGACTACAGCTAGGGCTAGCGCAAAAACGGCCATTTCCGTCCGACGTCCTAGGCCCTGCAGTAGATGTCGGGCTACTCCGGAGGCTACGGCAAGAACGCCAAGCCAGCCGAGGGCTGCAAAAGAGGCGTACTTCTTGTTCGCGGCCTCCAATATTCCGAACTGAGCGCGCGAATGGGCCGCGGCGAGCCCCGTCACGATGACCATCATCAGGAGCATGAACCCGAAGACAGCAGTTGCGCCCCCAATACCGGGTCGGGCAATCCGCAGGATGGCGAACGCGAAGGCCGCGCCGAGCACGACGACTCCGAACCCGCTTGCAAGATAGACCGAAGACCACCAAGTCCCATGATTGCTGGGCCACGGTGCAAACCGTAGAAACGGAGCTCCATAATAGATCAAAGAAAACTTCAGCATCTGAAGAACGTCATGCGAGGCGGCGCCAACCGGTGTTGTCGTGACAAAAACGGCGGCTGTGTGGCCGATGGCTGCCGTTCCGAGGACCAATATTACGCGAGGTCGCCAATGCAGCACGACCGCGGTGGTCGCAGTTGCAATGAGGATAGCCGGCGCATTGCCCAGGGTAAATGTCGCAACGAGCGCAAGGGCTATCAACGTTGGTATAAGTCGGCGGATCCTGTCTTCATGTATTTGAACCGAAGCCCAGCCTACAAGGCAGGCGCTCGTAACGCACACAAAAGTCATGATCGCATGCTGGAGCTGAAACGGGACGATAAGCGTGTAAAGAAAGTTCGGATTCACAAAGAACAAGGCGATGGTAAAGAAAGCGAAGAGCTTTTCGGCGATTCCCCAGGTTTTCCCCATTTCCGAGGCAAAGGCCCCACGATAGACCACCCACGCGGAGCATAGCTGGAAGGTGTTCGTCGCGACGACGAGACTATGTTCCCGGCCGGAGAAAACGAATTCATCAACAAAGGCGAAGAGGCGGGTGGTTAAAATTCGGTGCTCATTGTGAGCCGAAACAAAGTAGTCAATGAGACTGGAGATGCTGGGCAGCGCGCGATACAGCCTGAGACGATCAAATATCCCGTCGTATAGCGGCGTTATGAAGTGATGCCGAGTTTGCCAGGCTAGTGTGGCGACGACCAACGCTATCCCCGATGAGGCGGCCATTACTTCCAGCGCTGCGACCAGGCCAAGTTTATTGCCCGCCGCCGTCTCAACTTGTGTTCGCGACGTTAACTCTAATTTCATCTTCTCGGGAAATTGAGGAGTGCGGTGCACCAAGCTCTCAACGTCCGGAGGGGCTTGGTGACACGCCATGAGCGCGACGCCTGAATCCGGCGAAGCGCGTCCTCGAGTTCGGCAATCTCTGCTCTGGCGCGAATCAGCGCGCGTTGCGTTTCATGCGGCGAGGGATCCAGGCTTTCGAAGCGCTGGGAACGCTGGGGGCGCGTTTGTTCTGCCTCACTGAACGCCGCCGAAACCGGCGACGGATTCTGCTTGATGAGTATGTAGGAGCCGGCAAGGTCGGGAAGGAGGCACCCAGCGGCGCCATTGAGCTTGCAGAACTCATCGACGGCGCGCGTCGCGCCGGGCCAATAACCGGACGAGTAATCGTGAATGAAGATCATTCCATCGGGAACCATGCGCGGCCAGAAAAACTTCAGTCCTTCGGAGATGGGTTCGTAAATATCGCAATCGATCGATACGAACGCGTAGGCGTCCTCATGCATTTCTTCAGTCACGGAATCCGGAAAGACGCCTACGACCCAGCGATTCCCCGTGTAATTTCCAACAACGCTTCGCGCCGATTCGAGCGTCGTATCTTTGAACGCCTCCTTTTTGGCGTCACTCATGCCTTCCTCGAATTGCTGCTCTGGGAAGCCTTGAAATGTGTCGGCCAGATAGATCTTGCGTCCGAACCTTTTCGCGTAGCAGGAGAGCACCGCCGCGGCCTGTCCTTGATACACTCCAACCTCTGCAAGTGACCCAGTGCATCTGGTAAGCACATGTTTGACGTTGAGCACTAGGCTCCACAAGCGGACGAGGTCGAGACCACGAAATGGATCTCTTTGGGTCCAAAGCCGAAACGCTTCCATAAAATCGGGATGCTTCTTGAAATCCGTAAAAGAACCAGGCTGCAACATTAAACCGAGATTCCGCGTATAGCTGATCTCATGCACGTACCGGCGGTCTTTCCATATCTCTTCCAGCGCCTTCATGGGACGTTTATCAGTCCCCACCACTTGAAGTTGGGAGTCCGCGTCAGAAGAAGATCGATGGACTGACGGCTCTGGCGGTTCAGATTGTTCAGATTCGACGTCCAGGGGCGGCGGAGCCGCTGGAACGTAAACCGACGATGATGACCGCACCTTTGCCAGAAATACCAGTTGATTTGTCGTCAGGACTTCCTCCGTATAGATTTCCTTGAGCTCTTCTGGCACGGCGTGTTCATCATGTGTGCGGTATTCACGCACCACATCGAAGCCGGCCTCGTTGACGGCGCGTAGCAATGCGGGCGCGGTCGTACGGTTGAGAGTTTCATAAACCCACTGAAGGTGATCCGCCTGTTCCCGGTTCTCGCATCCAGAACGCAGGGCGGCGTAGAGGCGGTCCTGTTGCATCGTAAGATGAGCCCAGGGCCAGGGCGCCCAAGGCATCAGATGCGAACCTTCAGCAGAGTAGAATAGCGGCGTTGTTTGCAGGAACATTACGCCGTCCGGTCGCAGGACCCGCCTGATCCGAATGAAGGAGTCCAGGATGATGTCCTGTCTGACGCGTTCGAAGACCGACCAGCTATATGCGACGTCGAACAGCCCGATGCTATCGAGGGGCTCATCCGGCTCAACCCGCCGGACTTCAAGGTTGTCTGGCAAATGTTCCAGGCCCAGTTGCACTCTCGCGTCCGTAAGAACTTTTTCCATGCCGCCATGAATGTCAATGCCCACAATCCGGCGCACTCCGTGCAACAATGCGATGCCCAGAGCCGTGGCGGCCTCGCCGCAACCGAAGTCGAGCACGTCACGGCCTTTAAGGCCCCCATGGTCACGCAGCCAGTCCGAGATCACGTTCGGAACGTCGATAAACTTGGTTCGATAGGCGGTGTCTTGAATGCTATCTGTAGACCAGCTTCGCGACATTCCTGCATCCGTCCGCTTGTCGGTAGTGGACATAATGCACTCTGCAGGCTCCTTTTCGGACGGAGAATTATACAGATTCGGGCGTCGTTCAAAAGCCAATTTGTCCTTTGCTTCGCTTTCTGGTTCAGGGCAGAACGAGCGATCCGAATTGACTGCGAACCGTGGTTGCTGTTGATCCAACCAGTGAATAAACTGTACGGCTGCCGACAGGCCCCCCGTTGTGAATTCTCAGTTTCTGATTTTAGGCCGACCCAGCCAACCAACGGTGATCGAGGAGCTGAATGCGTATTCTGATTGGTTTGATCGAACATCTTGGCGACATCGTTGCGTGTGAACCCGTCAGCCGTTACCTTAAATACAAAAATCCGGGCGCGCAGCTGACTTGGGCTGTTGCGCCTGCGTATCGAGAACTGATCGATACGAACCCCTACATTGACGAGACGCTCGAACTTCAATGCTTGACAGACTGGATCAAGCTGACCAAGCACGGTTCATATGACGAGATCGTCGACCTTCACGTCAACTATCGCATCTGTCAGCACTGTGGAATACCCCTGGTGAAGGAACGAGGCAATCCATTCGTTAACGTTTACGAATGGTTCGATTACGGCACCCTACAAGAAGCCTTCACTTTAGGGGCGGGCCTCCCTCCGCTGTCTGCACAACCGAATGTCTATCTGAAACCCGAACACGCTAAAGCGGTGGACGCGCTTGCGCTTCCGGAGGATTACTGCGTCGTGCATCGCGAATCCAACGATGTTGCGAAGGATTGGAAGGACGACGCATGGCGGAAATTGACGGAATGGATCAAGAACGACCTGCACCTGCAGGTCGTTGAAGTTGGAGCGGGCAGAACGAGGGCGCCTTCTCCCCTGGTTGACGGACATGTCAATGTCGTCAATCGCCTGCCGATCCTTCAGACAGCGGAGGTCATTCGCCGCGCGAGGTTTTTTATCGGAGTGGATAGCGGTCCGGCGCACGTCGCCAATGCCTTGCGGACGCCAGGGGTCGTTTTGATAGGTCGGTACTCGGTATTCCGTCAGTACATGCCGTTCAATGGTTTCTTCAACACTGCGTCGCCCCGAGTAAAGATCGTCCGAAATCTTGCGGGACCCGTATCGGCATTGAGCGTCACAGAAGTCCAGGAAGCTGTGCGGTACGTTTGGGAAGCCACAGCGACGGGACGCGACTCAGTGTCAGATACTCATGTCAAGCATCTCTGGCGAACGGTACGTCCACCAACGCCGTCGTCGCGGTGTTCGCAAGACCATAGAGACGTCCTGGATTCCGGATTCTTTGATGCGGCATGGTATGCGGTGCAGTATCCCGACGTGCTTGAGAGCGGCATGGATCCGGTCGATCACTTCCTTGCGGTTGGCGCAGCGGAAGGTAGATCGCCCGGGCCGGATTTCGATGCTCGGCGGTATCTCCAGGCAAACGCGGATGTCGCACAAGCAGGGGTCAACCCATTGCTGCACTATTTGCGATCAGGCCGTACTGAGGGCCGACAGCCGTACTCTCTTGTTAGCGCGCCTTTTGATTGGCCGCAACAAATCGAGCGCGGGGCGAACGGCGCGAACGCGTCCGCTTCCATCCGGATACAAGGCGATGGCGAAGGAACCGGCGCCTTTCCAGGGAGCGCTGGAAGTCAACTATATCCACGGACTTTTGCGTTCTATTTGCCGCAGTTTCATCCGATTTCCGAAAACAATTGGGCCCACGGTCCGGGATTCACAGAATGGCACAGCGTCGTCAAGGCGAAGCCCCTGTTTCGCGGTCATTATCAGCCTCGAATTCCGGGTGAACTTGGCTTTTACGATTTGCGGTCGACCCAGGTGTTGCGTGAGCAGCTTCGTCTGGCGACGGACTACGGGATATCAGGGTTCTGTTTTTACTACTACTATTTCCAGGGAAGGAAACTTCTATATCAACCGATCAAGAACTACGTCGAGTTGGACGTCGATGCGCCGTTCTTCCTTCTTTGGGCCAATGAGAATTGGAGCAAACGATGGGATGGCGGAGACCATGATGTGATTATCGAGCAGAAGCATTCGGAGGAAGACGACCTTGCTTTCATTCGTGCGCTGTTGCCTCTGTTTCAGGACGCCCGTTATGTGAAAATCGGCGGCAGACCACTCTTGCTGATCTACAAGCCGCATCTATTCCCGGATACTCTGAGAACGACCGATCTTTGGCGTGAGGCCGTCGTAAAACACGGTTTGCCCGGCTTATACCTGGTGATGGTTGATGACTGGTTTAACAATCAGTTCCATCCGCGGCAATATGGCTTCGACGCTACGTACGAGATTCCTTCCAATCACGTTCCTGAGCAGGTTTTGAGCACGGAAATCGATGCGCTCGATTTAGTCGACGGTTTTGAAGGGCGCATCGTGGACTATCGAAAATTTGCGAGTTTCCACCTCGGCCGTCCTTTTCCGGAATACAAGCGCCTCAGGACCGTGATGCTGCCTTGGGATAACACGCCGCGTTACGGCATGCGCGCAATTGTGCACGTCAATGGCGACGGCGATGCTTACAGATCCTGGTTGATCCAAGCGCTTCTGGACACATATCGCCGCTATCCTCCCGAAGAACGGATAGTGTTTCTTCATTCATGGAATGAGTGGTGTGAAGGTACTTACCTTGAGCCTGATGGAAAGCTGGGGCGCATGTTTCTGGAGCAGACGCGAGAAGCCATCCGCATTGTGCAGCATGCGATCGACCTGATGAAAAGTTCTCCAGTCTCCACCCCGATCATGGCGGAGTTGCTCAAGACCATGCAGGCAAAAGATGAGGGGGCGTTTCGTGTGATGCACGCTACGCGCGTTCAGACTGCTTATGTATGGCGGGAACTCCTCAAGACTCGAGAGGATCTGGCAAGGGCGCAGGAGGCTCTCGCGGCTTGCAAGCAGGAGGTGGGGGCGCTGCAGGACTCCCTTTCGCAAGCCATACATAAGGAGAGGCTGATCCGCGCGGATCGCGACGCCATCTGCTCCTCCAGATCATGGCGCCTCACTCGCCCCTTGCGAGCGATTGCGTCCAATCTGCGCGGCCAGTTTTGAATGCCACTCAGGATGCGAGTCCTGGACAGGGGGCTAAGAGCGTGGAAAGTCTCTTTCAGACGGTGGACGCCCGTTTCGGGCGCATAACGTTCTTTGCCAACGACACCGGCGCTCTTGCCCAATCACTGCGGTCCTATGGTGAATGGGCTCAAAATGAACTAGCTTTCATAGAACGTTTCCTTACTGCTGGCTCAACAGTCGTTGATGTGGGCGCCTATGTGGGGACTCATACGCTCGCTTTTGCGCATCTGGTTGGTCCGAACGGAAGAGTCGTTTCAATCGAGCCGCAGAACGAAAGCTTCGCTTTATTGAGCAAAAACGTTGCAGCCAACGGAATCAAAAACGTCCAACTTGAACATGCGGCGGCGGCCGACCTTATTGGCGTAGTCCACGGGCAGGCGATTCGCATCACTGAGAGTGAGAGTTTTGGCAGCGCGGCGCTTCGCAGATTTGATGCAAGCGTGAAGGTTTCTGAACAAACCGACCTTAAACAGCAGCAGCTTTCGGTCAGAACTCTGACAATCGATTCTTTGGACCTGGGCTCCTGCGCCTTAATAAAGATCGACGCTGAGGGTTTCGAAGATCTCGTGATATTGGGGGCGAGGCGGACAATGCAAAGGCTGCGGCCCGTCATCTACGCCGAATGTAACTCCGTCGCGAGCGGGATTCGGATCTCGGAGGCAATGCGCAATTCCGGCTACATTGTCTACATGCACGTAGTGGACGCCTTTAATCGAGCCAACTTTTTCGGTGCAACCGAAAATATATTCGGACGGGCGCGGGAAGCCGCTCTCGTAGGCGTGAGTCCCAAGCAATCCGCATCACTGGACCAGATGGACCCGAGACCATGCGAACTGATTCTGAAGATCGAAACGGCTGATGATCTTGTTCTTGGCATGTTGAACAAACCGCAATATGCCGGCGAAGTCCTGGAGGTTGGGCGTGCAGCGCGCACAGGAGGCGATGTTTGGATCAAAGAAGCGACCTTGCTTCGTAACGAACTCGACCAGTGGCGGCAAATGGCGGACGAAGCTCTGCGAGAGGCAGGCATACACCGCGCCAATCTGAAAGCGGCCGTCGCTGAATGCGACCGAGCGCGGCAGGAACTGGATGCATTGCGCGTGCAAAGAGAGGCTGCACTAGGTCAGCGCGATCAGGCTCATCAGGAAGCGGCTGCGTTGCGCGCCCAACTGGACGCCGCCATGCTGCAGGCGCGTTTTGCGCGACAGGCTGCGGATGAGGCGGAAGAAAGATTCGCCGGTTTGTCAGAGCGCTGCCGAATCCTCAGCGCCTCCGTTAGCGCAGCGCACGCCGATCTTGAAAACGCTGCAGCGCGCATCAGCGAACTCGAACGCCGACTTACGGCTATGCAGAATTCGCGTTCCTGGCGCATGACGAGCCCGTTGCGGGCGATCCGGCGTCAATTGCGGAAGATGCTTTTCAGGTCCAGTGTGTAAATTCAGCTCGCCGACTTTTATTTCACCCTTCAGCCACTTGCGCCGACATGCGATTGAAAACCCAGGAACCCAGACCAAGAAGGGCAAGAACGCCGGCCAAAGAAATTGCGAAGATCCTTTCAGAGACGGGTTGCCCGAAGAAGGCGCCATGAACAAGGTTGATCAGTCCCACCATTGGATTCATGGCATACAAAAAGGAGAGGCCGCCTTTCAGGTTTTGGGTTACCTGTTCCATGGGGTACAAGACGGGCGTGAGCAGAAACCAGCTGACAAACAGGACCTCGACGAGGTGTTGGAGATCCCGATAAAGAGGTATGAGCGCCGCAAGAAGCAGTCCTATGGCCAGGGCCGTCAGGAACAAAAGAACGAATGCGAATGGGAACAGCAAGAAGTAACGCGTTGGCGTGATGCCGAACAGGAAATTGAAAGTGATCAGGATCGGCAGCGTCATCAGGTAGTTGACTGCGCTTGCCGCCACCGCACTGATTGGCAGCGCGACGCGGGGGAAAGCGGACTTGTTGATCAGCGCTTTCCCGTCGAGCAGCGAGACTGCTGCGCTCATGGCGCCGCCGCTGACGAAATTCCAGGCGAGAACGCCTGTAAGGAAAAACGCGGAGTATGGGATTCCGGGAACCCTCGCTTGAAACACGAACTGAAACACAAACGTGTAGACTGCCATCAACAGCATCGGATTCAGCATCGACCAGAGAAAGCCGAGTGCGGAGCCCCGATACCGCATGGCCAGATTGCGAGCCGCGAGATGCTTCACCAGCGTCGCCAGCTTGCGCCAGTCGTCCCAGATGTTAGCCGTCCCCTCAAACTTGTACACAGGATCGATGGGACGCAGCGGAGACACGGCGTCGTGTTGCATCATTTCTCCGAATTGGGTCTCCCGATCACGCCGTGATGTGCACGGCGGCCGGGTGGTATTGCTGGACGACGTCCGCGGGGCGTCCTTCGGCTGCGACACGGCCGTGGTCCAGCCAGATCACGCGGCTGCACAGGTTTTCCAGCAGCGACAGCGAGTGTGAGACGATGAGCAGCGCGGTTCCGGCTTTTTGCATGGCCTGCAGCCGGGCCGCGCATTTGTCCTGAAACTCGGCGTCTCCCACCGCGAGTATCTCATCGATGAGAACAATGTCGGCGTCAACATGAACGGCGATGGCAAAACCAAGACGCATGAACATGCCGGCCGAATATGTGCGCACGGGGCTGTCGATGAAGTCGCCGAGGTCGGCAAAGTCTATGATCGAGTCCAGTTTCCTTGCCACGTCTCGGTCGGTCAGGCCCATGATCGCCCCGTTAAGGGCGATGTTTTCACGGCCGGTCAGATCAGGCAGGAATCCGGTTCCCAGCTCCAGCAGCGTCGCCATTTTCCCCTTTACCGTGATCCTTCCGTAAGTCATGGGCAGGATGTTCGCGATCACTTTGAGCAGTGTGCTCTTACCTGAGCCATTCGCGCCGCAAAAGCCCAAGGTTTCCCCTCGCCGCATTTCAAAGGAAATCCCGCGCAACGCCCAGAAATCTTCATAGGTCCAACTGTCGCGCTTAAGCGCCCTGACTACTGCTTCCTTCAATGAAGCCGGCCGGCGTTGCCAGCGTCGATAGCGGCGCCACACATCTTCGAGTCTGAGAACTGCGTCTGCGTGATCCGTCACACGTCATTCTCCCGGCGAAATGATACACCGCTCATACAAATTTGATCCGCCCTGCGGCGAAGAACGCCATTTTCAAGAGAAGCCAACCATGCCGCCAGCGTTGGATATTCGTCGAACCGTACGTTCGTTCGCGATAGCGGATCGGCAGTTCGACGATCTTCAGACCCAGCTTCGCCGCGCCGAACAAAAGATCGAAGTCTCCAAATGGATCGAAGTCTCCGAAGTAAGCTCGATTGGCTGCGATGCGGTCGTAGTCCGCCTTCCATAACACTTTCGTTCCGCAGAGCGTGTCCTTGACGGGCTGCCCGAGAAGCCAGGAGAAGGCGAAGCTGAAGAACTTGTTGCCGAGAAGATTCATAAAGCGCATCGCCTGATCTTCCATCGGATAAACAAGCCGGACGCAATTGATGAAGTCCCCTTGTCCGGCCCGCAGCGCTGCATAGACGCGAGGCAGATCTTCGGGCGGAACTGTGAGGTCGGCGTCGAGGATCATCAACACGTCCCCGCTGGCGTGCGTAAAACCCAGCCGCACTGCATCGCCCTTGCCCGTCCCGCGCTGACGGAGTAGTTTTGCGCGGCGCTCCGGGCGCCTGCGAATGCAGTGATCAATCGCCTCGTATGTTCCGTCGGTCGGGTGTCCTTCCACGAAGATCAGCTCTGTAGACCGTCCCATATGCGGCACGCGAGTAAAAATGCTTTCGATGTTGCCCGCTTCATTCCGGGCCGGTACGATCACCGAGACGGACGGCTCCGGACCGTCCGGACGCCACGGAGGCCGCGGACGCGCGATGATGAAGTTCGTCAGCGCGAGGTGATTCAACGGCCAAAGCTTAACCAGAAAGCGATTGCACAAGTCGCCCAGAAACGGCGTTCCTAGCGGCCACAGCACTTCTTGCCAGCAACGGATGGTTTCGAAGCCAGCGAGCAGCAGCAGATTGCTGATGTCCTCGACGGTGAGCCAGTTCATGCGAAGGTTGGGATTTGCGAGCCCCAGCTTCTCGGCTAAAGCAAGCGGCGGCTCCCAAAGGCGGCTGTAGCAGTTCAGGATGACGCGGCCGCGCGGGGCGATGAACTTCTCTGCTCGCTCCAGCACACCCTGCACGTCCCACAGATCGTTGACGAGATCGGACAGGATGATGACGTCGAATTCATGGTCCAATTGGACCGTCTGAGCATCGCCTTGAATGAACATCAGGCCGGGATGGCGCTGCCGCGCCCGTTCCGTCATCTCGCCCGACAGGTCGACGCCGACCCCAACCGACGGCGCGAGGGCGGCAAGCAAATCGCCTCGCCCGCAGCCTAGTTCAAGCACCCGCTGGCCGGGAGGAACCAGCAACCGATACACTGCCTCGAGACGCCGGTGGTAGGCGCCGCCCCAGCCTGTCCATCGATCCCATTTTCGCGCCACCGAGTCCCAGTGAACACGCCGCGCCTCCAGGTATTTTGCAGGCGCTGCATCAGCGCGTACCGCAGCCGCAGCGGCGGCGTGTTCCTGCCTTTTCATGAAAACCTCTCCGCGATCAGAGCGGCCCGGGCATAGTAGCGGTGACCCAAACTGTGCAGCGTCACCATCATCGCCCCGATCACGTAGGCAATGACCGCCCAATGCAACCGCGTTCCTCCAAAGTCGATTGTGCAACGCCGTGAGGACATTAAGAGGAGGAGCAGCGGCGCGTACGGAATGAAATAGCGTCCCTGAATGCCTTCTATGTAACTGCCGCCGGTCGGACTCCATTGCAGATAAATCGATAAACCCAACCCAATCAATCCCACGACCGCCACCGCGGCGATGCACAGGCGCACGCGCCGATTGAGCGTCCCCGCTTGGTCGCCATCCACGATGGCGACCAAGCACAGGATCCACGTGTAGGACGTCGTCAGAGCGGTAGGCAGATTGGTGTCCAGCCAGCCCAGAATGCCAATGAAGGATCGGTGATAGAAGCTCCATTGGACGGCTATCGTGTTCCAGAATATTGCAACAATTTGACGCGGATCGCTTAACAAGAACCCGATCTGCGCCTCCATCAACTGCCCCAGTTCCGCCCCGGGGAGCCCAACCGTGTTGGGAGCGCCGCCTTTTACCACAAACAGATCACGCACCATGAAATTCCAGGCGCCCGTGGTCAGGACGGCGGACGCGAGGACGCCCGCGTTCGCGAGTACATATGGCTTGATTCCGCCAAACCGAGCGCTCGGAATCGTCAGACACAGCAGTCCGAGCGCGAGGTAGGGCGGCTTACAAAGACCGAGCCCCGAGGTCAGCGCGGCATACAGCAGTATTTCGCCGAGCCGCAGCCTTTCCGTTCGCGTCGCTGCGCGCAGAACAACTGCGACCAAGATCGCCGCGACTGCATTTAGCAGGACGTCGGCCGACAACGAAGAGCGTTGAAAGACGGCCATCGGAGTAAGCGCCAACAAAACCATTCCCCACTTCATAAACGGAATGATGCGTATAGCCAACGCGGTCAAAGCAAGAGCTGCGAGCAGGTTCGTCAGTCTGCCCACATAGGCTGCGCCGAGCGGGGCCAGACCGAGGCGCTTGCCCGTCGCGACGCCAACCGCCTGGGGTAGGTGAGCCAATGGGGAATATATTGCTGTCGAACGGAAGTCGGAGAACACTCTGTCTTCGGCGTTCAGCGGCATCGACAGCAGTGCGATGACGTTATCGACGGACTGCTTCTGGTGTGGATTGAATGCAATCCCGCCCATCGCATCGACAACAGTGATTTCCACGCTGCGGGGGAGTAGTCCTCCCACGTGCATGCCTTGCCGGAGGGGACGTACGCGGCCTTCCGAAAGCTGATAGGCGCGGCGGAAATGATCCGACTCATCTGCAACCTGGAAGGGAGGCGTCACGACCAGAAAGATGAGACCAAACGCCAGGCCGAGTCTGGTGAACACCGCTTCGGGCTTGGTCCATCCCGACGGTCGCCCTGCGCTTCGATCCATCGGCCGGACTTCCTTCTCTGAGAGAAGGAGCGCCGGCTCGCCGGACGTTGCGCTTTCAATCGCTGGGAATCTAGCGCGGGTTTCGATGGAAGGAGACCTCCTTCATGCCATATCCGCGCTCTTGAGCGTAGAGGGCGACGAGCCGCTCCACTGCATGGGCCAGAGCACCATCGACTTGGCCCAGCTCCGGCTCGAACGCGTCGTCTTTTAGAACCACGTCATCCAGTCCGGCGAGCGCGGCAACGCGGAACCAGTACATCGAACCGGCCGGGAAATCGATCGCGTAACAGCCAATCAGATCCGCCCGCCCCATGCGCGCGAGCAGCCGGTCCAGCCAGTAAACATTAAGAACATGGATGTGGGGTATGCTGAGATCCGTGATGCTGCCGGCGGGGACGAGCAGGCCCACGTCCGGCTCTCGTTGGAAAATTGCACGCGCTCGCGCAATGCTCTCGGAGGAACCCAGTAAAGGTTCCAGAAGGTTCCGGCGCCACAAGCTTCCAGGCCCGTGATTCCAGTTCGGCGTCTTCTTCGTGTGGATTTTGCAAGCGATCTCGTAACCCAGCGCGCGGACCTCCCTCAACGCAAACAGGAACGGGCGCACGTCACGGCCGCGGTTTTCATTGCAAAGTATCCTGATGTTGCGGCGCCGCAGCCGTAGTTCCTCGACTGCCGCCCGGCTGATGTCCGTTCGCACTGTTACGAATACGTCGGCGTCGCGGGTCTGCGATATGTATTCATCGAAGATCGGCGCCAGCAGGTCTTCATAGTGACAGTGCAAAATGATGGCGGCGTCGCTGGCCCGTTTGAACCCGGCGTTGATGTTACCGACGAGCTTCTGCGTGTCCTCATCGCGATGGAAGTAGCGAAGGACATTGGCCGTGGCGTGCAGGTACGCATAGCCGAATTTGAGATCCGGCTCCAGATGGGCGCCGTCCATCCATCCGTTCCAGGCGTTGATGAATACCAGGCGTTCTTCCGGACGTCGCAGGATGGTCCTTCTGCACGCGTCACGCAGCCACTCCGCGTAGAGCTCCGGGGTGGCGGCGGCGAGGGAGCAGCCGGCCCCAGGATTTCGCGGCTCGTCGTCCCAGCCCGGCATCACGGTCTTGAACTCGACGAAGTCTGGTTCACGGCGCGTGCACGCCTCAACCAGGGAGGAGTATGTGTAAATGCGTCCGCGAAAGTGAACGTCGTGAGGCGCGTATTCGGAAGCTGCCTCCAGGCGGATCGATGGAACGAAGGGGAAATCGAGTACAGCGTCGACCTGCGACGGGTCCGGATGCTTCCCGCTATGCGACCGCGCCGCAACCAGGTAGAAGCCCGGCAATTTGAAGTCTTTTACGCCCAAAGACGACGCTTCATCACAGACGATCAATACCGGTTTGCCGTCGATCCGGAGATAGCGAGGATCGCGTGAGATACGCGCGACCGTTTCAAGGAGAGACGAATCCAGTTCATCGGGCAATAAGACGCAGAACTTGATGTCGATTCCGGGATTCGAGATAAGCTGACTGACAGCGGGCCCCATTCCCCAAAAGCAAAAGCCGTAGATCCCATACTGCCTCGCAAGCGCTCCCTGACGGGCCAGGACGCCAGGCGCCGAGACGTTGTAAAAGCCTAATTCTCCAGGGAGATGAGGCTGGTATTGTCCGGCGTATTGTGGCGCCGCGGCGGCGACGCTGGACCACGCAGATTGCCCGCTCGTTGCAGAGAAGTCCTGATAGTAGATCGCGACCGCCTTGACGTCGAGCTTGTCCGCGTTGACCGAGTCGCTCACCCGATGGACATAGCGCATGCCCCCCATTCGGGCCAGCACATTTTGCAAAGCCTGTTCCAGCGATTCGCCGGCGTCAGCGGCGCGGGGAACCGCCGGCGCGCGCGCCTCGTTCAAACGATGGGCGGGCCCAAAAAAAAACCGGAACTTGCGTGCGGCCTTGACCGCCAGACGCAATGGCGATGTGAGCTTCCAGGATCGGCTGTTCAGCAGGGCGTCCAGAGCCTGCGACTGACGCTCCAACTCACAGAACAAGTCGTCCATGCGCCGCCGGCGCTGCGTGAGTTCCGCTTCCGCAATGGCGATCAGACCCTCGCGCTCCGCGACTTCACGGCGCAGCTTTTGCACCTCCTCCTCAAGGCGCAAGACGCGCTCGGCAGTGTCATGGGGCCCGGTCATCAAAGCGCTCCAAAGCCGCCGGTCGGTCAAACCGGGGCTGCTGCTCCGGATCATTCTTCCGCCGCTTTCCTCCATGCGCCAGCTTCCTGAAGCGTTCCAGCAGCGCAAGCATCCCCGAGAGTTTGCATGAAATCAGGGCGCTCGCAAAGTGGATTCATTGTGACAGAAGCGTCTTATACTGCCGTGGCGGGGGCGCGCTAACGATGAAGTTACTGGTGTTCGGCGGAGCCGGTTTCGTCGGATCAAGCGTGGTCCGGCTGTTCAAACGACATGATGGGAACGCCGTGATCACCGTGTTTGATAATCTCCACCGCAGGGGATCGGAAATCAACCTGCCAGTCTTTAAGCACTTGGGCGTTCGCTTTATACATGGCGACGTTCGCAGTCCATCGGACCTTGAGGAGATTAGCGGTGAATTTGATCTCTGCATCGAAGCGTCCGCTGAGCCCAGCGTACATGCCGGCGTGGCGGGGTCGGGGGCGCCAGATTACGTCCTGCAGACCAACCTGGTCGGCGCCGCCAATTGCCTCAATTACATCCGGCGACGCGTCGGCAAGTTGGTTTTTCTGTCGACCTCGCGGGTCTACTCGATTGAACCATTGCGGAACGTGGCAATCGAGGAGACCGCCACGCGGATGGATCTTGCCGCAGAGCAGCAGCGCCCGGGAGTCAGCCGCGAAGGCTTCTCCGAGGATTTCACGACCGCGGCGCCCCGTTCGCTATACGGGACGACCAAGTTGTGCGCGGAGCTTCTTGTTCAAGAGTTCGCGGATCTTTACGGCCTGAACGCCGTGATCTACAGGTGCGGCGTAATCGCAGGACCCGGACAGTTTGGCAAGACCGACCAGGGAGTCTTCACATTCTGGGTGGCCAGCCATTACTTCGGACGGCCGCTGCAGTACACGGGCTTTGGCGGTCAAGGAAAGCAAGTGCGGGATCTGCTGCACCCGGAAGATCTCTTTGATCTGATCCGTCGGCATATGGATCGCATCGATGCGTCTGCGCGGACCTACAACGTCGGCGGCGGAAGGCAGGGAGCAGTGTCGTTAATGGAGCTGACGGAACTCTGCAGGCAGGTCACCGGGAGGAAAGTTCCGATGTCTTCCCTCCCGGAAACATCGCGAGTCGACATTCCGATCTATATCTCCGACTGCCGCAAGATTCGAGAGGAGCTTGGCTGGAGTCCGCAGCGCGGGGTCGAGACCATTGTGCGTGGTATCGATGAGTGGATTCGCGGGAATGAGGCCGCGCTGGCGCCGATCTTCGGGCTATGAGCCGCGGACGCACTGGAGGTTCCGCACCTCGACGCGCCGCGGCGTTATTCCAATCCAATCCGTCTCCCACGGCTCGATCAGGAAACCGCTCCACGGAGCAGATTCCAGCGGACCGTCCAAGAAAACTCGATAGAACTGCTTGGGCGCCATGAAGCTCACATACGTTGAGAACCAGCCGCCGGGCTCAGGGGATCGGATATTGATCTGCCGAATTGCCTCAACCCGCTGGCCGCCGGAAGTGACGAGGATGCGAAGGCCGGCCGGGCGGCTGAGGGACGGCGGGATCTTGTACTCTGTAAAGACGTCCAACCTGAGCAATCCACAGCGACTGGTCTGCTTCAACTGGATTTCGATAGATGCCGGCGTTCGATGGACAGCATCGAAGGACAAGGAGTCGACGGCGAGCGCACGGGGCGTCATGCGCGGCCGCAATACGTAATACCCGTCCGTTTCGGTGGGACTCGCAGGCTCGAACCCGCGGTAGAAGTATTCGAAGATAATCGGACCCCGCGTGATGGCCTGAACGCCGTCCACAGCCCACGCGGAGACGTCGTCGAGCGCATACACGACCTGCAGACCTTTATTTCTCCGGCGCGATTCCAGACGGTCGACGTAGAAGCGCTGCAGTTCCGGCGTGGCCGCGCTATAGGCCTGAACCACGGGGGCCACAAGAGGACGGCGAAGCAGGATTGCGATGTAGTTGTCGTAAGGGAAGCTCGCGAGCGGCGTCGACCGATCTGCCATCAGCCCCGCTTTGCGGATGCCGGGCGGCAGGAACTCCTCTGGAGCATACGAATACGAGACCACTCTGCCCAGGGATTCGCCCAAACTGGTCTGACCTGAGACAACCGTCCAGGCGTCCTTAAACACGTGCAGATTTGAATCCGGCCATGCGACGCAGAGTACACCGAACACAGCGCACCAGACGGCACGCGCAGGCAACCGGCGAGGCGTCCGAGACGTGGTGGGTTGAGGAAACGCCGCCCAATCCTTCCACAGGAGCAGGAACACCAGTATCGCGGGAGTCAAACTTAGAGCGATATGGCCGCCGTCGCTGCGCGTCATCGCGCTGCGAATCGAAACGAGCGCCGAAACGAGAAATGCGGCAAACAGTGCTCTTCTCGATCCAGACAGGCCCCGCCAGCAAGCCGCCGTTTGAAGAACCGTATAGCCGAGCACGAACAGCAGGCCTGCAGTGGCTAAGCGGCTGAGTTCCCAATTCAACCCCATCGTGAGCGTGTAGCCGCGCATGGTTTCCCAGGCGTACCGCTGGTAGTCGAAGAAGCCCGGGCTGTCCGCGGACGACAGCATGAACGACCCGCTCAGTACGAGATTGCCCGCCAGCAGGACAACGCAGGCGATGGCAGCGGTGGATAGGTGGTCCTCCCGCAGAATGCCGATTTGACCCCCTGCCGCCTTCGGCGGCTCTCCCCCTCGAAGGGGGAGAAAACGATTTGCGAGCACGGCCATTACTCCCCCTTTGAGGGGGAGAGCCGCCTTTGGCGGCAGGGGGTCAGGCGAAGGGGGCCCGTGAAGGCCAAAAACTGTCATGACCGCCACGAATCCGATCTGGATCAGTACCGCGTAGACGCCCAACTCGAAAGTAACTAACTGCATGAAGAGCGCGAAGAGGCCTGTCGCAACCGCCCAGCCGGCTCTCCCCCACGGCGTGCGTGCAGCGGCCGCCCTGTAGATCAGCACGGCGTAGACAAAAAACGACGCAGCGCGGAAGCTCGAGCCCGGTGTGAAGAGATTCAGGAGCGCCGCGCCTGTGTAGGCCACCGCGGTTTCCGCCGCCTCCAATTCGCGCAGCAACAGAAAGCCGGCGCCCAACAGTACGGGGCTCATGGCACACCAAACGAGGACGATCATGGCGTAGGCGTCAAACGCATTCTGGCTTCGCGTGAGACGCACGCCGATCCACGTCAGCGCCTGCGCGGCCGGACCATATGTGAAGTGGAAGTCGCGTCCGGATATTTCGCCCTGCTGCAACAGGTGGGCCAGACTGATCTGCCAGGAGGGATCCAGGGAATTCGCGGTTCCCACGTAATCGGTCCGCATGATCAACACCGCCAGCCAAAGAAGCGTCATCAACGCGACCGTGACGATCTTCAGGAATTGGGGATGGGCGCGCGCAAAGACGCGCAGATCCTTCTGTAGACGCAGTCTCTGACCGCGCGTCCAGCCGCCGATGTCGCTCACCCTCTGCCTCCGGGCGAGGGCGGCCCGAAGGGCCGGGTGAGGGCGCGGCTGCGAAGCGCCATTCGCCGCCACCCGCGAAACGGCAGAACGACGGCGTCCCAAAGATTCGTGATCCGCTCGCCGCTCTCGAGACCCGTAGCCGGCCATTCTTGGGGCTTTGGCCTGTAGTACGTGCCGAAGACGATGTCCCAAACAGGAAAGAACGCCGCGAAATTGCGATTGCCGTGCCGGGCCTCACGGCTGTGATGGATGCGGTGCAGTTGAGGGCCGGCCAGAATCGGAGTCAACGGACCGAGTGGAATGCGAACGTTTGCATGAATGAAGACGGCCCATTGCGCAATGAATAGCGCTATCCAGGCGCCTTCAACTGGCGTCATTGTAACGAGGAAGGCCATCGGAATCGTGATCGTGAAGACCCGAATGGCGTCCTCAAGCCAGTGGTGGCGGAGATTCGTGAGGCAGCACAACGTTTCGTCCATGTGGTGCAGCTTGTGCTGCTCCCACAGCGCCGGAACGATGTGTTGCAGCCGGTGATGCCAGTAATAAAAGAAATCAAAGACCAGCATCGGCAGGAACGGCAGGAGCAGATTTCGAAGCGCCCACGTCGCCAACGGCCAGCCCGCGTGGATCTGATCCAGATTCAACGTAAGGAAACTTCCTCCTGTCGTCTCTGCCACGCCGGCCGCGAGCGCGGACGGCAGTATCAGTGCAAACGGAGTCAGCAGAAAGTAGACCAACGTGCATCCGCCGCTCAAAAGCCGGCTTCTTACGGCTTGTCCGCGTTCGGCGGGAATCAGGCGCTCGGCGATAAGAAACGCGGCGATTACGTAGAAATAGGACTGGACGGCCGGCAGGGTGTGCTCGAGAATCCGCCAGATTTCGGTCATGGGCCGAAATCATAGCTGGGGACGATTGCGAATTGCGAAGTGCGAATTGCGAATTTGGGGGAAATTCAAAACTCAAAACTCAAAACTCAAAACTGCTTCGCATGATTCTCCAGGAAGTCGATCACCTGGCGCCGGCAGTTGTAATACTCCGCGTGTTCCAAGACGTCGGCGCGGCGGCGTGGACGTGGAAACGGAACGTCCAAGATCGCGCCGACGCGCGCTTCCGGGCCGTCGGTCATGAGCACGAGACGGTCGGCGAGATAAAGGGCCTCGTCGATGTCGTGCGTCACCATCACCACCACGCGTTTGGCTCGTTCCCACACGTCGAGCAAAGTGTCCTGAAGGTCCAGCCGCGTCAGAGAATCCAGCATTGAAAACGGTTCGTCCAGCAGAAGGAATCGCGGCTCAATCGACAGGGCGCGGGCGAGCGACACGCACTGCTGCGTGCCTAATGAAAGCTCTCCAGGACGCTGATGAAACACATGCGGAACGCCGACAAGATCCAGATACTTCGCGGCCGACTCCCTTCGTTTCCGGGCATTGTAGGCGGGGAACCTTCTTCCTACTGCGAGCGCGACGTTTTCTCCCGCAGTCAGCCACGGCAGCAGACAGGGCGACTGGAAGACGACGCCGCGGTCCGTTCCGGGCTCGTCGACCTCTTTGCCGCCGATGACGACTCCTCCGAACGTCGCCTTCTGAAGACCGACGATGATCGACAGCACCGTGGATTTGCCGCAGCCCGAGTGGCCGAGGACGCAGAGAAATTCGCTTTCGCGCGCGGCGAAGCTGACGTCCTTGACGGCGACGTAGGGACCGGAGGCGGTGGAAAAAATCTTGGTCAGTCCGGTGACTTCCAATGGCGTTCTCTGCATGCTCAGCCCTCAATCAGCCCTTCGGCGCGGTCGCAGACCCGACGGCTGGACGCACGTAACTCCGGGAGCCCGTTGTGAGCTGTGCGATGGCTGTTGTACGCCGTGAAATGTAGTTGTTTAAACGACCCAGTGACCCCATTGGCCGGATTTTGGGCTTCCAGCGCGTTCGACGTTGGGTCGTTGGTCAATGAGTCAGGGAAAAAAGTACATGTCACATCGCACAACAGCCATCTCACAACTGTCATTCGAACCGCCCGGAGATACGTGTGGGTAATCGGCAGGTCATAGACCGCGCCTACAGCAGGTCGTCGCAACTGTAGGCGCGGTCTATGACCGCGCGCGGAGGCGGCAGGGGGTCGTTTCCCGCCTTCACAAAATCCGACAGAGATTCCACAATCTCCCCGCGGATGCGCACAGCGGCCAGGTCGTGCAGCAATTGGGACGCGGATCGCGGCCGAGGCAGCCGGACGTCGATCGGCGCGCTCAACGCGGCGCGCGGGCCCCGCGTCATTGGCGCGATCTGATCGGAGAGCAGAAGCGCCTCATCCAAATTGTTCGTGATCATGATCGTGGTAACCTGCCGCCCTGCTTCGGAACACAATCGCGCCAGCTCCTGCTGAAGGTGGGCGCGCGTCAGAGCGTCGAGCGCGCTGAACGGCTCGTCCAGCAAGAGGATCGTGGGCTCCATCGCAAACGCCCGTGCTATCGCAACCCGCTGCCGCATTCCTCCCGAGAGCTGCCCGGGCCGTTTGGACTTGGCCGCCGACAGACCGACCATTTCGAGGTATTTGTGCGACTGGGCGAGCTGTCGCGGACGCGTCCAGTCCGGAAACGCCGCGCCGACGGCTAGGCGAACGTTCTCCAGCGCCGAAAACCACGGCAGCAGGGAATGGTTTTGAAACACAACCGCAGTGCGGGAATCCGGCCCGTCCACAGGAACGCCTCCGATGGTGACCGAGCCGGAATCGGGTTTGAGCAAGCCGGCGACGATGTTGAGAAGCGTCGTCTTGCCGGATCCGGTGAAGCCGACGACCGACGCGAATGCGCCTTCTTCAACGGAAAGCGTGACGCCCTTCAGAACCTCGCGGTCGCCAAACATCTTCCCTACATTGCGAACTTCAACAAAGGCCAAAAGCGACTCCTAATTCAGCTCGCGCGGTCATAGACCGCGCCTACCAGCCAGGCGCCAGCTAGACCCCCTGCCGCCTTCGGCGTCCAAGCAAGGCCTTTTCTCCCCCTTCGAAGGGAGAGCCGCCGAAGGCGGCAGGGGTCAAAGCTGCAGCCTTTTATCACTGCGCCCTTAAACGCATCTCGACCATTCCCATCATGCGATCCAACAGAAAGCCGACCACGCCGATCGTCACGATGCACAAAAGGATGTGTGCGTAAATAAGACTGTTGTACTCCTGCCACAAAAAACCGCCGATCCCCGGCGTGCCCGTGAGCATTTCGCTTGCAACGATTACCAGCCACGCGATGCCGAGGCTAAGCCGATATCCCGTGAACATGAACGGCAGCGTCGCCGGAATGAGCACTTTGGTGAAGGTCTGAAATCCGGAGAGCCGCAACACCTTTGCCACGTTCCAGTACTCTTGTGGGATCGACTGTACGCCGGACATCGTGTTGATCACGGTCGGCCACATCGAACACAACGCAATGGTGAACAACGCCGCCGGCTCCGACTTTTGAAAAATCACCAGTCCGAGCGGCAGCCACGCCAGCGGGGAAATCGGCCGGAGAACCTGGATCACCGGGTCGAACATGCGATGGAATGTCTTCGACAGACCCAGGATGAAGCCGAGCGGCGTCCCGATCAGAGCGCCTAGCAGAAAACCCCTCGCCACGCGCATCAGGCTGTAGTACGCGAGCAAAACAATGCCCTGATCCATTTCTCCGCGCTTCTCGAGCGGCGCAAGGATGTACAGCTTGCTCTCTTCCCAGGTTTCGCGCGGCGACGGCAGGTCCTGGACTTTCGTGCTGACGATGGACCAGAGAACGCCGAAAGCAAGAATTCCGATAATCGGGAGAATGATGTTTGTCAGACGATGCATGTGTAGTCGATGTCCTTTCTCGCTAAGAAGCTTCGGATGAGAAATGAAAATTGATTAGTGATTAATGATTACTGTCCTTAGAAAATCTCAAATTTGCCAAGCGCATTAATCATTAATCACTAATCAATTTTCATTTCTCATCCGGGGCTTTCATTGCATGAGCCTTACACCGGGCGACTGTGCACCGCAAACGAGAGCGCGTATTTCTCCGGCTCCTTCGGATCAAACACGCCGCCGTCGAAGAATTTCTGGGTTTGCATGTCGGGGAAGTTCGTCGTCGCAACTCCCATCTGCTTGACGGCGTCCAGGAACAGATCCGGACGCATGACGCGCTTCACGATTCCCTGATAGTCCGGAGCGGATTTCACCATTCCCCAGCGGCGGAACTGTGTGAGCCACCATAGTCCGAACGTCTTTTGCGGATAGTTGGCATCGCGCTGCGAGAAGACCATGTAGTACGGGTCCTGCTCCTGCCGTCCATCTCCATAGTCGTATTTGCCCATCAGGCGCGTCAGGATGATGTCCGGCGGACAATTGATGTATGTCGGCCGGGACACGACGTCGGCGACGTGCTTCCGGTTTTCCATTTTGTCGATGTAGACGCTTGCGAGGTGCATCGCCTTCAGGATCGCGCGGACGGTCTTGGGATTCTTGGCCGCGAAATCCTCAGTGAAGGCAAGAACCTTCTCGGGGTGATCGCGCCACATTTGCTGGGTCGTGATGACGGTGAACCCGACTTTGTCGATGATCGCCCGATAATTCCATGGCTCGCCGACGCAGAATCCGTCCATCTTTCCGACTTTCATGTTGGCCACCATCTGCGGAGGCGGGATCGTGATGAGGTTGACGTCCCTGTCGGGATTGATTCCGCCGGCGCCCAGCCAATAGCGCGTCCACATGGCGTGCGTGCCGGGCGGGAACGTCATGGCGAACGTCATCGGCGACCCTGCGGCCTTGGCGCGGTCCACCAGGGGTTTGAGGTCTTTAGGAGTCTTCACAACCCCCTTGAGTTCGTTCTTGAGCGTAATGGCTTGACCATTCCGGTTGATCAGCCACGGTATGACCATGGGCTTCACAGGCGATCCGGCGAGTCCCATCGTTGATGCAAACGGCATCCCGATGAGCATGTGCGTGGCCTGGTTTTCTCCCAGACTGAGCTTGTCGCGGATCGCGGCCCATGACGCTTCCTTGGAAATGACGGAACGGACGCCGAACTTCTTGAAATAGCCCAACTCGTGCGCCATCACGATGGAGGCGCAGTCCGTCAACGCGATGATGCCGAATCGAATGTCGGGGGTCTCCGGCGAATCGTCGGCGTACGCGCCGCCGGCCCAGCCCGCAGGAACGCCGGCGAGAATACCGGCGGCGATGGATTGACTTGTGGTTTGGATGAATCGACGTCGTGAAAGTTTCATGTGAACCTCGCAGGGTCGGATGAGGGTTTTTCAAAACAGGTAATTGATCATCACGTATGAAAACTGATGCGTTTCTCCTGGAGTCGCATTCCTGAGAAACGCGCCGGGAAAAATGCGCGCGTAGCCGCCCGAAAGCTGAATCTCTCCGGTGACAGCGTAGACAGCCTGGATATCCGCTTCGTGTCCGACATGCCGGCCTGCAGAGCCGTCCGCAACTCGTGCGATCAGGCCGCTTCCAGCGTTGTAGAGACCGTCGTGGACATCGGCCAGCCACCACGAGTGATAGGCGCCGACGACCGTCAGTTTCTCTGCAGGTTTCAATTCCACGCCCGCGCGGACGGCGTGGATATTTCTCCAGCCGACCTGATCCGCAAGTCCATACTTGTCGTGGCCGGTCGGATAGAGCTGATCGAACGCGCCTCGCCTTCCATCCGCCGGGTCGGCGTCGCCGGACGCGTAGTTGTATTCGGCGATGACGCGCGGGGCGGCGGTGGTATCGAAGGAGTATCCGACCAGCCAATGTCCGGCCCAGGCGCGGACGTCGTCGGAACCAAGGCTCCCGGTTTGCCCCGCGATCTCGACCCCGTAGTCGAAGCGCGCGGGAAGCTTGCCCGCCCATCGAAATCCGTATGTCGCAAAGTCGAGCTTGCCGGGAACGCCCGCTTCACTCGGCGTGCTTCCTGCTTCGCGCCAGAACACGTAGGGCTCAACCGACGCTCGGGGAACAAGCCCGCTGAGCGTCGCGTAGACGCCATGAAAGTTGTTTCCGTCAATTCTCTTGTTGAACTCGCCGTCCTTGGGATTCACGACAGACGAGGCGAAGACGTCGAGGCGCAAGTTGGGGCGCCGATATGTCGCGCGCACTCCATCGAACGAGCGGGCGGTGTTGGTCCACCCGAGATGGCCCACCAGCCGCTGCTCGCCGAACGCGAGCTCCTGACGTCCCAGGCGCAACGAGAATCGGTTTGTTTCAGACGCGCCGAACTCGAGAAAGGCCTGACGCAGATCGAACGTGTCCTCGTGCGGTGGACCGTCCGGCTTGGGACCGCGCCATAGGGCTTGCGCGTCCTGGGCCTGAAGCTGCACACGAAGCCAGCGCAATGGGCTGAAGCCGGCGTTGATGCGAACCCGGTTCAGAAGATAGCCGTCGCTGATGTTGGAGCGGAACCCGGCGCCGGAGACGCCTTCGACGCGAACACGATACTCCCCGCTGAGCCTTATCCAACGTGGGAGATCGTCATTAATGGAATCGGTAAGGCGTCTGTTCTGAACTGACGCGGGTTGTGACGCCGGAGAATTCTGTTGCGCATGAACAGGCGCCGCTATCAGCCCGGCCACGCAACCCCACATCAACCTTCCCAACCATGTCTTCATTGCTCATCCTCCCGTTCGGCGTTGAGGCGTTGACGTGAGCACGGCGACGACCGCGGACGAAAAGAATGATGTGCGTGACGGTTAATCGATTGAACAAGACGCACTTAGCGTGAATTCAACGCTTGACGAGACAGGAGCGAAGAACGGCGATTCCGGACACTAGTGTGGCGTCCCGGAATCGAGGAGACGCAATTGTCAGTTATGAAAGTGTGAACGAATTCCGATTAGTGGAGTTTCTGACCCCCTGCCGCTTCCCAAGCAAGGCCCTTTCTCCCCCTTCGAGGGGGAGAGCCGCCGAAGGCGGCAGGGGGTCAGAATGCGTGGACGCCGCCCAACAGATTCGTACGAGAAAGCGCTTGCCTTCCGACAAATTTGTGAGACGGTTCTTATGACGAATCACAATGGACCTTTGAGCGCCGACAATTTTCTTCCTACCCGTTGAAGCCGCTTCCCATCTCGTATATAAGATCCGTGCGGTGTTTTTGTTCTTGCCATGATTTTGCATATCAACCATGTCCCTCCGGGCCGCGCGGGCCTTGCGAGCGGGGTTGTCACGACGTTGCTTTCGCTATCGGAAGCCGGTGAAATCGATCCAAAGCTGCTGGGTCGCCTGAACGTCCATTTGGACTGGATTCAATACAAGACGAACTTTCGTGAAGCCGTCGCGCTGCGCAGGGCGACGAAGGCGGACAGGACGCTGCCGCTTGTGGAGCTGGCGATCGATTTGCGGCAAGTCCAGCAGGACGCGCTGCGGACCGCGCTGGCGGAAACCTTGAGCGCTGCGGCCCAGGGCGCTTCAGAAGCCGGAAAGCGCGTGTATCTCGAGCAGTTCGTCCCGTTGCGCTCCAGCATCATCTGGAGTTTCAACAGGCTATACTGGCAACATCTGGGACTTTGGGAAAGCGCGTCCGGAAGGAGCTATGAGAAGTCGCTGCCCGGGGGTCAGTCGGATGGGCATCACCCGGTTGCGATCGGCGATTCCGTGGCGGATTTCTGGACGCTGTTGCGGGACCTCGAAAACCAGAATCAGCTTCCGCCCGAACTCTTCGTACTTGAAATCGGGATCGGTACGGGAGCTCGCGCCGTGCTGTGGCTGGATCGTTTCCGCGAGCTGGATCGTGAGCGCGGCACCGACTACTACCCTCGGATCCGGTTCCTCATGGCGGACTATGCGATGGCCACTTTGAACCGAGTGGCGGAAAGGCTTGGCCCGCACCGCGAGCTTGCCAGTTTTCTGGCTGTGGATGCGTTGGACCCGTTCAAGTCGTTATCTTTTCTCAGATACAAGGTCCTATTCATCCACCTGAGCAACGTCTACGACAATCTTCCGACCGACGAGCTGGTCCTTCGAGACGGTCGTTACTACGCCGTTGAGGTCCGCAGCTATCTGCCTGCTGCAGAGGTCGGGCGCATTTGCGAAACATACAAGTCGCCGCCGGCAGAGTTCGTGAGAACCGTGAACCGCCTGCTGGAAGTGGGTCCGCAACAAGACGGCGATCCGGACCGCAGCCTGGATTTTTGGAAGGCGATCTGGGGGGCCCTGAGGCTGGAGGAGCGGCTTGTGGAACTCGAAGGGCTTTCGGAAGCCGTGCTGCCGCCGGGTATGAGGCCGTCTCACATCGAGAGCCTCTGTAACGATGCGCCCACCAACATCCGATTTCAATTGAGCTCGGGCGCCGTCGAGAGTTTTATCAATACGATTCCGCTGCTTCACCCGCGAGGATATCTTCAGGTGCAGGACATTTTCGTGACGCAGCTCACGGATTATCTCAACGGCTTCCGGGGTCCCGGCAAGCTGGAGGGTTCCATCGTCAACTGGGTCAATGGCGCGCTGCTGGCGGAAGTGGGGGAACAGGCGGGATACGATGTGCATTTTGCGCCGTTCCGCTATCGTGAAGGATCGCGCACATCGATTCTTTACACAACACATCGGGAGTAACCCATGAATTTACCGATCCTGCCTACAACCGTCGTCGGCAGCTATTCCATGCCGAGCTGGCTGGAACGGCTCAAGACCGAATTCTTCTCGCGGCGCATCAGCCGGCAGGAGTTGGACGAGATCCATGACGCCGCAACCAAAGCCGCCATCAAGGATCAGGAAGTCGCCGGCCTCGACATCATTACCGACGGCGAGCTGCGCCGCGACAACATGATCGACTACTTTGCCGAGCGTCTTCCGGGCGTGCAGATCGATCGCGCTTCAAAGAAGTTCTATTACGACTTCTACGACAGCTTCGTGCGCGGCAAGATCCCGATGGCTTCGCTCGGCTTGGTGGAAGATTACAAGTTTCTCGCGGCATTCACAGACCGCACGCCGAAGCTCTGCATCACGGGGCCGCATTCTCTGGTTAAGCGGATTCGGAATGAGTATTACCCCAGCGAAGAAGACTTCGCGATGGATATCGCGCGCGTGATGAACCTCGAGTTGAAGGAGCTCGTCCGAGCGGGCGTGCGCTATATGCAGGTGGACGAGCCCTACTACTCCGGCTTTCCGCAGGACCTGCCGTGGGGCGTGAAAGTGCTGAACACGCTCGTGGAAGGAGTGGACGCCAAAATCGCGCTCCACATCTGCTATGGGAACCGCTATGGAAAGCCATCGTGGGCCGGAAACTACCGCTACCTCTTTCCTACCATCCTGGAGGCTAAAGTCAAACAGCTCACGCTGGAATTTGCATGGCGCGGCGGCGAAGATCTGGATCTTTTCAAGGAGTTTCCGAACTCCTTTGAAGTGGGCGTAGGCGTAATCGACGTCAAGAATCACAACATTGAGACGCCGGAGATTGTCGCCGAGCGCATTCGCCACGCCTTGAAGTTCGTTCCGAAAGAACGCATGTTCATTCTCCCCGATTGCGGCTGCCATCATCTGCCGCAACCGGTGGCTTTCGGAAAACTTCGCGCCATGGTACAAGGAACGCAGATCGTCCGCCGAGAGCTGGGAGGTTGATTTGCGTTTACCCAATCCGCTGCGCGAGTCGCTTACCGGCGGCAAGTTCTGCCACGTGGTTGAACTTGTGGCGAGCCGGATTTCGCGCGAGGCGCGGCATCTGGATACGGCGGCTCAACTCGCCAGGATTCCAGGCGTCGTCGCCGGCAGCATCACGAGCTACGCGGGAGGATCGCCCGGACACGATCCGATTCGCGTCGGCACGGCGGCGCGCGCCCGCGGGTTGACTCCCAACATTCACCTCACCTGCGTCAGCAGAAACCGCAGTGAACTCCGCCGGGCTTTAGAAGATCTCCATGCGCTCGACATTGAAAACGTATTCGCGCTGACGGGAGACTACCCGCAGGGCGCGCCGTCGGTTTTCGATCTGGACTCGGTGGCTCTGGTCTCGCTCATCCAGGAAATGCGGCAGGGGGGAATGCCGTTTTGGATTGCTGTCGCCGTATCCCCATTCAAGTACACCGAGCCGGATTGCGTTTATCAATACATCAAACTGGAAAAGAAGTTTGCCGCCGGCGCCGATTGGGCTATCACGCAGGTGGGCTGGGACGTTCGTAAGCTGCGGGAGCTGCAGCAATATCTGCGGGAACGCGGCATTCAGAAGCCGATCCTCGGCAATGTCTATGTTCTCAACAAGCGCGCCGCCGAAAAGATGGCCAAGAGTGAACCGCCGGGCTGTTGGGTTTCTCAGGAACTGCTCGAGCGGGTTCAGGCCGAGTCGAAGGCCGCCGACGGCGGCGAGGCGGCGCGACTCGAACGCGCCGCGCGCATGGTAGCGGTCCTCCGCGGGCTTGGTTACGCAGGCGCCTACATTGGAGGAACGCATAAGGCCGAGCACATCCGGTGGATCATCAAGCGCGGCGAAGCCCTGGCGCCCAAATGGGAAGAATACGCGGAAGAGTTGACATACGGAATGAAGGGCGGGTTCTACATGTACGAATCCACCCCGAGCCCGCCCCAACCCCTCAAGGGCCGCGCCCGCGTGATTGATTACCTGGGGCGTACATTCACTCCGACGGTTGTGCCCAAGGGCTCGTCTTTGCAGCGTCTCTTCACGAGGTTTTTCGGCTGGATCGATCGCCGGCCGTTTCTGGCGCGTTCGCTGGAACGCGCCGAGGTCGCGCTCAAAGCCCCGATGTTCGGATGCAAGTCATGCGGCAACTGCGTGCTGATCCACATGGAAAATGTGTGCCCCCAAACCTGCCCCAAGCAGATACGCAACGGCCCATGCGGAGGGACCAACAACGGTCAATGCGAGGTTATCCCCGATCAGAAATGCATCTGGGTAGGAGTGTATGAACGCGCAAAAGCCGCCAACGAACTGGAGCAGTTGAAGGTCTACATCCCTCCGCCGGACCGGTCGCTCCAGGGAACCAGCGCGTGGATCAACTATTTTCTCAATCGCGACAGCCGTCCCGAGAAGCCGGCCCCTCCGCCGGCAGCGCAGGAGCGCCCGCTTTCTCATCAGAAGAGCTCGGTGGGGTAAGTGGAATGCGTCGTGCCAATTGGCTCTACCGGATCTGCGTCGCGGCCGACGCCTTCGGAATCAAGACCAACAGGTCAAATCCGAGAATGACGCGCTCGAGTTCCGTGTCGATCTGCCGGAGCGACGTCAATTCCTTTCGGATGGGCCGCAAATCGAACAAGGTCCAACCTTCACTGAAAAGGCTGTCCACAGCGGGTTTCAATGCCTCCAACGGAGAATCTCCGTCCCCGAGCCGGAACATCTTGGCTTCATACGGCGCGCCCACGCGCGTAAAACGAAGTTGCGTCCCCCGCGCAGCCAGCACGAGAACGTGAAGCGACTTCAGACCCCGGCCGGCCGCGATTTCGGCGACATAGTTTCCGAGATCGTGGATCAAGCGGAAGTTTGCGCCGCGGTACATGTGGTTGGCGCCGAACTTCAGCAGGACTTTCGGGCCGAGGCCTGCAGGATCCGAGGCGCTCGCGTAGTAGCGCGCGAACGTTTCCTTCATCAACAAAGCCCGGCTGAGGTCCGAGTCGTACGGCGCGCCGTTGACGCGCTTGTTGTAGATCTCGTGCGTTCGTATCAGCGCGTCCATCCATAAGCGGGCTTCCGCGGCGCCTTGATCGTCGAGCAGGCGCCTTAAGTTCAGCAGATCGTCCCGTGATGCGGAGACGGCGTAGAGATCATTGACGCTGCCTGTCTGTCGGGCGCGGGCGTCGGCATCCCTGCTCCTTTTCAGCAGATGCTCCGCCATCGCCGCGGCTTCCTTGCCCGGACGAGTCTCGATGATCCGCGACAGCAGGAAGTCCGCCGAACCGAGAAACTCCTGGTCGAGTCCCCAGAGACGAAACGGCTCGCCGAACGCGCGGGCGCATTGCCCCAGCAGCGCGTACTCCTCTTCAATGTCGTAAAACGGGATCGTGTTCGGAAACGTTCTCGTGAACTCCAGCAGGCGTGCGCGGCCGTCGCCCGAAGTCGTCCATCGCTGCAGTTCCGCCGCGATTCGCGGGCTCGTTTCTATCGCCATCGTGCGGTATCCGTGGCGGGCGGCGCCTTGGCAGACGGCGCCGGCGAAATCCGGAATCTCCGCCACTCCGTGCTCTTCTCCGATCAGCACGAAATGGGATTCGGCGATGAGCGCATCCAGCAACTCTGCGCCCGGTCCCGAGAGGCGCCCTTCACGGAACTCGATGCGGTAGCGGTTCTGAACCAGGTTCTTGACCAGCGCGTTGCGCTGGCCGGCGACAGGCAGAACTGTAAACAGGACGGCGGCGAAGACGGCAAAAACGGCTTGTTTCATCGAGGCGGGAGTAACTTTATCAGATTGCGAAATGCGAAATGCGGATTGCGAATTTCAATCGCCGCTTCCGTCAATTCGCAATTCGCAATTCGAACTTCGCAATCCCTAGTTGGCTGCCAGCTTCTCGCCGTCCACGCTGATAGTTTCAACTCCCGAGCGTGAGCGTCCGGAGTTTGATTCGGTGTTTCCACAGCAGCCATACAAGTTCAGAGTCGCGCAGCCGCGCGGCGCTGCGGATCTTTCGCCGGGATCGCCACATGCCGGGCAGATGCTTCATGCCTGACCAGTAGGCCCGGAGGATTGCCAGAAGGAGACGGCAGCGCGAGCTTCCGGCTGCGAATCGGCCGGAAGACCCGATCCGAAACAGCGCGCCGTAAGCATGAAATGCGAAACGGAGAGCCGTCAGGAAAGGGGAGACGATCAGGAGCGGGAGTGGAAGCGTCTTCACCGCAACAAACAGGCGATTGCGTTCAATCAGAAACGCCTTGAGGCTGGAAAATTCACCCGCGGTCGCCGATCGTGCGTGATACGCAACGGCGGCAGGCGCGTACCGGCAGCTCCATCCGGCAAGTCGTCCCCGCAATCCGAGGTCTGCGTCGTCGCCGTAGGCAAAAAAGCGTTCATCGAACAGTCCGATCTCGTCGAGCATTTGCCTGCGATACAAGGCTGCCGCGCCATCGGGAAAGAGCACTTCGTCAGGCGCCTCATACTGTCCGTCGTCCGTCTCGCCGGACCCGCGACCGTGGTTGAGGCCGTCCCAATACATCAGGTGTCCCACTTTGTCGATTCGGCTGCGGTCCGATTGAAACAGAATCTTGCTGGCGCACATGCCCGCAGCCGGATCGGATTCCATCACGCCGACCATTTCTTCCAGCCAGCGCGGATGCGCTTCCGCGTCATTGTTGAGCGTCGCTACGTACCTGCCCACCGCCTTCTGTATGCCGGCGTTGCACCCTCCCGCAAAACCCCGATTCATTGGCAGCTCGACAATCCGGAGCTTTGGCGCCGCGATGCTTTTCAGGAACTCCACAGAGCCGTCATGCGACCCGTTATCAACCACAATCACTTCATAGTTCGAATACGTTTGCGCCCACAGCGACTCCAGACAGGATCGAAGCAACTCCCGGCGATTGAAATTGACCACGATGACGGAAACGAGGGGGGATTGCGGATTGCGGATTGCGGATTGCGGATTTGGGGAGGGTTCGGCTTCAATCATGACGGTTCCGCCCGCACGGGCGGCGGCCTCAAGCAGTGCGAACGGCTGCGCAAGGACGACAACGGCGAAGTACAAGAGACTGCGAAGCAGCGCCGAGGCGGCGGACTCGTTCGCAATGTTCCGCCGGCGGATCGGGTCCAGAGACGGAAACAGGCTTGACGCCGCCGCCGCGGCGTTGTCTCGGAGATTGAAGTGGCGTATCCGGCGAATGGAAAAGCTCGAATCGTTGAGGAGCCGGCGCAGAGCCGACTCGGAGTAGTTGATGACGTGGCGCGGGACGTCGAGGCCGCACCAGCGCGCCCCGAACAGCCGCGCCTGCCAACTCGCGAGATTGGGCGCCTGCAGAAGCAGGCGCCCGGATGGACTGAGGATCCGGTGGATCTCCCGGAGCAGGTCGTGAGGGTCGGTCAAGTGTTCGACGACATGAAACAACGCCACAATGTCAAACGAACCGGCGGGAAAACCTGCATCTTGCAGATAGCCTGTCACGACGCTCACGCCGTTCTCCACCGACGCGATCTCCGCAGCGCCGTGCGAGGAATCGACGCCGGCCACCTCGAAGCCGCGATTCTTCAAGAGGCGCAGCAATGCGCCCGCCCCGCAGCCAATCTCCAGCAGACGCGGCCGCGAATTGCCGCGATTCAGCTTTCGCGCGGCGGACATGATGACACGCACGTGATCGGCCAGTACGATTCGGCGGTAAAAGCCTTCAAGCCTCGGCAGTGGACTGCGGGATGATTTCCACCAGTATTCCGGAGGATAGAACGCTGCAAGCTGATGCTTCTGCGGCATTGGATCGAGAAACAAACAGCCGCAGGACCTACAGGCGCTCCAATGGAACGTGCGAGACGTCGTCTCGAGACGCCGGTCCGAGCCGGTCGGGCCGCTCGCGACCGCCGGACCGGAACAGACCGGACAATTCATTGAGCTGAAAATTGAAAGACGAGTCTGAGACTAACCGGCGCCGCACGCCCGGAAACTGCCGCGGGTTTAAACAACCACTTCTTCGCTGCGGCGACCGCGGCCGCATTGAGTTCGGTGATCTGCGAGCTGACAACGGCGGCTTGGCTGACCCGGCCGTCTGCGCCGACAGTGAGTTGGAGCGTAATCCTTCCCGATCGTCCCTTTTGCACCAGGGCGTCAGGGTATTCAGGATAAACAGCGTCCGTGACTTCCACTCGGGTGGATGCTTCGATTTGGTAGCTGATCTGACCCGTACGAGGCGGAGGCGGCGGCGGGGCCGGCGGTTTGGGCGGCTCGCGCTCCGCAGCCTTAGCTTCGACTTCAGCCCGGAGCTGTTCGAGTCTTTGACCTTCGGCTTCACGGCGAATGTCTTCGATCCGCCGCGCCACTGCGGTGACCTTGCGCCCGTACGCCTCAACGGCGGGGCGGTCAGCGTGCGGCAAGTTTGCTGCGACGCGAATGGCCTGCAGAGCCTCATCGAAGCGGCGCAGCGCCAGGAACGCCTCCGCGCGCAGTTCATAGAAACGATCTGCAAATTCCGGCTCCAGCTCGAGCGCCTTATCCAGCAGAGGCAGCGCCGCCTCCGGTTTGCCGCTAAGCGTATAGACTCGCGCGAGTTCGGCGTGGGCGCGGCCCATCAGCGGGAGAAGCTTCACGGCGCGCTCCAGCGCCGCCGCCTGCAGCGCTATGTCGGCCGGAGTTTTCGTTTCGATGCTTCCGAAATGGAACTGGGCCAGGCCATGCTCGGGAATTTCGCGCGAAACGCGATCCAAGGCCCGCAGGGCCTCGCCTTCCGTGCGGTTGAAACGCGTCAGAATCGCTCGCGCTGCGCGAGCCGCGGGGTTCTCGCCGTTATACCAGCGCGCCGCTTCGGAAGTCCTCCCGGTCGCCAATAGCAGATCGCCGCGGCGAATCGCCAACGCGGCAGGATCGGCGGCATCGACCCGGATGTCGGCATTGACGGCTGGTAGAGGGACGCGGGGCTCGATGTAGCCAAACAGCCGCTCGGTCCAGGCATCGAGGTCATGCAGCTCGAGCGCGGTCTTTTCGCCGTCCTGCATGCGCTTGGATTCAAGATAGGCGCGCAACGCCGGCGCCTGTTCATCCAAGAGTAACCGGAGCAGCCGATAGGCCTGCAGACGAAATATTCCCGGCGGAGCGCTGTCCTGGTAGCCGGCGCTGGGGACGATGGTCAGCAGGTCTCGCACATTGAAGCCTTCCGACTGCGATACGCGTTTCCCGTCAGGATCGCGTCCGGCCTTCCGGAAGACTTCAGCCGCGCCTTCGGCGAGCCAGAACGGCCTCCAATAAACCAGCCGTTCGAAGAAGACGTGTCCCAGCGCGTGGCCGACGTCATTGGAGATGTCGGATGGCGACTTGTCGCGAGCCACAACGAAAATCCGGTCTGGACCTTTCACAAGATAGGCGGATTTGTCGATCGAGTCCGGCAAAACCGGCGAAGCCGGCGAAACGGCCGTGGGCGGCGACGAAGCCGGCGAAACCGTACGGGGTACGGCTTCGATGAAGTCCTCCGACTTCTTGAAGACAAATACCTCAATTGGAAATTGACGTAGAGGCAGCGGGCCAAACGCGCTCTCGAAAGCTGCGACTCTCGCTTCAAAATCGGTGAGAACCTGCCGCGCTTTCGCCGCCGACGCATCCGTGAGAAGAAGGAAATTCTTGGACCTGGCTTCAAACCACTGCGCATCTTGCGCGTACGCCGAGTGCGCGGCCGCGCACACCACAGCCAGAACGATGAACCTCTGGATGAAACGCATGCCGAAATTATATCGAACCGGCGATTTCGTGTTCTAATCTCAAGCCATGAGAACTGTCGAAATTCTCCACGGTTGGAAGTCCATTTTGGCAGGCCGGACTCCGTTTCTCTCTCTAGAAATCACAAAGGAATGTCCTCTTGCGTGCCCAGGATGCTATGCGTACGGAGACGAGCATTTGGGCGGCGGAGCCGTCCTGCGTCAGGTGAGCGACTATCGTGGTCAAGAGCTCATCGATGGAGTGATGAGCGTCATCGACAAGTACCGCCCCCTTCACGTGTCGATCGTTGGGGGCGAGCCGCTCGTGCGGTACAAGGAGCTGAACGCGATTCTGCCGATGATCGAGGCCCGGAGGATTCACATGCAGGTGGTGACCAGCGCTGTCCGGCCGATCCCAATGGAATGGATGAATCTGGCGAATTCCAGGGTGGTCGTTTCCATCGACGGCTTGCCGCCGGAGCACGACGTCCGCCGAAAGCCCGCTACGTACGAAAGGATTCTTAAGAATATCGAAGGCCGGACGATTACGGTCCACTGCACGGTAACGCGCCAGATGACGGAACGGCCAGGGTATCTGCATGAATTCGTCGAGTTTTGGAGCGCACGGAAAGAGACGCGCAAAATCTGGATAAGTCTGTTCACGCCGCAGGTCGGAGAAACCAGCTACGAGATACTGCCGCCCGACGCGCGCGCAGCAGTTCTCGAGGAACTGTTTCTGCTAAGCAAAAAGTTTCCGAAACTGCACATGACCAAGGGCATGGTTGACGTTTACGCGCATCCGCCGACGGATCCGGCGCACTGTATCTTTGCAAGAACCACCACGACGCTCACGGCGGATCTCCAAAGCCGAATCATGCCTTGTCAGTTTGGAGGCCGACCCGATTGCTCTCAATGCGGCTGCGTTGCTTCGGCCGGCCTGCAGGCTGTCGCCAACTACCGCCTGCCGCTGGGCATCCGCGCCGGCTCGATCTATGAAGCGTCGGTCAAGGTGGGTGAGATTGTCTCGCGCGTAAAGAGGCGCCAAGAGCGATGACTCACAACGGGATATTCCCGTGCTTCTTCGAAGGATTGCTGTCGCGCTTGGTGTCCAGCATGCGGAGAGCATTGATGAGCTTGGGTCGCGTGAATTGCGGCTCTATGACTTCATCGATGAAGCCGTGTTCCGCCGCGATGTACGGATTTGCGAATTTCTCCCGAAATTCGGCGACCTTTTCCTGCCGGACCTTCTCCAGATCCCCTGAAGCTGCAAGCTCCCTCCTGTAAATGATATTCACCGCGCCCTCGGGGCCCATGACGGCGATCTCCGCCGTGGGGTAAGCGAAATTGACGTCCGTCCGAATATGCTTGCTGGACATGACGCAGTAGGCGCCGCCGTATGCTTTGCGCGTAATCAGAGTAATCTTGGGCACTGTCGCTTCCGCGAACGCAAACAACAGCTTCGCTCCGTGCTTGATGATCCCGCCGAACTCCTGATTCGTTCCCGGCAGAAACCCCGGGACGTCCACAAATGTGATCAGGGGAATGTTGAAGGCGTCGCAGAACCGGACGAATCGCGCGCCTTTGACCGAAGCCGCAATATCAAGGCAGCCCGCAAGATGCGCCGGCTGATTCGCGACGATTCCTACCGAGCGCCCTTCCAGCCGCGCAAAACCGACTACCAGGTTTTTTGCGTAGTGCTCGTGGATCTCGAAGAAATAGTTGTCGTCGACGGCGGCGTGGATTACGTCCTTCATGTCATAAGGGATGTCGGACTCCGTTGGAATCACGCCATTAAGGGCGGGTTCGACTCGATTCCATGGGTCGTTGGTCGGACGCCTTGGAACATCCTCCATGTTGTTGGAGGGCAGGAATGACAGCAGCTCGCGCAGGAGCAAGAGACACTCCTCGTCATTGTGAGCCATGAGATGCGCTACGCCGCTGGTTGTGTTGTGGGTCACAGCGCCGCCAAGCTGCTCTTTCGTGACTTCTTCATGAGTAACCGTCTTGATGACGTCGGGGCCCGTCACGAACATGTAGCTGGTCTTGTCGACCATCACGATGAAGTCGGTGATGGCCGGCGAATAGACGGCCCCTCCGGCGCACGGCCCCATGATGGCGGAAATTTGGGGAATGACGCCGGAGGCGAGCGTGTTGCGCAGAAAGATGTCCGCATAGCCGCCAAGCGACAGCACGCCTTCCTGAATCCGCGCTCCGCCGGAGTCGTTCAAGCCGACGACCGGCGCTCCCATCTTCATGGCAAGATCCATGATCTTGCAGATCTTGCGTGCGTTTGTTTCGCTGAGAGATCCGCCGAAAACGGTGAAGTCCTGAGCGAAGACATATACGAGCCGGCCGTCGATACGTCCGTATCCGGCCACAACTCCATCGCCGGGAAAGTGCTGATCGCCGATGCCGAAATCGACGGCGCGGTGCTTGACAAACTTATCGACTTCTTCGAAGGAATCCTTGTCGAGCAGAAGGGCGATGCGCTCGCGCGCCGTCATCTTGCCTTCTTTCTTTTGGCGCTCGAGCCGGGCGGGTCCGCCGCCCATTTCAGCCGAACGATTCAGTTGCCGGAGCCGTTCGATGCGATCTTGACGCGTGACGCGGGCCATTCACTTGATAACGGGAACCTTCTCCCAGTCTTTGAGGAACTGCTCCACGCCGCGGTCAGTCAACGGATGCTTCAGCAATTGGTCGAAGACCTTGGCGGGCATCGTACAGATGTCCGCTCCAATCAGTCCCGCCTGGACGACGTGAACGGGATTGCGGACCGACGCCACCAGCACCTCGGTCTTGAACTCGTAGTTGTTGAAGATCGACACGATGTCGCGGATCAGAGCCATGCCGTCCTGCCCGACGTCGTCCAGACGGCCGACAAACGGACTGACGAAATACGCGCCGGCTTTCGCCGCCATAATGGCCTGCGGCGCCGAAAACACCAGCGTTACATTGACGCGGACGCCTTCCTCGCTCAGAGTCTTCGTGGCTTTGAGCCCTTCCTTTGTCATCGGACACTTGACCACGATATTGGGGTGCAGTCGCGCCAGATGCCGGCCTTCTTCGACCATGCCGGCGGCGTCTCGACTGACCGTTTCGGCGCTGACGGGGCCGTCGACAATCCCGCAGATTTTCAACAACTGATCCTCGAAAGAGTTCCCCTCCTTGGATATCAAGGTCGGATTGGTCGTCACTCCGTCGAGAATGCCCGTGGCGGCAGCGTCGCGAATTTCTAGAATATTGGCCGTATCTAAGAAGAATTTCATTCCGGTCTCCTGTCGGGTGGTTAGTCTACATTATCGCGCCTTGAACCCGATCTTCCGTCGGATGGCTTCCGGTAAAGCTGCGATGGCCGCCGGCAGTTCCTGCAGCGCGGCGATGGCTTCCTGCTGAGCTGCAAGGATGGACTTGATTCCCCCTAGTTCCGCTTCGATGGCCGCGAAACGCTCTCGGGTCTCCTCAACCAGTTCGCTATGTCGTTGTCTGGTCTCGGCAACCGCGTCCTTATATAGCTGCCTTGTCTCCGCGACGAGTTCGTCATACCGGCGCCTGGTCTCCGCGACCAATTCGTCATACCGGCGTCGGGTCTCCTCAACCAGCTGGTTATGCCGGCGCTCATTCGCCGCCATCTCCTCGTTGTGCCGGCGTTCGTTCTCCGCCATCCCTTTGAGTAACGCCGCGTGTTGATTCAGAAACGCGGTGTGTTGCGCTACAAGCACGGTTTGATTCTGGGCTAAAGTCGCCTCACTCTGAGTCAACGCCGCCTGACTCTGTAGCAGCAACGCCACAGCGTGTTCAAGATTACCGTTGGAAAAGCGCCTGGCTCTTACCATGCCTTTATCGGGAGCATCCTTTGAAGCCATTCTAACGCATGTTTCAGCAAGGTTCTTGCCGCACTGAAGTGTTTACGGTTCTGATGCGCGTTGAGAAAAGTCCGGCAAAATGACGGACAAATTTTGCGGTCTTCGAGCGGACTTCAGGCCGAACCGGATTCCTTCTACTGGCCGCGAACCTCCCCGGATTTATTGCTTTCGTTGCCGAAAACATCGACGGCGGTCACGGCATAGTAGAAACCCGGGCGATATCCGGAGTCGTCGTAGCTGGTCGTTCCCCGCGGCTTGTCGGGATTCAGCAGCGTCCAGTCCGAATCAGCGTGCTCTTTGCGATAGATGCGATAGCCTTCGAGATCCGCTTCCTTGTTCGCCTCCCATGTCAAGAAGCCGTTGGGAACGCGCATCTGCAGCCCTTGCGGCGGCGCCGGCCGCTGCGTGTCCGAAGCAACGACCATGACTGTGACGCTGCCGTTCCCCGGTATCGCAGCGTCGGCGCGGCGTACGGCGCGGACGGCGTAAGAATATGCGGCGCCCGGTTCGAAGTCTTCATCCTCAAAGAATGTCTCCGTTACGAACCGGGGCGTGAAACGAGCGTCCTGACGGCTGATGATATAGGCGTTCGCGAGCCCCGCGTTAATGTCAGGCGCTTCCCATTCCAACCGGATCTTGAATTGATCCACGATTCCGCGGAGATTGCGGACGGGGCCTGGAACGTCGACGGGCGCAATCGATACGGAGTTCGAAACAGCAGATGTTTTTCCGCGGCGCGTCTCCACCTGGACTTCAAATGTCCGGCTGTCGCCGAAGCTTCCGCCGACATCCACCGCATACGACTGCCTCTGTCCGGCTCCGGTGGCCGTGATAGAAGCCAGAGCTGCGCCGTTCTGAAATACACGCACGGAGGCGAGATCCGTCGCGGGCTCGCCGTCGATGTAACGCGGGGGGTTTGTCCAGGACAGAACGATCTGCAGGCCGTCCTGTGCTGCGGTGAGGTCGGAGACCGGTTCGGGAACCCGGACAAGGGGAGGAAGCGGAACGCCTACTTTCCCGCAGCCAACCGACGCCGAAGCCAGCAGGAACGCGCCCAGAAGACAAAGGGCGCTTCCGGCGATGCGCGTTTTCACAAGATGTAGCGGCTGAGATCCTGATCCTTGACGATTTCCGCCAGCATCTTTTGGACGTAGGCGGCGTCGATGCGAATCGATTTCTTTTTCAGGTCGGGACCTTCGAAAGAAATTTCGTCGAGCAGCTTTTCCATGATCGTGTGGAGCCGGCGGGCGCCAATGTTTTCCGTGGTTTCGTTGACCATAGCGGCGAAGCGCGCGATCTCCTGGACCGCGTCGGACTGGAAACTGAGCTTCACCCCTTCGGTTTCGAGCAGCGCCACATATTGCTTGATTAATGCATTCTGCGGCTCGGTCAGAATCCTGATGAAGTCGTCGATCGTCAAGGAATCCAATTCCACGCGAATCGGAAAGCGTCCTTGAAGTTCGGGAATCAGATCCGACGGCTTGCTCACATGAAACGCGCCGGCGGCGATGAACAGAATGTGATCGGTGCGGACCATGCCGTAGCGCGTGTTGACGGTCGTTCCTTCGACGATAGGCAGAATGTCTCGCTGCACTCCTTCGCGGCTGACGTCCGGTCCGTGTCCGGACTCTCTTCCAGCGATCTTATCGACCTCGTCCAGGAAGATGATCCCGTTGTTCTCGACGCGCTCCACCGCGATGCGAGTCACCTGATCCATGTCGACCAGCTTCTGCTCTTCTTCCTGGATCAGATAATCGATAGCTTCGGACACTTTCATTTTCCGCTTTTTGGTGCGCTGTCCCAGAAAGCCCGGCAGGATATCTTTGATGTTGATATCCATTTCCTCGATGCCCTGATTCGAGATGATTTCGAAGGCCGGAAAACTCCGTTCCTTCACGTCGATCTCGACCTGACGCTCGTCGAGCTTGCCGTCCTGTAATTGGGCGCGCAGCTTTTCTCGAGTGCGATTCCAGTGTTCGTTGGCCAGCCGTGCGCTTTCGTCGCTAGGTTCGCGCTGGCTCTGCGGCGGCAGCAGAAGGTCGAGGATGCGCTCTTCCGCATTGGCTTCCGCCTTTTCGGCGACCTCTTCAAGACGCTCGTTCCGCACCATGTCAATGGCGATCTCCACCAGGTCGCGCACCATCGACTCAACATCCCTGCCGACGTACCCGACTTCGGTGAATTTCGACGCTTCAACTTTCAGGAACGGCGAACTTGCCAGTTTTGCAAGGCGGCGCGCGATCTCCGTTTTCCCTACGCCGGTCGGTCCGATCATGATGATGTTCTTGGGCATCACCTCTTCGGCCATATCCGGAGGCAGCTTCTGGCGGCGAATTCGATTGCGGAGCGCCACGGCGACGGCGCGTTTCGCCGCAGCTTGGCCGATGACGTACTTATCCAGCTCCCGGACGATTTCGCGGGGCGTGAGCTCGTCGAGATGCGGACTTTCCTCGGTCACAGGTTCTTGTGCGTACATAAATCAAATTGATTCTAACACGCGCTAAAGTTCTTCGACGGCGATGCTCTCGTTTGTGTAGATGCAAATCTTCCCGGCAATCTGCATGGCTTCTTCGGCAATTTCGCGCGCGCCGAGATCCGTGTACTTTGCAAGCGCACGCGCGGCGGCCAGTGCGTAGGCCCCGCCCGATCCGATGGCAATGATGCCGTCGTCCGGCTCGATGAGATCGCCGTTGCCTGCAATGAGAAAGGTGTTCTTGTCGTCGGCGACGATCATCACCGCTTCGAGATGACGCAGCGAACGGTCCGTCCGCCAGTCTTTGGCGAGCTCGACGGCCGCGCGGCTCAGGTTTCCATGAAACTGTTCGAGCTTGGATTCGAAGCGCGAGAATAAAGCGAAACTGTCCGCCGACGATCCCGCAAATCCGGCAAGAATCTTGTCGTTGTGAAGCCGGCGGATCTTTCGCGCTCCATGTTTGATCACCGTATCGCCGAGCGTGACCTGACCGTCGCCGGCCAGCGCGACTTTGTTCTTGCGGCGGACACAAATAATCGTTGTGGAATGCATCTGAGCGTTCATTGTCAGGATTCTCTATTTTGCAGCGGGCGGAGCAAACAGAGCGTCGTCAAGGCCGGAATTGTAGGCGGCTGTTTCGACGCGAATCTCCATGGTCTTCATGCCATTGCTGGACCGGGCGACGTATAGCGGCGTCATGACCCCGTTCACCTTATGCCAGTTGCTGTACAGCTCTTCCCGCAGCGTGGAGTCGTTGGCCCGGCGCACCTGCATCTTGAGAGGAAGTCTGGTTTCACGGTCGATGTAGAGCCGTATCAAATTCTTGGCCGGATCGCGGATCTCGATCACGTCGGCCCTTTTGAAATCGACAAACTCCGTTCCGACGCTCTGCACCGTCGTACGTGGAAGATCCAGCACGAAACGGGTGACGTAATCGAAGCTGGTCCGGAAGTAGGCGAGAAACTCTTCAACTTTGACAGCGGACTGCCGGGCGACTTCCTTGTTCCTGCCCTCGATCGTCCAGCCTTCGTTGCCCTTGTTGATGGTGATCGACCGGTTTCGCTCCCGACCGAATTCCGTGCGCTCCATGTCGGGGAACTTGATGTAGTCGACAAAGACATCCGCGCCCGTGAGTTCGCCGCGATTGAACTCGTAGAAACGGCCGGTCGTGTGAATCTCTTTGACCTCCAGAAACGCCTTTCCGCCGAGAGCCTCGATCATCGCGGCGAGCACCTTTTGCGCGCCAGTCTGCGCTTGTGCGGCCCTCGCTTCCGCGATTGTGAGCAGCGCGGCAAGAGCGAGCAGTAATCGTAGGGGCGTCTGGATCATTCGCATGGCTAAATCGAAATCATTATAAATGGTGACTCCACTTGCCGGGAAGTTGCAGGCGAGATGATGCAAGTTTACTCCCTCTTCGAGGGGGAGAGCGCGAGCGCTAGCGAGCGCAGGGGGTCATCCCGCCGCCTCATCTGCGGCCTCAATGAACCTCCTGAACAACGCCTGTGCAAACGCATCATCCTTCCACCCCCGCTCGGGATGCCATTGCACGCCCACGATGAATCGCCCTTCCGAATCCTCGACCGCCTCGATCACGCCGTCGGGCGCGGTTGCGGCGACGCGAAGGCTTCTTCCAGGCGCGAGAATGCTTTGATGGTGATAGCTGTTGACCTCAAGGTTCGCAGTTCCGGCCACGCGCGCCAGCAGACTCTTCTCGTCCAGCCTCACAAGGTGTCTCGCCGGAGGCGCTGAATCGCGATCGGATTCATGGGGCAGAGCCTGCGGCACGAGTGAAGGGATGTCCTGGATCAGTGTGCCGCCGCGATACACGTTGAGACTCTGTGCGCCGAAACAAATTCCGAGAAGCGGCGCTCCGTTCCTTTCCGCATGCTCGATAAGCGCGAAGTCCAGCGCGTCGCGGTCGGAATCCTTTTTGCCCAAACGGGCGTGTTCGGTTTCCCCGTAGTGGACGGGGTCGATGTCGGTCGGGCTTCCGGGCAGCAAGATTCCGCGGGCCATTTTCATGTACTCACGCACAATCGCCGCCGGCGCTCCGACCGGTAACATCAATGGAAGGCCGCCGGCCCAGACAACGGCGTCCAGATAATGCTGGATCTGACCGACCGTCTCAGTCTTGCTGTAATACCGCGTGGGAATCGCGATCCACGGTTTTGCCATTTCTAAAAGTTCGGATGATTTCGTCGCGAAGCCGCGCCGCCAGTTCCAAGGGCTCGGCCTCCGCAGAAGAAACAGGTTTTCCTACAATTACTTCCACTTCCCCGCCGCGGATATGGTAGGTCTTCGGAGCCAGAATCTCCCGAGAGCCTCGCACCGTTACGGGAACGACTTCCGCCATGGATTGCTCGGCCAGGATGAAACCACCTCGCTTAAAGGGCCGGATGTCCCCGTCGAGGCTCGTTCCGCCTTCTGGAAAGATCACCAGCGGGGCGCCTTCGCGAATCTTCTCAGCTGCGTCACACAGCGTCTTGACGGCTGCTCGCGGGTTCTCCCGGTCAATTGGGACGTGACCAGCCCGCCGCAGATGCCATCCAAGGAAGGGAATGCGAAATAGCTCCTTCTTGGCTGCGAACCTGAACTGAAGCGGCAGCGCAGCCAGCAGAATGGGAATGTCCATATGGCTCTGATGATTGGCGCACAGCACATATGGCTTGCCATTGCGGAGTTCCTCGGCGCCTTGAACCCTCACGCGTACGCCGGCAGTCCAGAGAATCAACCGCGACCATAATCGTGCGCACCCATGCTGAAGCCGCCCGGAGGCGTCAATCAATGAAGCCGCCAGCGACAGAGAGCCTAAGATCCCGGTGTATAAGAAAATAAGCGGCGCCGTGACAAGCAGGCTCCGAGCGTAGCTGAGCCGGTCTGCCAATTGAACCATCTATTCGTATTAGACCATACCGCCGCGATTACTTTAGCAACGCGCGCGCTTCGCCGACGAGGTACAAGGACCCGCAGATTAGGATCGTGCTCTCCGGCGGCGCGCCCGCGCGCGCGCAGGCAATGGCGTCTTCGATGGATGGCGCTGTGCGTGAGCCGGGAATCAGGCGCTGGAGCGCATCCGGCGTCTGGGAACGGGCGCTGCGGGCCCGAGTGAAAATCACGTCGCTCGCGTGAGGACTGAGGATATCGAGCATGGATGGGTAATTCTTGTCGCGCATGCACCCGAAGATCATGTACACGCGCTCGGGATAGAACTCTCCGAGAAAAGCGGCAAGGGCGGCCGCGGCGGGTTCATTGTGGGCGCCATCCAACAGGAAAGACGGACGCCCTTCGATGAGTTCGAGCCTTCCGGGCCACTGCGCTGTGTTGGCGCCGTGCTCGATGCGCTCCCGCGTCCACTCGAGACGCTCGGCCGTGCGGATGGCTACAACGAGATTCTCGATTTGATGCCGCCCGGCAAGTCGGGGTCTGAGCGCCTTGTACTGGCGTATCGGCGTCGTAATGTCGACCTCGAAATATCCCTTCCCCAGCGGCCGTGCCGCTCGGGCGATATGTCCGGTCTTGAACAGGCGGTCGCCGGCCAGCTCGCAGATGGAATCGAATTCCGCCTCGGAACCGATAATGACAGGCTCCTTTCCCTTGATGATTCCCGCCTTTTCCGACGCGATTTGATCCAGCGACGATCCCAGGAATTCCTGGTGATCCAGTCCGATGCTGGTGATGACGGACGCATCCTGCTGAACGATGTTGGTGGCGTCGAGCCGGCCGCCCATTCCGACTTCGACGACTGCAAAGCGTGTGCGGCCTCGGAAATACGTGAACGCCATCGCCGTCACCATCTCGAAATACGTGGGCGGATACAGCAGGTTCGTCGCCCGGCCCGCCGCCGCAACGACGGCGTCATAGGCTTCTTTGAGCTCGCTGTCGGAGATTTCGTTGTTTCCGATGCGAATGCGCTCGTTCAGACGGACCAGATGCGGAGACGTATACATCCCCGATCCCGGCGCCATGGCGGAGAGAAACGCGGCGACCGATCCCTTGCCGTTCGTTCCCGCGATCAACACGGAACGAAACGATTCCTGTGGATTGTCCAGCGCCGCCGCCAGCGCCTGCATGTTACGCAGATCGTACTGAATCGATCGGTACTCGTTGGTGAGTGAAAAGAGGTGGGTGAGCTCGGCGGTCGTCATAAGGAAATTGCGGATTGCGAATTGCGAATTGCGGATTTGAAGCGCGGATAATTCGCAATTCGCAATTCGCAATCCGCAATCACGACGCGACTCCCTCCGCCTCGACCACGATCTTGTAATTGCAGCTCTCTTCGTTGCAGTAGCGCACGAGGCCTTCACGTTTCGTCGACTTCTCGATCAGATAGGGCGAGCCGCACTGAGGACATTGTTCGGAAACGGGTTTGCTCCAGAGTACAAAATCGCAGTCGGGATATTTGGAGCAGCCGTAGAAGAGCTTGCCGCGTCTGGAGCGCCGCTCAATGATTTCTCCGCCGCAGCCGGCTTTGGGGCACGGCACGCCGACGGTTTTCGGTTTGATGTACTTGCATTTCGGATAGTTGCTGCACGAAGTGAACTCGCCAAACCTGCCGTCTTTGATCACAAGTTTGGCCTGGCCGCACTGCGGGCAAACTTCATCCAGGGTCACGTCGGGTTTCTTCGGCGCGCCGCCCGTGATCCTGCGCGTGGTCTTGCACTCGGGATAGCCCGTGCAGGCGAGGAACTGGCCGAAACGGCCGCGCTTTAAGGCCATGGGCCTTCCGCAGTTCTCGCACGGTTCGGGTTCGGAGTCCGCGGCCGCGGCGTCCGAGTTGTTGGCGACGGATTCCTCACGCGGCAGTTCTTTGGTGTTCTTGCATTCCGGATAGCCGGAGCACGCGAGGAAACTCCCGAATTGACCCCACTTCTTTACCATGGGGCGTCCGCATTTTTCGCAAACCTCGTCGGTCGGAATTTCCTGCGTCTTGAGGTTCTCCATGTTCTTGGAAGCTTTCTTCAAGTCTTTTCCAAACTTCTTGTAGAACTCATCGAGAGCTTCCACCCAGGTCATCTTGCCGTCTTCAACTTCGTCGAGTTCTTCCTCCATTCGGGCGGTGTACTGAATGTCGAAGATGTCCTCGAAATGGCGGACAAGCAGGTCCGTGACGACGGACCCGAGCTCGGTCGGTCGGAACTTGCCCTGGTCTTTAAGGACGTACTCCCGCTCCTGGATCGTTGTGAGAATCGTCGAGTAGGTTGAAGGCCGTCCAATCCCCTTCTCTTCGAGCGCCTTGACGAGCGACGCCTCTGTGTAACGCGGCGGCGGCTCCGTGAAATGCTGGCGGGGCGTGAGTTCCAGCAGTTTCAATGCTTCGCCTTGAGTGAGCGGAGGAAGCGTAATGTCCTGATCTTCCTCCGGCGCTTTGACGTCTTCGTCCGCGGATTCTTCGTAGACTTTCAGGAATCCGTCGAATTTGAGAACGCGTCCGGAGGCGCGGAACAGGTAGTCCTTTGCGGCGATCTCGACGCTCGTTTGATCGTACACCGCAGGGTTCATCTGCGACGCCACGAAACGAGTCCATATCAGCCAATACAGTTTGTATTCGTCTTCGGATAGAAATGGCTTCAAATCGTCGGGCGTGCGGCCTACGAAGGTCGGTCGTATGGCTTCATGGGCGTCTTGAGCGTCCTTCTTGCTCTTGTAGATGACGGGCTTGTCCGGAAGGTACGGTTCGCCATAAACGTCGGAGACGTATGAACGGATCATTTGCATCGCATCGTCGGAAATGCGCGTCGAGTCGGTGCGCATGTACGTGATGAGACCGATCCGGCCTTCCTCCCCCAACTCCACTCCTTCGTACAGCCGCTGCGCAACCATCATCGTCTTCTTGACCGTAAATCGGAGACGCCGCGCGGCGTCCTGCTGCAGCTTGCTGGTCGTGAAAGGCGGAACGGGATAGCGCTTCTTCTCTTTCGTGACGACGGATTCGACGCTGAATGCGGCATTCTTCAGGGCCTGCAGAATCCGGTCGGCCTCCGCCTGCTTCTTGATTTCCGCCGTCTTCCCTTTGATTTTCGCCAGACGCGCCTCGAACGGCGGCGGTTCATGTCCTTCCAGTCTTGCAGTGACGGACCAATATTCTTCGGGAACAAAAGCTTGAATCTCGCGCTCGCGCTCCACGATCATGCGCAGCGCGACGGTCTGGACGCGTCCGGCGGAGATTCCACGGCGGACTTTGTCCCACAGAAGAGGACTGATCTGGTAGCCGACCAGCCGGTCGAGGATTCGCCGCGCCTGCTGTGCGTCTACGATGTTCTGATTGATGCGGCCCGGTTTCGCCAAAGCATTCTGGATCGCTTTCGGCGTGATTTCGTTGAACAGCACGCGATACACCTCGGCTTTGGCGCCGTCGAGGATTTCCTTCAGGTGCTGGCAAATCGCTTCCCCTTCGCGGTCCGGGTCGGCCGCGAGGAAGATGCGTTCCGCCGATTTAGCGGCCGTCTTCAGTTCCTTGATGACTTTTTCTTTTCCGGGAATCAGCTCATAGACGGGCTCGAAGTTCTTCTTGAGATCGACGCCCAGCCGGCTCTTGGGCAAGTCCTTCACATGGCCCATGGAGGCCTTAACGACAAAATCCTTTCCGAGATACTTGTTGATCGTGTTGGCCTTCGCTGGCGATTCGACGATGACGAGCGATTTTTTTGAGGGCATGTTCTTCTTACGTCTTTCTCGTAACTAAATAAGTCGGTCCCTTCCAAAAATCAACCGCGCGTTTTTCAGAGCCGTCGTATGTATTTCTTTCCAGGCAGTTCCCGGATCAGCCCGAGGCTCTCCAAACCAAGCAACGCACTATAAACTTCGGACGCGCCGAACGGCAACCGGGCGAGAAGAATGTCGATGGGAACCGAGTCCTGCACAGAAAGCAGTTGCCAGACTTTCTTGTCGATTCCCTCGAGAGCCGGCTCCGGCGGCGCGCCCATCTGCGCGATGAGCGGCGCGAAAATGCGCTCGCGGATCGGGTGCGGAAGTTCCTCCACAACGTCCTGCCAGTTCGAGACCAGCTTCGCCCCCTGACGAATCAAAACATGCGGGCCAAAACTGTTGGGCGATGTGATGTTCCCAGGAACGGCAAAGACTTCCCGGTTTGTGTCGATGGCGAGACGGGCGGTGATCAACGAGCCTGAATACTCCGCCGCTTCCACAACCATGACTCCCAGAGACATTCCCGCGATGATCCGGTTGCGGATCGGAAAATTTTCCGGAGAAGGCGGAGTTCCCAGCGGAAATTCCGAGATAATCGCGCCGTTTTCTTCCGTCATTTCCGCGAGTTTTCGATTTTCTTTCGGATACACAAAGTCAAGGCCGCTTCCGAAAACCCCATAGGTCACGCCGGCGCGCAGCGCGCCACGGTGTGCAGCCGCGTCAATGCCGCGCGCGAGACCTGATGTGACCGCGAGCCCCCGCGCAGCCAGATCTTCGGAAAGGCGCTCGGCGCAATTGAGTCCGTAGCCCGACGGCCGCCGTGTTCCGACAATCGCCACTTGAGGCGCTGACGGATCCCATCGTTTGCCCTTCGCATACAGCACGATAGGAGGATCGAATATCTCGCGCAAAAGCGGTGGATAGTCCACATGCTGAATGTCCAGAATTCGGGCGCCAAGCTCTTCCGCTTTCTTCCATTCCTGTTCAGCCCGCTCTTCAGATTTCGGCGACAGAAGATCGTCGACAATATCCGGCGGAATTCCCTGCGCTTCCAGTTCGTTCGGAGCGGCGTCGAATACGGCTTTGGGATGCTTAAAATGCCGCAACAGCGCGTTGGCGGATCGCAATCCCAAGCCGCGAACCAGCGCCATGCGAAGCGCCATTTTGGTTCTTTCGAAGTCTTCCACGGCCTGGGCCTATGCACTTTTGCGGCCGCTTTATTCATTTCGCAATTCGCATTTCGCAATTCGCAATCTCGTTCGTTTCTGTGCCAGAATATCGGCTCAGCCTGCAAGATTTTCAGGGGGGCCGATGATGCCAGTTCGAATCATTCTCGTCCTTTTGCTGCTAGCCGGGACTGCGTTCGCCCAGCATTCCGAAGACGCGTTTGTCGGACAGAATGCGCCGGCCTTCAAAGAAGCCACGGCATGGATCAACACGAAGCCGCTGACGCTGGAAGGTCTGCGGGGCAAAGTGGTCCTCATCAATTTTTGGGCGTTCGATTGTCCATTCTGCGCAGAGGCGCTGCCGCACATCAAAGAGATGCATGAAAAGTTCGGCAAAGACGGGCTTGTGGTGATCGGAGTGCACGTGCCGCGAGTCGAATATGAGAAGGACGTGGCGAAGATTCGAGACGCCGTGAAGAAAAAGGGAATCGAATATCCCGTCGTTGTGGACAACGAATACAAGATCTGGGGTGACTATTTGGGCAACGTTTGGCCGTCGCACTTCGTCGTGGACCAGAAAGGCGTGATCCAGCTCAGTCACAGCGGCAACGGACGGCACGAGGAGACGGCCAAGCTCATCCAACAACTGCTCGGGAAGAAATAGGCATGTGCGAAATACTCCCCTCCTGATCAAGGGCAGTAACATAACCTGGAGAATCCATGGAATCAGGCAAACGGGGAATCTGAAATTGGACGAATCCTGCATCGCAAATCCGAAATCTGAAATTTCTGACTGGACTGGCGCAGGGCCGAAACAGGCGCCGAAACAGTCCAATCTGCAATTTCGGTTTTCGGATTTTAGATGCAGGATTCGTCCAATTTCACAATTCCGCTGGCAGCTGATGGTTCGTCAAGCATGTTGTGCTACCGAGAGGCGCTTATGACGCGGATGCTTTTGAAATTCGTCATCATCACGTTTGTCGTCGGCGCACTACCGCTGCCGGCGGATGCGCAGATCACCATCAACGGCGCGCCGCCGCGGCGGAGGCCGGACGAGCCTCCCAAGCCGAAAAGGATTCACGGCGTCGTTCAAGATCTCCGCGGTTCGCCGCTCGCGGGCGCGCGCGTGTTTGTCCGCGACATGAAGAAAAACACCACGCGCACCGTCACAACCGACGTCCAGGGACTGTACTCCGTCACAGGTCTGCCGCCCGACGTGGACTACCAGGTCCACGCCGAATACAAAGGACAGGCTTCCGAGAAAAAACTCATCAGCGTGTTTCTGACTCGCGAAGACAACGTTTTGAACTTCCAGCTCGACGTCGCAGTTATCGAGAGCGCCGCCGACGCGCCGAAGACCGGTCCACAGTTGCAGACGTTCGATCATGTGCAACTCCAGGCGTCGTTCGACCTGCCTGTCGGCGCCCCTGCGCCAATCCCGGCTGTTTTATTACTCCATGGATTCGGCGAAGACCGATCGGTATGGGATCCATTCAAGAAGCAACTGCTCGAACGCGGCTGGGCTGTGATGTCGCTCGACCTGCGCGGCCACGGCGCGAGCAAGACTCGGAACCAACTCCCCCTGGCGGCCGACGCCCAGTGGAGAACAAGTCCGCACGAGTTTCCGCTCGATCTCGATCCTGCGCTGGACTGGCTCAAAGCGCAGCCGCGGCTTGACGGCCGGAAGATTGTGATCATCGGCTACGACGTCGGCGCCAATCTCGCTTTGATCGCTAGCGGAAGATTTCCAGAAGTTCGGACTGTCGTCGCGGTGAAACCGAGCCTCTCGGAAAGTCTTGCAATGGCCGGCAGCGCTCAGGATTTTCAACCCCGCTCAGCGTTGATTGTGGCGTCCGACTCAGCGGAAGTCGAGAAGTTCAAGGCTCAAGGCGGAAAAGCGATCGAAGTCCGGACTCCCGCGCTCCCGGTCGGCGCACGGCAATCGTTTCAGGACAAGCAGGTTGCCGAGTGGGTGTTTCAGTGGCTCAAGGCAGCGTATTGAGGCAGCACGTTGCGCATGCGCGGTCAAAGAAGGTGTGACGGATGCCGAATAGCGGAGTTTTGACCCCCTGCCGCCTTCGGCGGCTCTCCCCCTCGAAGGGGGAGAGAAGGCCTTGCTTGGGAAGCGTTGACTCCCCCTTCGAGGGGGAGAGCCGCCGAAGGCGGCAGGGGGTCGTTGGCCCGAAGTTGGCCACAGGCCGCCGAAATATCATTTCCGCGATTCTTCCGGACGAACGCTGAGATGTTTTGTCCCAGCAAGATGTTCTGAAACCTTTCCACCGCTTCGTCCGGCGGACGCTCATAGTCCAGATCCTCGGCTTCGTTCAAAGGAATCAGGTTGACCTTCGACCGGAGGCCTCGCAGCAATCGCGCCAGGTTCATGGCATCCTCTGGAGAATCGGTCACGCCCTTCAACAGCACGTACTCAAAGGTCACTCGCTGGCGCCGCTTTAGCGGAAATTGCCGTACGGTCTCCAGAAGTTGTTCGATCGGATATTTCCGGTTGATCGGCATCAACTCGTTGCGTTTGGCGTTCGTCGCGCCGGTCAACGAAATTGCGAGATTGGGAATATCCGGCTCCACCGCCAGACGTTCCAGGCCGGGCAGCATGCCTGCGGTCGACAGCGTGATGCGGTTCATTGAGATGTTCAGACCGTGTTCGTCATGCAGAATGCGGACGGCCTTCATCACGTTGTCGTAGTTGTGAAGCGGCTCGCCCATGCCCATCAACACAATGTTGAAGTCGTTCCGGCGGTCCATCGACAAGTTGTCGCGCTGCGCGACGAGAACCTGCGAGACGATTTCTCCTGCGCTGAGATGGCGCAGGAGCCCCAGCTTGCCGGTCAAGCAGAATGTGCAGCCCAGTGCGCACCCCACCTGCGAGGAAACGCAGATCGTGTTGCGGCGCGCTTCTGGAATGAAGACGGTCTCTGCCGGCTCTCCGTCTGCGAGAGAGATCAGATACCGTCGCGTCCCGTCGACGGATTCGAAACGCCGGCGCGCCTCCGGCAGCCGGACATTCCAAACGCTGGCCAATTCCGCCCGTGCGGATTTCGGAAGGTCGGTCATGGCGTCGAAATCTGCAATCCAGCGCTGATATACGGATTTGAAGATCTGCGAGGCGCGGTAGGCGGGCGCCGGCTTCAACGCGTCGGTCAGCTCGCGCCGTTCGTAGTCGAATACAGACTTCATCGGGAGGAAGTCTGCGCCGTCTCTTGATCCCGGATCATTGCGTCGAAGGAAGCCAGCGTTTCAGCGCTTGCCCAGCGCATCGGCCCGACAATGTACTTCACGATGTAACCGTTGCGGTCGATGACGAACGTTTCCGGATAACCCCGCAGCCTGTATTTGGAAGGCACGCGTCGGCCCGGATCGAGGTATGTCGGCAAGTTCAGCTTGTGCTTCTTGTAGAAGTCGTTGACCGTCTCCCAGTCGTGGTCCACGCTGACGGTGATCATCTTGAATTTTCTGTCTTTGAAAGCGCTGTTGAGAATCTGCATATCGGGCATTTCTTCCACGCAAGGAGGACACCACGTGGCCCAGAAGTTGAGAAATACGAGATTCCCTCGATAGTCGCTCAACTTCATCTCACGGCCGCTCTGATCTTTCAGCGTAAAGTCGGGCGCGAGCCTGCCGACTGCTACAGGCCCCGGCGAACCTAGCCGGGACGCTTCGCGGTAGATCAGAAAGCCGGCAATGAGCACGACGGCGAGAAAGAAAAAGATGGTTTTGATCCGCATGCCGGTATTGTATCGCAGCCGGTTGCGGGTTTTGAGTCATGAGTTGGTCTGCAAGTGCTTGCAACGTGCTGCGGGGTTTTGAGCCACACCGCGAAGCGTCCGTCGCACCGCTGGGCGCCGTTCTGCCCCCTGCCGCCTTCGGCGGCTCTCCCCTCAAAGGAGGAGTAAACGCTTTCCCCGCCGGGGGCGGCAGGAGGTCAGAATGCGCCGGCCTGCCCCATCAGAACAAATCCAGTCGAATGCTCGCCTGAAACTGGCGGGCTCTGGCAGCGTTCTTGACGCCGATCAGGCCGAAGTCGTTTGAATTGTTGAGCGACAGATTCGTCCCGCGGTTTTGCCCCGGACAATATCCCGGCGAGCACGGCGCGGGATGGTTCAGGACGTTCGTGGCGTCGAACCGGAACTGAACCCTTCGCGTTTCGTCAATTTGGAACGTCTTGCTCATCGATGCGTCGAGCGTCCACATTCCCGGCCCCTCGATCGTGTTCGTGCCGAGATTGCCTCGTGTTCCTGGCTGCGAATTCTGAAATACCAGGACCTCGCTCCCGTCATCGGCGACGCGGTAAAGGGCGGTGAGGCCGCTTTCGCAGCGGCCCCGAAGCGTCTGACCTGCGCCGGCCGCCGCCGTGGTGACATTGGCGCACTGCGGGTCCGGACGGCGGACGAACCGGAAATCATTGAAGTAGGTCCCCGACGCTGCGCCATCCGCCCAATGCACGCCGCCGGCGCCGCGAGTGAAATCTCCGAAAGCGGCGAGGCCCTCGGGCGCGAGGTCCACGGGACCGAGATTCAGAGGCGGGAAGCCGAAGTTTGAACTGTTGAGGCTTTCGTATAGCGCGGCGCGTCCGACAATGGTGTTGGGCATTCCACTGGTCATGTTGAAGATGACGCTCAGTTGCCAGTCCTCCATCAGCCGCGCCGGCCATCCGGAAGCGTTGCCGAACATAAGCCTGTTGGGACCGAACGGCAGGACAAACGTGCCGTGACTGCGAAAGTCGAACTTGCGGTGCTGGAACTGCAGTCCATAATCCTCGCTTCTTCGATCCATTGAATAAAAGCTGACCGACCCGCTTCCCTGGTTTACGGCTGTGGGCGAACCGAGCATGCGGCTCCACGTGAAAGTGCTCTGATAGCTGAAGCCGTGCGTGGGCCGCAGCGTGTACTGAACCTGGAGCGAGTGGTAGTTGGAGCTGTTGGCGTTGGTCACGAGGTTTAGGTTTCCGAACTGCGGATTGGCGATGATGAAATTGTCGGGCGCGCCGTTCGGAAACCGGGCGTTCACGCTTCTTTTCAGCACGAGTCCTGTCTCACCGGCTTGACCCGTCAGGTTGCCGTTGGTGAACGCCAGGCATTCGGCGACTCGAGCGTAGTCGCCAATCGCGAGGCTGTTGGCCATGTTGATGAGAGGGCAACCCGTGGTCTGGTTCCGCAGCCATGCGGCCCCCGATCCCCCAAAAACGCCGCCGTTGACCGAAGAAGTCAAATCATTGAGGAGCGCCGACTCCTGTCCGCTCCGGGCGAGGTCGAATGCTTCCTTCAATCCATTGGTAAGGAAATTGGGGGAATTGACCGGGACTTCCGCGAAGAGCTTCTTGGCGACAGTTCCGACGTAACGCACGTCCAGCGTCATATTCCGCCGGATACTCCGCGTGACGGCAAACGTGAAGTTCTGAATGTACGGCGCAACGTAGTTATCGTCGTAGAACTCTGTCGGGATGCCGCCCAACGGACGGAAGCGGAGCGGTACGGGCGCCATCGGCCGCAGCGCCTTTGAAGAATCGGCGGCGTCGGGCGGGAGCGGCACAACAGCCGTGTAAGGATAGTCCCTGAAGTTGAAGCTGGACGGCGTCACGAAGCTCTTGTGGGACGTCCCGAAGTCCGCCATGCGGACATACGTGTTGGATGCTGCGCCCAACGCAGCGCTCCAGACGGCGCCCGGAACCTCGCCTGCCGTGCCGTCCAGCGCTGCGATGTTGCCGCCGCCCTGGAAGGTGATCGAATAGCCGCCGCGCACGACCGTTCGTCCCTGTCCGAACCACGGGATGTTCCAGGCGAAGCCGATCACCGGGCCGACATTGTTCAAGTCGGACGGATAGAGTTTGCGGTCAGGATTAGGAGAATTCTTTCCGATGTGCTCCATGACGGTGGGTTGACCGTTGCTTCGCGGATTCGACTGCCACCAATCGTCCCAGCCGTCGCCGGAAATCCCGAATGCGCCTTTCAGGTTGCCGCCGACCGGCGCGGGCAGCAGTCCCCTGGCTTCCCACGGAACGCCGTAGTACTCCCAGCGAAGGCCGAGATTCGCGGTCAGGTCGCGCGTGACTTTCCAGTCGTCCTGAAAGAACAGGGCCGCCTCGCCTTGCCGCCAGTCGCGCGACCGGACGGCCTCTGTAGCGTAGCTTTCGAACAGGTTGAGGCGGTTCGCGTACTCCACGAAGTAGAACTGGGTGATGTTCCCGATCGAACCGGAGTGCAATAGCAGAAGATTCTCCAGAAGGCCTTCATTGCCGGCTTGAAAGTGGTTCGTGTTGCCGTTCCCGTAGGCCGGGTGTGTGTCCAACAAACCCTCGAAATCGCAGCTGGGAGTACATCCTTGGGTCAGCACGGCAACCTGGCCGGCGCCGGCCGCGGCGCGCGGAATCAGGTTGGGGTTGCTGAAGGCCTCGGAGCGATTGGCGCGCAGTTCGCCGCCAAACCTGAAGGAATGAGCGCCGCGCGTCCAACTCAGCGTGTCGGCGAACGTGTAGGTGCGCGTCGTGTTGCCCTGAGTGTTGTTGCCGGCGTCCATCATCGGACTGCCCACAATCGGCAAGCTGACGATCGTCGGGATGCCGTTGATCACAGGAAAGAAACTCCGGGCCGCGTCGCGATACTCCGGATCGTCCATTGCTTCCAGACTGTGGTTGTCGGTGCGGCGGAGTCCGAAGCGGAATTCATTCACGATGGCCGGCGAGACAGTGGATGTGAGATTGACCGAGAAGGTGTGCGGCCGCCGCCGGACCGAACCCCAGAAGCCCTGCTGCCAGGCGGGGGGCGCACTGGCCGAGTCGTCGCGTTCGTGACTCCACTGCGCGGCGACCTTGTGGCGCGAGGTGATATGGTGATCGATCTTGAGATTGATCTGCTTTCGATTCGTGGAATCGCTGGTCGTTCCCACGGCGCCCTGGAACCCGCCCCCGTCGACCCCTCTCTGTCTGCGGACGTATCGGTAGCCCGCCGTGTTCAAACCGTCGCCGACTTCGTAGTTATTCACGGGAGGCATCTCGTTGAACACTTTGGACACGAACCCTGTTGGGTCGAAGTTCCAACGGTTCGGGTCCCACGCGGTCGCCGGGCTCGAAGCGCCGGCAAGACTGCCGTTTAAAAGACGGATGTTGGAACAATCCGGCGCGACGGTCGTCGGGAAGTTGGCGAAGTCGATTTGACCGAAGACGCTCACATACCGGAGGTTGTCTGTGTAGGGCGAACCGTCCGGGTTCGTGGTTGGCCGGACCGGGTTCCCGTTCTCATCGACAACGGGCCGCGCGCTGTTGGCGGGTGCAGGGCTGGACGGTATGGATTGCTGAACGTTTCCGTTCACCCAACCGGGGTAGTAGCGAAAAATGCCGTTCCTCGCGCACGGCGTCAGCACTGTGTTGTTGACGTTGGTGCGCTGGCGGACGATCTGCTGATCCCAGAGGGCGAAGAAGAACGTCTTGTTGCGAATGAGCGGCCCGCCGAAACTCAAAGTGGCCTGATTCTGGTTGTACCAGTTCTGGGGCGGCGGTCCCCCTAGAGTCGAGTTTTCCGCCCACGTTCTAGCGTTCAGAGCCGGATTCCGGATGTCCCACCGCGCCGCGCCGCTGAAAGCGTTCGTGCCGGAGCGCGTCGTCAGTTGAACTTGTCCGTTGCCGCGGCCCAATTCCGCGTCCACGGGAGTGAGGATGAGACGGACCTCTGAAATCAGTTCGGGATTGAGGCGAGTCACCGACAGGATGCCTGACGTATTGTCGGGTTCGCCGATGCCCGCATAGTAGTTGTCTGTTACGCTGACGCCGTTGACGGTGGTATTCACATACGTCGCGCTGACGCCGGCGAGCGTCGTGAACCGGCTGCCCGCGCCTGTGGAGGCTGGGTCGGCGCCGAACGTCATTACTCCTTCAGGCGCGAGCGACACGCCGCCCAGAACGTTCACCAGGTCCAGAACGTCGTTGCCCACCAACGGCAGGCTCCGAACTGCATTCTCCGACAGCACATTGCCGACTGTTCCGCCGGATTGAGTGAGGATCTGCTGCGCATCGATGCTGACCTCGACCTGAGTCGCGGTTGCGGCGACTTGCAAGGTGAAGTTGAAGCGCTGCGTCTGAGCGCCTCCCAGTTCGATCTTCTCGTAACTCTGCGTCCGAAACCCCGCCAGCGACGCGCGCAAGGTATACACGCCCGGGAGCAGGTTGGGTATGTTGTAGGCGCCGGATTCATTGGTGAGTACAGCGGTCTCCACGCCCGTCTGCGTGTTGATCGCGACTACCTCCACGCCTGGGATTTTGGCGCCGGTGGGATCTTCGACAATCCCAGTCAAGACGCTGGCGCCCAGTTGAGCCCACAGTGGCGCCACAAGCCCAAAACACACTGCGGCCCCGATTCCTAATAGCCTTCGCATGACTGCCCCCTCTCTCATCGCGAATGACGTATTGCAAAAGAGCCGGCCGCCCTTCTAACCGGCGATACGTAGCCGCAAAGGGCGTCGACAGGATTGCTTGTCTTTCTCGGATTTGCTGACGGGATTATACCGACTCGAATGCGAGAGTCAACGAAAGCGACGACATGGCGACATGGACGACATGAACGACACTGAGACGCTTGGGGCGGCTACTCCTCCCAAACTTCGTTGAGCACTAGGACAAATCCCGGCAGAACAGGGTCGGCGGAAATCGCGTTTGGGTTTTCAAGACATTCGACAGGCTGATCCGGGCGGTAGATGTACACCTTCTTCTGAAACGGGTCGACCAACCAGCCGAGTTGCGCGCCATTTTCGATGTACTCCTCCATCTTGGCCTGCAGCATCCCGAACCGCGTCTTTGTTCTGTCGCTGGGCGACATCAGATCGATCACGAAGTCTGGGCAAAGGATCGGGAGTTTCTCGCGCTGGCTCTGCCTGAGTGCATCCCACTTGTCGCGTCGCACCCAGGATGCATCGGGCGCGCGCTTGGCTCCATTAGGCAGGTGAAATAGCGTCGAGGTTGCGAATGTGAAGCCATTTTTGTCCCGTCTCGCCCAGTTTCCAAGTTGATTGGTGATGACCTCATTGCGACGGCCCGTTTTGGGTCCCGGCAGCGGCATGATCAGCAACTCCCTCTGGGCCGTGAGTTCCAGGTGAAGTTCGCGATTGTTGCTACAAAGTTCCAGAAATTGGTCGTCGGACAGCCCGACTTTTTCGACATTCAAGATCACAAGGTCTTCTGCAACCTGTTCGTCGATCAACGGAACCTTCGCCATATCCTTTCTCCTCCCGTAATTGTAATGCACGCGATGGGCCCCCACCTGTCCATTGTCCTGGCGCATAATCTACGGCCATGACGATGACGGTATCGGTTTTGGGCAGCGGAAGCCGCGGCAACGCGACGTTTATTAAGACGTCACGCGTGCGGCTGCTGCTCGATGCCGGTCTGAGCCGGAAAGAGTTGGCGGCGAGACTGCAGGCAATCGGCGAAGATCCGGACGGAATCGATGCCGTGCTTGTCACGCATGAGCACAACGATCATGCGTCGGGACTCAAGGCGCTTGTTAAGGAAATGCGGATTGAGGCCTATCTGACATGGGGAACCATCCGAGGACTTCAGGCGGATCAGTACGAACTCAACGGCTCAACCATCGCGCCGATCACGCCGAGCGTACCGTTCACGATTGGGGATGTGGAAGTCTTTCCCTTCCGTGTGCCGCACGATGCGATGGAACCGGTCGCGTTCAGCGTGTCTTGCGGGGGCGTTCGTCTTACCCAACTCACGGATGTGGGCCACGTGTCCGACGCCGTCGCACGGCAGTTGCTGAACAGCGATGTGCTGATTATGGAATCGAATCACGACCTCGAGATGCTGCGCGTCGGTCCCTATCCATGGAATCTCAAGCAGAGATTAACCGGGCGTTACGGACATCTTTCAAATACGGCTGTGGCGCGGTTTATCCGGGAACAGTACGATGGGAAGGCCTCGCATTTCGTGCTGGCGCACTTGAGCGCCCAGAACAATCATCCCGAGCTCGCGCGGCAGGAGGCGATCAAAGCGCTTCGATATCGCGGCTTCACCGTCGAACTGGCAGTGACCGGCCAGCACGAGCCGAGCCCGCCGATCCACTTGAGCTAAACTTCTTGTCGCAATGATTCCACGTTACACGCGCCCAGCGATGGGCAGGATCTGGCAGGACCAGAACAAGTATCAACGATGGCTGGACGTCGAACTGGCAGTGACGGAAGCGCTTGCCGCAGAAGGGGTCATTCCAAGCGAGGCGGCGGCGGAGATCCGGTCCAAAGCTGGATTTTCAGTCAGCCGCATCAACGAAATCGAAGCGGAAGTGAAGCACGACGTCATCGCTTTTACGACGTCGGTTGCCGAAGCCGTAGGGCCGGCCTCCCGGTATTTTCATTTCGGGCTGACTTCTTCCGACGTTCTGGATACCGCCATGGCCCTTCAGGTTGCCGAAGCCTCCGCGATCATTCTGGACGACCTCCACCGGCTCCTGCAGGTGTTGAAAGACCGGGCGTATGAGTTCAAGACGACCGTCGTCGTCGGACGCACGCACGGGGTCCACGCGGAACCAACGACATTCGGGTTGAAGCTGGCCTTGTGGTACGACGAAATGCGCCGGAACGAAAGCCGTTTCAAGGAAGCTGCTGAAACCATGCGCGTCGGCAAGCTTTCAGGCGCCGTGGGAACGTTTGCACATTTGTCTCCGGATGTCGAAAAGACAGTTCTCGCCCGCCTCGGCCTGAATCCGGCGCGGGTAGCGACGCAGGTGATTCAAAGAGACCGGCACGCCCACTACATTTCAACGCTGGCATTGATCGGCGCGACCCTGGAAAAGATCGCCGTTGAGGTGCGGCATCTGCAGCGCACGGAAATTCGCGAAGCAGAGGAGTATTTTTCGCCCGGCCAGAAAGGATCCTCGGCCATGCCGCACAAGCGGAATCCCATAACAGCCGAGCAGATTTCGGGTCTTGCGCGGCTGCTTCGGGCCAATGCTCTCGCGGCGATGGAAAACGTTGCGCTGTGGCACGAGCGGGACATTTCACACTCGTCTGTCGAGCGCGTCATCTTTCCGGATTCGACTATTCTTACCGACTATCTGTTGGATAAGACGACGCATCTCATCCGTCGTCTTGTCGTATACCCCGATCGCATGAAGCAGAATCTCGATCTGATGCATGGATTGATTTACTCAGGCGAGCTGCTTCTGGAGCTGGTGGCGAAGGGCGTATCGCGCGAAGACGCCTATCGCTGGGTTCAGCGCAACGCGATGCGCGTGTGGGACGAGGGGGGCGGCTTCAAAGAAAAAGTTCTCGTGGACTCCGACATTGCCAAGGTCTGTTCTCCGAAGGATATCGATCGGGTGTTCGACTCCGGCCGGCTGTTGCAGAACGTGGATCGCATCTTCGACCGAGTGTTTGGAGATGCCGAAGAGGAGCGTATTTAGCCGCGAAGGCCGCTATGGCGCGAAGCGACGCTTTCCAAGCAAGGCCTCTTCCCCTTCGAGGGGGAGAGCCGCCGAAGGCGGCAGGGGGTCAATAAGGGCCGCGCGAGGGTCATTCCATTTTAGTCTTGCACCTCAATGGAGAAACGCGCGCCCAATCCCATTGACGCCGCCATTGCGATGCTTGTCGTCGGGTTGGCGATTGTCCTGTTCCGCGACAGCCCGCATGTGTACGCCCTGGAGCGGCCCTCGCTCGACCTTTCTTTACGGTATCTCCCGTTCTACACACTGGCGTCTGTAGCGCGAATGATTGCAGCCATGATCTTGTCGTTGATCATTGCGCTCCTTGCAGGTTATCTCGCGGCGGTCAACCGTTCCTGGCGCCGGGTCATTCTGCCCGCGGCGGACATCTTGCAATCCGTTCCCGTGTTGGGATTCTTTCCCGCTGCGGTCTTTCTATTCATCCGAATTCTAGGGAGCAGCGCGGCGGGGGTTGAACTCGCAGCCATCTTTCTGATCATCACGAGCGCCTTGTGGAACCTGATCTTTGCGGTCTACGAGTCGGTCACGACGATCCCTGAAGACCTGCAGTCGGCCGCGCGGCAGTTTGGCTTGAAGGGATATATCCAATGGACGCGAGTGGTTTTGCCTGCTGTGATCCACAAGCTTGCGTACAACAGCATGATTTCGTGGGCTAACGGCTGGTATTTCCTGATTGCCAGCGAAATCATTGTGATGGATCCCATCCATTACAGGCTGCCGGGTCTTGGCAGTTATCTAGCCCAAACGATGTCTACGGGAGATTACAGGCATGCGATTCTTGGAATCATTGCGTTGACGCTGGTCATCGTTGCATTCCACGTGTTCGTTTGGAGTCCGCTCAACGACTGGTCCGGCAGGTTTCTCTACGAAACAACCGAAGGGTCGCTGGCGCAGATGCGGAGACGACGCAAGCTGAGTCACTACATCGCTCGCTCGAAAATTATGCGCGCCGTATGGAGGAGCGGCATCCAACCGCTGATCCGAGCCATCGTGTCGGTGCTGCAACTCGTCCTGGAACGTGAAAGAACGCGACGCGGAAGCGTGATCGCGTGGGCGTCGCTGGCGGCGGTCACGGGGGGCGTCGCCTGGGGCGCGGCGCGGTCGGCGGCGGGCCTGCTGACGCCGACGCCGCTCATTTCCGACATTCCCAGCGCCCTGATATTGAGTTTCCTTCGGCTCCTTGCCGCGTATGGATTGGCGCTCGCATGGACGCTTCCGCTCGCGATGTGGATCGGACGCAATGAACAGATCGCTCGCCGAACGCTGCCTATTGTCGAAGTCGTGGCAAGCATTCCTGCAACGGCATTTTTCCCCTTGATCGTGCTCGCGATCATTCGCTGGGGAGGCAACATGAATCTTGCCTCGATCGTGCTCGTCACGACGGGAATGCAGTGGTACCTGCTGTTCAATCTCATTGCGGGCATGCGCGCGATTCCGGAGGATCTTTATCAGGCTTCTGATTCGCTGGGTCTTCACGGGGCTATCAAGTGGAGACGATTGGTACTGCCTGCCCTCTATCCCAGCCTTGTGACTGGGAGCCTGACCGCCATCGGCGGCGGATGGAATGCGCTGGTCCTCAGCGAGTTCGTCGTTGCTGAAGGCCGCGATTACGCCGTCCACGGCATCGGTGCGCTCTTGTATTATGCGACTTACAGGACCGGCAACCCGCAGCTCATCGTCGCATCGATCACGGCAATGGTAGTATTCATTCTCCTCGTGAACCGGCTTCTGTGGCAGCCGGCTTATGAATTGGCGCAGCGGCGATTTGCTTTAAATTATTAAGAAGAGTTGATGGCGTCTCATGTCCAGGGGCCGTCGCATGCCGCCCCGACAGTCGAAGAACAGGTTGCAGCCGGAGATCGTCAGGCGGACGCTCGTTCGCCGCTGCTGGAACTTCGGGATGTTACGAAGGCTTTTCCAAACCGCATCCATATTCTCGGCCCCATCCGGCTCATCATCGACGAAGGCGAGTTTGTTGTTGTGATCGGCCCTTCGGGGGCCGGCAAGTCGACGCTGCTTCGAATGATCACGGGCCTCACCGACGTGACGTCCGGCGAAGTTCTATACAAAGGCCGGCGCATCTGGGGCGTCAATCACAGAACGGCGCTCGTGTTTCAGAGCTTCGCCCTCTTTCCGTGGCTGACCGTCATGGAAAACGTTGCGCTCGGCCTGGAAGCTCAGGGGCTGCCCAAAGCAGAGCGCCACGCCCGGGCGCGGCGCTATATCGACATGGTAGGTTTGGATGGATACGAACGCGCATATCCGCGAGAACTATCCGGTGGCATGAAGCAACGGGTCGGCCTTGCCCGCGCGCTTACCGTTGAGCCGGAGCTGCTATGCATGGACGAGCCGTTTTCGGGTCTGGACACGTTGACCGCTTCGAACCTGCGCGAACAGCTTCTCGACATCTGGCTGTCCCGGCAGATCATCACGAAAGCCGTGATTCTCGTGACGCACAGCGTCGAAGAAGCCGTACTGATGGGGGATCGCGTCCTGCTTATGGCGGCGAAGCCGGGCAGGATCATCGCGGACCGGCCTGTCACGCTGCCGAGACCGCGCCGGTTAAAATCCGCGCAGTTCGAAGAACAAGTGGACCAGTTGTATTCGTTGATCGTATGAAGATTCACTACGGGCTAAAACGGCTGTTATGACCATACCGCCAGTACCTCATGCAAGGGTAGGAATGATCGTCGGACTGCTCGAAACGCTGAACGACCACGGAGGGAAGGTGGACGTTTACAAACTCAGTCAATCGCTGCACTTCGAACTCGACGACCTGATGCCGATTACCGAAGCAGCCGAATTACTGGGATTTGTAAAAATCGAAAGCGGCGACATCGAGTTTACCGACATCGGGAGGCAGGTCATCGATGGCGATGAAAATGCCAAGAAGGCGATCTTCCGGAGGCAGATGGCGCCGAACGTCGTCCTCGCCAACCGCATTATCGCGGAACTTGAGCACGCCGACGATCACCGGGTCGGCCGCGAACGGATCCTCGAATTCCTTGAGTATTCGTTCACCGCGAGCGAATCCGAACGTCAGCTCAACACGATCATCGATTGGGCGCGGTATGCAGAACTTTTCGACTACGATCCGGAGGTTGAAGAGTTTTTTCTTCCGGAGACTTCGGAGACGACATGAAGGCCACTGTTATCGTGACATTGAAACCCACCGTCCTGGACCCGCAGGGCATGACGATCCAGCGCAGCGTCCAGTCCATGGGGTTGGACGGAGTGGAGGACATTCGACAGGGCAAGTATTTCGAGGTTCGGCTTCGCGAGGATGTCTCGGCTGAACAAGGGACCGCGCTGGTGCAGAGGCTTGCAAAAGAGGTGCTGACGAATCCCGTCATTGAGGAATACCGCATTCTTTGGGAGTCGTTATGAAATTTGGCGTCGTCATCTTCCCGGGATCCAACTGCGACCACGACTGCTACTACGCCATTCAGTCCGTCGTCGGCAAACCGGCGGCGTTCATCTGGCACCAGGAAACGTCGCTCAAGGGATTCGACGCCATCATTCTGCCGGGGGGCTTCGCCTACGGCGATTACCTGCGGACCGGCGCGCTGGCAAAGTTTTCTCCGGTGATGCAGGCCGTGCGCGACTTCGCGAACAAAGGCGGGCTGGTCATGGGCATTTGCAATGGGTTTCAGATTTTGACGGAAGCCGCGCTGCTGCCGGGCGCTTTACTCAAGAATGTCGGCCGGAAGTACATCTGCAAGTTTTTGCACATTCGCGCCGAGACGACGAATACGCCGTTCACTAACGGACTTGAGAAAGGACAGGTCCTGCACATCCCAATCGGCCACGGCGACGGCAACTATTTTGCCGATGAGGCGACGCTTCGGGAGCTCGAGAACAACGATCAAGTTGTCTTTCGTTATTGCGACGCCGGCGGCGCCGTAAACGCGAGCGCCAACCCTAACGGGTCGTTGCACAACATTGCAGGAATTCTAAATGCCGGCCGGAACGTGTTGGGGATGATGCCGCACCCCGATCGCTCGAGCGAAGCTCTGCTCGGCAGCGCCCACGGAAAGCTGATTTTCGAATCAATGGTCCATGCGCTGGCCACGGCCGGCAGGTAAGGCGTGAACAAATCGGCGCGACGCATTCTGACCCCCTGCCGCCTTCGGCGGCTCTCCCCCTCGAAGGGGGAGAAAAGGCCTTGCTTGGGAAGCGCTTACTCCCCCTTTGAGGGCTGATCTTTACACACACTTGACACCGCCGGTTGCGGATGAGAATTGAAAATTGATTAGTGAGTAATGATTGATGCGCTTGATAAATAAGAACTTGCACGTAGACATCGCAAGGAGCCGCTCGAACCA
>Ga0209172_10000579_pt1 | contig 98018 bp, 85 predicted proteins | sample LarsenN4metaG_FD_184113 | JGI IMG/M metagenome (GOLD analysis project Ga0209172, IMG submission 184113) | Hot spring sediment bacterial and archeal communities from British Columbia, Canada, to study Microbial Dark Matter (Phase II) - Larsen... ... | reverse complement strand
CATCGTGTCAACACCTCCGTGACGTCCTTCTCCGGCTAGAGAGAACTCACGGAAGATGCGCGATGGCCGACTCCGCTGTCTACTCGGGCGGCCTTACTGAATTTCCACCACGTGCTGGGACTCTAACCGCCACCAGCTCTCCTGAGTCGGGTCATGTTCCAGATCATCACGTCTCTTTGCTCCGTCACGGCGTGCAAGCCGTCAAGTAGTGCTTGTCGAGCTTGCCTCCGTCATAGTTCTCGTTGATGCGCGTCACGATGTCGTTCAACTGCGAAATGGACGACAGTCCATTCGCCGCCAGCAGTCCGACGTTCCCGCCGAGCACCTTGTTCGCAAGGTCGAGCACGTACTGGACGGTCTTACCTGCCAACGGGCCTGACGCGACGCACCGGGTGGCGAGCCCGAACGGCGTCTTGCCCGCATTTGAGAAGTCGTAGCTCAGTTGCAGGGCCAGGACCTGGCCAGCGAACACGCCCGCCGAGCTGCTGGTGGGGTCCACGAGTGGCGTCGCATTGGTGAGCGTTGCCGGCTTGCCCCCCGCCGGCAGGTAGTTCTGAACGGTGTCAGAGGACGTGAACCTCAGCGAGCGAGATCCATAACCGACGCTCACGCCTGCTGTCCCATACACCGCAGTGAAGTGTGTGGCTCGCAGGGTGCCGGGGTTGTTGCCTGCCGGGCTCGCTCCCCAGCCGCCTTGCGTATACGTAGTCAACGCGCCGCTCGTGTTGGGGCCTGCGGTCACGGTGATGCGGACCGTGGCCGGAGCGCTGCAAAGGAGCGGCGCCGAAGCCGGAGGGTTCCCGGTACCCGCCACTTCGCACGCGCGATAGGTGAACGAATCCGGCCCGACGTAGCTCGCGACCGGTGTGTAAGTGAAGGAGCCGTCCGAGTTCAGGGTGAATGAGAACGCGTGACCTGGTCCGGTGACCAGCTGTGCCTCGAGCGTGGAGTTCTCGATGTCGCTATCGTTCTGCAGGACGCCCGGTGCAGGGACATTGAGGGTCACGGCCTGGGACGTAGCGTAACTGTCGTCGCTGCTGGACGGTATGTCGTTGACTGGGGCTACGGATATTATCACCGTCGCCTCATTCGACGGTGCGCCGTCCGGGTCCTTCGCTCTGTACTTGAAACTGAACCCACCTGGATTCGTGCCATCGTTCGCGTTCGATGCCGGTGTATAACGCACGGTCCGTCCGTCAGCCTGCAGGACTGCCGTACCACCGTGCACAGTGCTGATGCTGTGGACCGTCAGTTGGGCGTTGGTGTTATCAACGTCGCTATCATTGGCTACCACGTCGATATCCACGTAAATGTCTTCGCTCGTCGTCGCCGCGTCGTCGTTGGCCACGGGTGCGTCGTTGACCGCATTGACCGTGATCGTCACCGTCGCCGTGTCGCACGCGTCGTCACCGTTGGCCGGCGTGCCGTCCAGGCCCGAGTCGCACAGCGTGTAGGTGAAGGTGTCGGTACCGAAGAAATTCGCATCCGGCGTGTAGGTGACCGAGCCGTCCCCGTTGAGCACGGCCGTCCCGTTCGCCGGGTCGGTGACAGTCGTGATCCGCAGGGCCGCCGCGGCGTGGTCGACATCGGTGTCGTTATTCTTCAGCCCGCCGGCGCCCGAGGCCGGGAAGGTGTACGGCGTGTCTTCGTCGGTGGTCGCCGCATCGTCGTTGGCCACCGGCGGGTCGTTGACCGCGTTGACCGTCATCGTCACCGTCGCCGTGTCGCACGCGTCGTCACCGTTGGCCGGCGTGCCGTCCAGGCCCGAGTCGCACAGCGTGTAGGTGAAGGTGTCGGTACCGAAGAAATTCGCATCCGGCGTGTAGGTGACCGAGCCGTCCCCGTTGAGCACGGCCGTCCCGTTCGCCGGGTCGGTGACAGTCGTGATCCGCAGGGCCGCCGCGGCGTGGTCGACATCGGTGTCGTTATTCTTCAGCCCGCCGGCGCCCGAGGCCGGGAAGGTGTACGGCGTGTCTTCGTCGGTGGTCGCCGCATCGTCGTTGGCCACCGGCGGGTCGTTGACCGGATTGATCGTGATGGCCACCGTTGCCGGCGAGGAGTCGAGACTTCCATCGTTGACTTTATAGGTAAAGCTGTCACTTCCATTGAAATTCGGATTGGGGGTGTACGTGACTGTTGCGCTGTCAGTATTTGGAGATCCTGAGGTGCATGAGTTGTTCGTAATAGAGCCCAAGGAGCCATTCGCGGGGTTGGTCACGATGCTGAATGTAAGCTCGCACGTTCCAGTATCTGTGCCCGTTAAGGTGATTGCTACAGCAGTGTCTTCGTCCGTGGAAAGCGTCTTCGCGTCTGCGATCGGCGCAGCGTTCGCTGCAGCTGTAACGGTAACGGTCGGGTCCTGTCCATGCTGATTTATGAACGTGTATGTTTGCGGCGGTGATGCAGGTGTCGGCGCCGTAGCGTTGCTATACGTAAGAGTGAACGTTGTACTGTTCGCGCAAGTCCCGTTGCCAGGACCCTGGTCGATCGTGATGACCATGCCCGAGACGCCCTGCAACGATGCGGGGCACGTCCCAGCGGTTACAGTGACCTGGCCTGGCCCAGCCCCAGTTTGCGGTGCTGTCCAACCCGCTGGCACAGTAAGAGTTGTTGTTTGGACGTTGGCGCTGTTCGTCGCTGTGAAGGTCCAGTTGAAGGTGTTCGTACTTCCGGCCGTAACCGTCTGGCTTGCGGGAGCAACGGTGAAGCTATTCGAGTCTGTAAACGTAGTCTGTGCGCGCGACTTTGAATCCGATGCCAGCAGATAAAACCGTACGTTCAGGTCGTGCTCCTCAGGCGCCCACTGATCCCAATAGATGTTCCCCTCCGCGTCGGCGGTCACGGTCAACACGTAGTCCGGATGCACCGCGGGATCCTCCTGGAACAGCAGCCGCACCTCTTCGCCCGGCTGCCAACCCGACCCGGTGATCACCGCCCGCTCGCCCGGCGCGTAGTCGTCCTTGTCGGTACGGATCGTCGCGTACCGGTACGCCTCCGCGGTGTCGGCGCCGCCGCCCGCGACGAACGCATACCCCGCATCGCCAGCGGGACCGCCAACGGCGCTCGCTCTCGGAGTCGTCAGCGGCCCAGTCGCTGCAAACCTGCCGATGCCGTACGAGAAGGGATCAGGGAATTCGGCAGGAAGAAACAGGTCGGCCGCCGCGACCGCCGCTCCCGCTGACGTTCCACCCGCGACCAGGACGCCGGCGTTGTGCGGCAGCAGCAGGGCCGTGTGGCCGCTGCGCGCGACGCTCAACTGCGTGTCGACCGGCGCGAACGTCTGGGAAACCGGCTCGAAGATCTCGGCGGTGGCGAGCTCGGTGCTCCCGTTGCTGCCGCCAATCACCAGCACCCGGCCGTCGATCAGCGTCGTCGCCGATGCGCCGGCGCGCGCCTGCTGCAGGGCGGTGGAGAGCGCGATGACGCTGCCGCTGGCGGGGTCGAACAGCTCGGCGGACGACAGGACCACGCCGCCGACGGTGGAGCCGCCCACGATCAGCACCGTCTCGTCTCCAAGCCGCGCGGCGGCGTGGGCGGTGCGAGGCTGCGCCATCTGCGCCGCGACCGACGAGGTGCCGGAGGCGGGATCGAACAGCTCGAGATCGGCGCTGACCGACCCGTTCGTCACGCCGCCGGCGATCAGGACGCGGCCGTCGGCCAGTGCCGTCGCCGTATGTCCCACGCGCGCTGCAGCGAGCTGGCCCACGGCGATAAAGGAGTTGGCGAGCGGGTCGTAGACGACGACGCTGTCGGTTGGCACCCCGTCGGCGCCTGTGCCGCCCGCGATCAGCGTGCGGCCGTCGGCCAGCGGCACGGCCGCCGCACCGCTTCGTCCGTCCGCCACGCCACCCATCGAGGCCCAGGTGCCGGTTGGCTGCTCCGCGGCGGCTGTCAGCAGAAGTCCCGCGCCGCCCAGAGCCAGCACGAGCGTCAGCGCAAACCCGACAGGCCGCCTTGTCTTGAATTTCATATTTCGCCTCACACACGCGCACCGACGCGCGGAACGTCCACCCAAGACAGACACGTCGTCGGTGGATCCGGTGGGGCGCGGCGCTCGGGCGATGGCAAGAAAATGGCCGGAAGCGCCGCGAGAAACGTGCGCAGGCTATCGTGTTGAACGACCGGCAGTTCTGATGATGAATTACTGTCCGTACCCGACAAAGGACACGCGAAAATGTCGGATACGGCAGATAAAATCCTCGCTTAAGTGGCAGAACTCATGTCTCGTCGCCGTGGGGACGCTGCCATCGAGGCCGCTGGAGCTTCGAGTATCATTTGCGTCCAATCCGCTGCGAGATTCGCTGGCGTCAGCGCCTGGCGAGATGTCGCCGCAAATCGGAACCTACAAGGGTGACGTGCACCAGCGAGGAGGATCCATGAGATATCTGGCAGGGCTTGCGGCGCTGGTCATCGTGGCGGCGTATGCGGCCGCGGCGGGCGTCCCCGCCAAGGTCACCTACGTGCATCACGACAAGGTGGCGGCCGTCATGGCCAAGGGCGGCGCGATCATCGAGGACCCGGGTCTCCGCATCCTCGCCCAGCGCCGCGGCTCCGGCGAGGTCGAGGTCCACGAGACGACCAATCACGTCTTCATCATCGTCGAGGGTGAGGCGACGATGGTCACGGGCGGAACGCTCGTGGGCGCCAGGAATACCGCGCCAGGGCAGATTCGCGCCTCCGACGTGCAGGGCGGGCAGGTCCACCACCTGACCAAGGGCGACGTCATCACGATTCCCGCGAAGACGCCGCACTGGTTCAAGGAGGTGCCGACGAAGACGGTGGCGTACTACGCGGTCAACATCGAGAACTAGGAGGCCGCCATGAGATCGATTGCACGCATGCTCGTCGGAGCCGCGCTCGTCGTCGCGTTCGTCGCCGCCTGGGGCGCGCGTGCCGACCGGGACGTCATCGTCGCGCAGACGCCGAAGGTGATCGAGATGACGCGCATCTACACCGGCCCCGACGGTCAGAGCCACGCCGAGAAGGTCGAGCTCAAGCTCACGAACGGGAACGCCACCGAGATGTTCAAGGCTACCGGCATTCAGTTCCGCCGCACGCCGCCCGGGACGTTCAGCGACTGGCACGTGGGTCCGCGCCGCCAGTTCGTGATCACGCTGAGCGGCCGCGGCGAGATCGGGCTTGCCGGCGGCCAGAAGATCGATCTGGTGCCGGGCAAGATCGAGCTCATCGAAGACCTGACCGGCAAGGGACACACGACGCGCGCGGTCGGGAACGAGGATCGCATCTCGATTGCCATTCCGCTGGCGGATCAGACGCTCGGCGCGCCGCTGCGGTGACGATGGCGCCACGCCGGATCCTGTTGGTCGTGTTTCTCGCCGCGGCGCTCGCGGCGCCGTCGCTGCACTCGCAGCAGGTGGGCGGCGGCGCGCCGGGGCCGGCGAAGGAGGAGGTGCCGTTCATTTTTCTGCCCAGTCCGACGGTGCCGGACAGCGAGGCGGCGAGCCGGCCGATTCCGCGGCTGCCAGACGGCACCGTGGACCTCACGGGTCCGTGGGTTGGCGGCGGCTCCAACGTCGACATCGAGCTCGAGGGCGGATTCAAGCCCGGGGAGCTGCCGCTGCTTCCGTGGGCGCGGGAATTGAGGGACACGCGGAACAAGGCGGACGAGCCGTACACGGCGTGCCTGCCGATGGGCGTGCCCCGCGTCAATCCGTATCCGTGGAAGTTCGCCATGTCCTATACGGCGAAGGGGCTGTCGCACATCTACGTGCTGCACGAGACGGGCGACGCCGGCGCGCACCGCGTGATCTACATGGACGGACGGACGCATCCCCCGGATCCGATCCCGACGTGGTTCGGCCATTCGATCGGCCGCTGGGAAGGCGAGACGCTTGTCGTCGACACGGTGGGCTACAACGACAAGTTCTGGATGGACAGCCGCGGCACGCCGCACACCGAGCAGCTGCACACGGTAGAGCGCTACACGCGCGTCAACTGGGGACGGCTGCGGCACGTGTTCCATCTCGACGATCCGGGCGCGTTCTCGCGCCCCGTGACGATGACCTTCATCGCGCGGCTGCTGCGGCCGGATCTCAAGACGGGCGGCGGCGAGCTGATGGAGTTCATCTGCCTCGAGGACAACCAGTACGGCGCGGCGTCGGGCATCAGACCGGGAACGGGAACCGGCAACCGCTAGAAGAGGGACCATGGCACGCGGGTTCGTCGTATGGGCGATCGTCGCGTCGGCGTCCGCGGCCGCGTACGGCCACCACTCGATTGCAGGGGTGTACGACACGCGGCGGGAGATCGCCGTCGAAGGCGTCGTCACCGACTTCCAGTTCGTCTCGCCGCATCCGTTCCTGTTCGCGGACGTCACGCGCGAGGGTGTCACCGAGCGGTGGCGCTTCGACATGGACGACCGGAACGAGATGCGCGACATCGGCATGAGCGCCGAGACGCTGCGCGCGGGCGACCGGATCGCGGTGGGCGGCAACCCGGCGCGGCAGGAGCCGCGACGTTTATATATACGGCGCCTCGAGCGTCCGTCCGACGGGTATGCGTGGGAGGTCGTGCGCTCGAGCCCGCGCCTCCGCACTCGGGGCGGCGCGCGCTGACCGACGTCACGTAACTCCTGACGCTACGCCGAGGGGTGCTTGCCGCGGCGTACGGCGTTCTCGAATGCCGACACCAAATCGCCTTGGGCGAGAGCCTGTTCGAGCTCCGTCAGGGTTTGCGTGATGCGCCCGGCATCGAGCTGATGTCCGAGGACGCGCCACAGACTCGACGCATCCTCCAGATCCTTGGGACGACCTGCCAGCACTTTGGCAATCACCAGATCGGCCGGATCGATGACAGGAACGGTCGTGCCGCCGAAATCGGTCGGCCGCGCGCGCGTGAGGAACTGCTCTTCGAGGCCCGAACCCGCGAGCACGATATCGAGCGGCATGGCGGTCGCGGTGTGCACGAAGGGCATGACGCGCGTCCGGCGTATGAAGTCAGGGTCCTGGATGCGTAGCACGAACCCGCCCGTTTCCATCTCGCGGACGAACCGATCGGGATCGTCGGGAAGAAGCTCGAGGGTGACGTCGACGTCCGCGCTCAGCCGCGGAACGCCATAGGCGACGACAGCCTGGGCCCCGAAGACGTACCAGCGGCCCCACCGCGCGAGCACGCGAGCGAGTGCGGCAAGCAGCTCAACGGCGGCGGGCGGAACCGGCACGACGCAGCAGCGCGGCTACGCGCACGTGGGATGACAGGTCCTCTGATCGCTCTGAGACGTGCGGCCACGCAGGGTCGCGCGCGATGGCCTGACGACGCAGCTCGTCCGCGATGCGGAAGGCTTCCGCCGGCCCGAGCCGCTCGACGCGCTCGCGCCAATAGCGGTCCTTGGCGGCCCGGGCGGCAGCCCAGTCGCGCGATACGAACTCGCGGATGCCACGCGTCGTCACAGCCCTATCTTATCGCGCACCCGCTCGATGATGCGCTCTGCTGCCGCGAACGCGGCACCCGATGTATGCTACGCGGCACAGCGGACCTATGCCGATCCACGAGTACGTGTGCCGGGCGTGCGGGCATCGGTTCGAGCACCTGTTGCTGCCGACCGCGAAGACCGAGCCGGTCTGCCCCGAGTGTGAGAGCCGCGACCTCGAGAAGCTGCTCTCCGGGTTCGCGCTGAGCACGCGCGAGCTGACGAAGGCGCGCGTGAAGGCGGCGCGGCAGCAGATCGCGCAGAGCAAGGACACCAAAGACAAGCAGATCGCCGAAGCGGAGTACGTCCGCCATCACATGGAGGACCACCTGCCGCCTCCTCAAAAGCCGCGCGGCAAGACGTGATGACCCGCGGCGGCTGGCGTATGGTGCTGCTCGCCAGCCTGGGCGGCACCCTCGAGTACTACGACTTCGTCCTCTTCGGCATCTTCGCGCGCGAGATCGGTCAGGCGGTGTTCCCGAGCGGCGATCCGCTCGTCTCGCTGATGCTCGCCTTCACGACGTTCGCGGTCGGCTACCTGGCGCGGCCGATCGGCGGCCTCGTGCTCGGCAGCCTCGGCGACCGCTTCGGGCGCCGCGGCGTCTTCCTGGCGTCGATCTTTCTCGCCTCGGCCGCCACGCTCGGGATCGGGCTGGTGCCGGACTACGCCGCCTGGGGGATCGCGGCGAGCGTCATCGTCGTGGCGCTGCGGCTCGTGCAGGGATTCTGTCTCGGCGGCGAGCTCCCCGGCGCGATCACCTACGTCGTCGAGACCGCGCCGCGCCTGGCGCCGTTCGTCTGCGGCGTCGTCTATGCGTGCGTGACGCTCGGCGTGGCGATTGCGACCGGCATCGCGCTCGTCGTCGGTCGGGTGCTCAGTCCGAACGAGGCGGTGCAGTACGGCTGGCGGATCGCGTTCGTCGTCGGCGGCGTCCTGGGGCTGGCCGGGTACTGGCTGCGGCGGTCGTTCGAGGAGTCGGCCGAGTTCGCCGAGCTGAAGCGCATCAGGGCGGTGTCGACGCGGCCGGTGCACGAGCTGCTGCACACGCACCGGTGGCAGGTGGCCGCCGGGATGGCCGCGCAGTGTACGACCGCCGGCTTCAACGGCCTGTTCTTCGCGCACATGCCCGCGTACCTCGCCGGCGTGCTCCGCTACCCACCGCAGGCGGCGGTGTTCGCGCAGACCTATGCGGTTGTCCTGCACGCGCTGCTCATCCTCGCCATCGGATGGCTCGCGCTCCGCGTGGCACCGCACCTGCTGCTTCGCACGGGCACGGTGATCCTCGCCGCGGGCGCGTACCCGCTCTATACGGCGCTCGCCGGCCGCTCGGCCGAGCTGGTCCTGCTGCTGACGCTGGCCGCCGCCGCCGGAGCGCTGGTGAACGGGACCTTCGCGTTCGTGACCGCCGATCTGTTCGCCACGCGCGTCCGGTTCAGCGGCATCGCGCTGGCGCAGAACGTCACGCAGTCGATCTTCGGGGGGACGACGCCGCTCGTGGCGACGGCGCTGATTGCGAACGTCGGCACGCCGACCGCGCCGGCGCTGTATCTCGTGGTCTGCGCGGCGGTCGGGTTCGTCAGCAGCCTGGCGGCGCCCCGGTTCGGCCGCGAGATCCGGCGGCAGCCAGGTGTAGTACCTTACGCGTCCTGACCATGTCTCTCGGCTCTGATCTGTCGTTCAACAGCAGGAGGATCGCAGTCATGTCCCGCTCACGTCTCAGCCTCGGGTTCGCCGCAGCCGTCGCCGCGATCGCGCTGCAGGCCACCGGTGTCTTCACGCAGGAGACGCCGCCCGTCAACAGCGGCGCCAATCCCTATCGCGTCATTCGCGACTGGGCGCAGTTCACGATGGAAAAGCGCCCGTGGGGCGGCTCCAACGGCGTGGCCATCGATCGGGATGGCCGGTCGGTGTGGGCCGTCGACCGCTGCTCGCCGGGCACGACGCCGGGCTGCCTCGGCAGCAAAGGGAACCCCGTTCATCTGTTCGATGAATCGGGCAAAGAGGTCAGGAGCTTTGGCGCGGGGATGTTCGTCTGGCCGCACGGCATCCACGTCGATCGCGAGGGCAACGTGTGGGTGGCCGACTCGGGCAGCGTGACCGCCGAAGACCTGAAGAAGTTCCCCGGGGAAGGAAACAAGGGCAGTGCGGTCATCAAGTTCAGCCCTGACGGGAAGGTCCTCATGACCCTGGGCAAGCCGGGGGTGAAGGGCAATCCTCCTGGCGCGCTGACCGAGCCGACCGACGTGCTCACCGATCAGAACGGCGACGTGTACGTCGCCGAGAGTCACACCAACGTCGAAGACCCCAACCTCGTGGGCCGCATCTCGGTGTTCGACCGGAACGGGAAGTTCCTGCGCACCATCGGCAGGACCGGCACCGGGCCGGGGGAGTTCCGGACGCCGCACGCGCTCGAATTCGATTCACAGGGCCGGCTGATCGTCGCCGACCGCCACAACCATCGGATCCAGATCCTGACGAAGGAAGGCAAGTTCATCCGCGAATACCGCGAGTTCAGCCGCGGGAGCGGGCTGGCGATCGACCGCAACGACAACATCTACGTCGCCGACTCCGAATCGGACGCGCAGCGGCATCCCGGCTGGCTGCGGGGGATTCGCATCGGCAATCTCAAGGACGGCAAGGTCACGATCTTCATTCCGCCGCACAAGACGAACTCGCCCGACGGCGCGATGGGCGAGGGGATCGCGGTCGACGCCGCGGGCAACATCTTCACCGCGGAAGCCAACCTGCGAGGCGTGACGAAGTACGTGAGGAATTAGCCGGTAGTTAGCCGGTAGGTGGTAGCCTGTAGCAGGGTTCGTGGTTTCGGGTTCTTGCTACTGGCTACCGACTTCGCGTCCGCGGGACGCGCGACGCACTCCGCCTTTGCCTTCCGCACAGCGTGCCGAGTCAGATAGGCCGCGCGCCTCATGGTTGCGGCCGGATTATGCAGATCGGCCGATTTCGACGCGGTGCGGACCGTTGTCCGGCGCAACTGGTTGCCCACCCACACGTTGACAGAATTGAAGGTATCAAAGAGGCCGGGATAGACTGCAGCCGTTCGCAGGCGTATCGGACTATCCAGTTCGGTCGACTGCTGGTTATGCCGATCAAATTCTCGAAACGATCAGGACGACGATAAGATGGCGCGGTGTCGTACAGCTTCGAATGGGATCCGAAGAAGGCCGCCTCGAACCTCAAAGACCACGGTGTCTCGTTCGAAGAAGCCACGACGGTCTTCGGAGACCTTTTGGCAATGAACATGCCGGATCCGGATCACTCTGAGGGCGAACAGCGCTTTCTCGTCCCCGGAATGTCCGAGCAGTCGCGGCTCGTCGTGATGTCGTACGCTGAACGGCCGCCACGGACACGAATCATCAGCGCTCGACTCGCCACGAGCCGCGAGAGGCGGAACTATGAGAACGAGTAACTCGAAGAAGCGAACCGCCGACGCCGACACGATGCGCCCAGAGTACGACTTTTCGAACGCGGTGCGGGGCGTGACGGCGGCACGCTATGCGCAGGGCACCAACGTCGTACTTCTCGATCCGGACATCGCGGAACTGTTTCCCGACAGCCGGGCCGTCAACGAGGCACTCCGGACGTTCGCGAGATTGGTTCGTGGCACGCGTCGCCCAAAGGCTCGACACAAACGCTCGGCATAACCCCGCGCTGCACCCGACGGCCGCGCGTCACGTGCGGTGAGCGGCCGCGGGCGAGCGCGAGACGTTGAGGAGTCACTGATGATGGTTGAAAGAGAGTCTCGGCTCGTGCCAACGGTTCATCTGGATTCGGAGCGGCCGAACTCCTCCGCGTTGAGCGGCTCGTGGTCGAACGAGAAGCCCGTTGTTGAGAGCTTGGGATGAGTACTTCACCACTCCAGAGTGACGTTACCGAGGCACGAGCCCAAGGCGTCTCGGTCAGTGACGACGCGTTAGTGGTCGACCTTGTTGACGGCCGTACGATCACCGTTCCCCTCGTTTGGTACCCTCGCCTGGCGCATGGTAGTCCTGCTGAACGAGCGCGTTGGCGCTTCATTGGCGAAGGCGAAGGCATTCACTGGCCGGATCTCGACGAGGACATCAGCGAGGGCCTGCTGGCTGGCCGACGGTCGGGAGAGACGCAGGCATCGTTACGACGGTGGCTTGAACGTCGCAAGACTGGCTTACCCGGACTGGACCCGACGGCGCCATGCTTCGCAAGCGCCGCGGGTCAGTCCTGTGCGCTGATAGGCCTCGGATCCACCGACCAACTTGACGTCACCAAACGCTAACCTAAGTGCGAACCTGAACTCAGGACCCAGGCAACCAAGAAGCTGCTGGAGGAGTTCGAGGCGCTTCCGGATCGCGATCGGTCGGAGCTCCTCGCTGAACTCGCGCGCCGCGTTGCCCTGGCTCCACACGATGCCTCGGGACGAGGACTTGCTGGCTGCGGCGGATCGCCTCTTCACGGAGCTCGATCGCCACGAGCAATCGGAATGAAAGCGCCGCGGCGCGGCGAGGTCTGGCTGGTTGACCTCGGCTCCGTTCCGCTGTGGTCAAGTCCCGAGGCTTAACCACTCGAGCAGTGGCGTTCTCCAAGGCAATGACAGTTTTCGGGGATCCACTCGAGGTGGCCATCGTGCGCGGCTCGCGGCTGAGCGCCGATCGTTCGGCGGCCCTCCCGCCCACCAGTTACCGGCTGGCGTTTACCGGCCCGCCGCGCAGATCACGCAATTCGACGCTATTCACCTGGTCGATGATCTTCGCGAAGGCGCGCGCCGACTGCTCGAGCCCGTAGGCCGGCACCGCCGCCAGCGTGTCCATGTCGGTGTGATAGACGGTGTGGTCGATGATGTGGAAGCTCGGCGCGTCGGTGTAGACGTGACTCAGCTCGCCGCCCGGCCTTCCTTCGGCGCGTGAGTAGAGCGCGATGCCGTACTCCTGAAACGTCGTGAGCACGATGTCGCGCAGCCGGTTGCTGCCGCCGACGTACCAGCGCCTGGCGCTCACATGATTCGAAGGGATGAACGCCTCGCCGATCAGATACGTCGCGACCTGCGCGGTGTGCTCCAGGTTGACGAGCAGCGCCGTCTTCGCGAACATCGGCTGCATGTGGTGGTGCACCCACCGGATGCCCGCCTGCTCGCCCGAGGGCGAGTGATGCGCGAACGTGGTGAAAAACGTCATCGTCCGGCGGCGCTCGGCGCGCGGGATCTTCGCGTAGTGCTCCGCGAGCGCCACCAGCGTCGCCATCCCTGACGCGTTGTCCATCGCGCCCTCGAAAAAGGCGTCGGCGTGCGCCATCAGCGCAATGTTCTCGTCGCTGGCGCCGGGCAGTACGCCCCAGACGTTTGCCGTCTTCAGCCCGGTGCGCATCTCGACGGCCAGGCGAAGACGAACCGACGGCGACTCGCGGCGCTCGATCATCTCGCGGAGGACCCGGCCGTCCCGATCGCCCAGCATGATCACCGGCACCTTCGCCGGCGGCCTGTCCGCGCCCCCCTGCGGCTGGTTGACCACGTTGCCGGGGAAGCCGACGATCATCAACACCGCGGCGGCGCCTGCCTCCTCGGCACGGCGCAGCGCCCCGAGCGTCAGCGCGGTGTTGCCGCGGCCGCCCGGATTCGGAAAGCCGTAGAGCACCGCCGCCTTGCCGGTGACGACGCGGTCGGCAAAGTCGGCCGCCGTGCCCATCCCGAGCCAGACCGGCTCGAGGCTGACCGTGCCGGTCGTCCCGACCGAGTGGTACAGCGGAAACGCCGTGGCGAGAGGCACCGTGCGGCCAGCGGCCGTCACCGTCATGTCCCACGACGTGGGGAACCACTGCGGCGGCAGATCGAACTCCTGAATCCGCACCTGCTCGAGGCCCACCCGCCGGAACTGCGCGGCGGTCCACTCGTTGGTCATCCGCTCGTACTCGGTGCCGGCGATCCGTCCCCAGTACTGATTGCCGTCATCGCGGCTCTTGCGGGAAATCGCCGTGACTTCGTTGACCAGCGCTTTGATGCGGACGCCGTCGAGGTCCCGGTAGGCGACGTCGCCCGGCGGGTACGGCCAGCGGAGGAACTGGTCGTCAGCGAGCCAGTTCGGCGGCAGATACGTGCCGCGCGGCAGGTCGGGCGCCGGATCCGTCAGTCGCCCCTCCTGGGCGCCGATGGTCGAGGCCGCGATCACGAATCCCAGCAGGCACGTCAGGAAAGTTCTCATGGCAGGGAGAGCCTACCACGGCGATGACGGGGGTAGAATGCGCGCCGAGGTCCCCGCCGCGCGGATTGTGCGCGGTGGGATGGGCTACGGGGGTGCGGCATGGCGACACGACTCATCCACGCATCCGCCATCCTGCTGGCGCTTGCGCTCGCGCTTTCGGTCACGGAGACGCCGACGGCCGGTCAGGCCGGCGCGGCGAAGGATCCCTACCAGCGCTCGGCCGAGATCTTCGAGATGAAGACCGCCGCCGCGCACGGGCCGCAGCGAGGCGAGGAGATCTACTACGTCAAGTGCTGGTTCTGTCATAACCCGCTCGCGCAGCAGGGCGGCCCGTCGCTCAAAGGACTGTTCTCGCGCCGCGCACTTCTCTCGGGCACGCCGGTGAGCGACGCCGCGGTCATCGAGAAGATCCGCGCCGGCGGCCCGGCGATGCCGGCGTACCGCCACGTGCTGAGCGACGCGGATCTCGCCGATCTGGTCAGCTACCTGAAGGACCCGAAATGCTGCTTCGACGGCACCGAGCCGCCACCCAATCCGCGCTACGTGGCACGGGCCGCGGCGACGCCGGCGCGAACCGCGGCGCGGCGCAGCCTGCAGGGGGGCGCCCGCGGCGTCGTCCGCCTGGCCAACGGCACCCCGCTCGAAGGCCTCATGGTGCAGCTCGTCGCGCCGGGTACGGCAGTCCGGACTACCGTGTACACGGACGCAGAAGGCCGGTACGAGTTTCCGGCGCTCGACGCGGGCAGCTACACGCTCCGCATCGCACGGCCGCTCGACGTCAAGCCGTACGTGAAGGAAGTGGTCCGGATTGACGGCGCCACGCGGCTCGACGACATCGTCCTCGAGCGGGTGACCGACAAGGAAGTGCTGCCGCCGACGCGCGAGATCCTCGCGCAGCTCACCGGCGCCGACTGGATGCTGAATCTGCCGGGCACCGGCGAGGAGAAGCGGACGTTCTCGCTCACGTGCGGCTTCGGGTGCCACTCGTATCAGCAGATCTTCCGCACGCGGTACGACGAAGCGGGCTGGCGTCTCATCGTGCGGCGGATGCTGCGCGGCGCCGGATCGCCGCTCATCAACATCCGCGAGCCTGGGCCGCAGACGCGCGGCCGTGCCGGCCGCCACCTCCCGGAGGAAGAGGAGATCGTCATCAAGTGGCTGGCGCGCGTCCGCGGACCGGAGTCGGTGGATCCGCCGCTGCACCATCTGCCGCCGGTTCGGGGCGCCTCCACGCGCGTCGTCGTCACCGAGTACGAGCTGCCGCGGCAGCTGCTGGCGCCGCACGACGTGCACGGCGACTCGCAGGGGAACATCTGGTACACGCCGCATCGCAGCCCGTACATCGGGAAGCTCGATCCTCGAACCGGCGTGGTCAAGGAATATCGCGTGCCCGATACGAAAGGCGCGCTGCCGGGCACGCATCGCGTCTGGGTCGACAAGAACGACATCGTCTGGGTGTCGGAGAACTGGGCGCACAACCTGACGCGGTTCGATCCGAAGACCGAGCAGTTCCAGCAGTTCCACTTCGACACCGGCGATCCGCTCAATTCGCCGGGGTTCAGCAACTTCCACATGGACGCCGACGGCTACGTGTACGAGACGATCGAGCGCGCCGTCGTCCGTATCGACAGCCGCTCCGGCAAGATCGTGCAGCGCTTTCCGTTCACGCGCCTCGTCAGCACCTACGACAACATCGTCAGCATGGACGGCCGGTACTGGTCGGGCGGCCAGACCGGTACCGGCCTGCTCGGCCTGCTCGACGTCAAGACGGGCAGCCTGTGGGAGCTCGACACGCGCACTCCCGTGTCGAGTCCGGCGCGGGGCGGCTTCGATTTCGAGGGGAACGCCTGGTTCGGCGGCCGCGGCGGCATGCTGATCAGGCTCGATCCGAAGACGCGCCGCATCACCGAGTACTACCCGCCGATTCCGTACGTAACGTTCTACGAAGCGATGCCGGACAGGAACGGGGAGATCTGGGCCGGCGCGCTGCACGCGGGCCGCTTCGTGCGCTTCAACCCGCGCACCGAGCGCTGGATCGAGTACATGATGCCGGAGCCGTACTCACACAATCGCCGGACGTGGATCGACAACTCGACCAACCCGGTGACGGTCTGGTACGTCGACCACAACGGCTACATGGTGCGCATCCAGCCGCTGGAGTGATTCAGATGCCGCCGTACCAGGTGCCGCGGCTCGGACGGTACAGGTCTGTGCGGTCGGTCACCACGATACGGGACAGATACTTGGTGTTCTTGTAGCCGAGGTGCCGGCCGAGGCGCAGCCGCAGCGGCGCGCCATGATCGGCCGGCAGCGTCTCGCCGTTCATGCCGTAGGCGAGCAGCGTCTGCGGATGGCGCGCGTCGGCCATGTCGATGCTGTCCCAGAGGACGCGAACGATGCGGCGGCTCTGATTCGGGTTTGGGAACGGCTCGAAGATGACGTATCGCGCCTCGGAGGGGACGCCGACGAGCTCGAGCACCGTGGCCAGCCGCACACCGGTCCATTCGGCAATGTAGGACCACCCTTCCTCGCACGCGTGCAGCAGGATGCGACGGTCCGACGGAAGCCGTCGCAGATCCTCGAGCGAGAACGACATGGGTCGGTCCACAATCCCCTCGACCGCCAGCCGCCAGTTCCTGAAGCTATCGACCAGCAGCGCCATGTACTCGTCGTCTTCCGGGTGCGGCCCGTTGACCGGCGCGCTCGTCGATATCTCGCTCGGTGAGAATTCGCGCGCCAGCGAGTGCTGCGACGTCAGCAGCCGCTGACTGGCATAGGTCAGCGTCTCGCCGATTCCGCCGATGCCGGTGTGTTTGGGCGGGATCAGCCGGTACCGGTCGGCCGCATACACCGCCGCTCCGAGGCCCGACAGGCTCGCCGCCGTCGTCAAGCCGGCGGAGATGAAGCTGCGTCGCGGGACGGCGCCGCCGTGCATCGGCGGGTTCGCACGCGGCTGCGCATCTGCCGCGATCATCGCTCGCACGTTCTTCCAGAATCCGTCGAGATACACCATGGCGACGTGGCCGACCACGAACAGGATCAGCACGGCGGCGGAGACGAAGTGCAGGGTCCTCGCCGACTGATGGCCGCCGAGCGCGGTCGCCAGTATGGGAAATACCGACGTCACGCCGAACGACATTCCCAGTCCCGTCCAGACGATCGCCGGAAACAGCACGAAGACAACCGCGGCGTACGTCAGCCGTTGGAGCAGGCTGTAGTGTGAAGCGCTGCCGAGCAGATTCCTGCGCAGGTGCTGTGTGAGCACGCCGCCAGCCAGGTAGGCGAATCCGGCCAGCACCAGCATCCACGCGAAAAAGAAATGAAACGGCCGGTTCCATACCGAGGGGCCGATGATGAACGGAATCGGAAGGTCGACGAGGGATTCCGTTCCTACGTTGCCCGTTTCGCCCCAGTACAGGCGCGGGTGAGAGATGAGAATGCCGATGCCGGTGACGAGGAGACCCGCGACGCTGACGGCGACCAGCCAATGGGTGATGCGAACGATGGCGAGATGGCGCGGCGCCATATGCCCGTTCGCTTCAGAAATCGACCAGCCGCGTGTACTTGACGACGAACGAACGCCCGAGGAGCTCGTCGCTGGTGATGTCAGACGTGTCGCGGCGGTCGTTGTAGACGACGAACAGGCCGGTGCCGCTGCGGTTGAGGAGCGCGAGCCGGATGTTCGAGGAAATCGTCGCCGACTGCCGGTTGTACTGAATCAGCCCCTGCAGGCTCGCCAGGCTCGTGAACGAGTAGCCGATGTTGAGCGGGACGAGATCGTTCCGGAAATGCCCGAACGGCAGCTCGATGTCGTCGTGGTTCCAGCCGATCGACGACAGCAGCCGCGCGCCGACGCGGGCGCCCATGAGGAACTCGAAGCCCCAGTGAGGGCCGTCATAGAACCTGCCGTTCTTGGTTTGGAACGACACGTTGAGCGGCGCGCTCGGGTCCGAGATGTACTCGAGGCCGCCGTTCCACGACACGTACTCGCCCACGGGTATGACGACGCGCCGACCCTCGACGTCCTGGTAGATCGTGAACGGCCGTTTCGGGCGGTCCTGGCCGAAGTCCATGCTGTAAGTGATGCGGCCGCCGCGCTGCGGCTGGATCTCGAAGACGTGCCAGTGGCCGAACGTGCTCTCGAGCTGATTGGCGAGGTCCAGATAGACGTTGTAGTTCAGCGACGAGAGCAACCGGCGGATCGACGGCCATCGCTGCGGCTGATACTGGAAGACGTACCGGCTTTCGACCCGCCGGTACGCCTTGCGCTGCAGGAAGCCGACTTCGGGGTTGAATCGCTCTCCCACCTGCGAGTAGCCGAACGCCGTCGTCCAGACGGGGCTCGCGTAGTTGTAATAGATACGTCCCGCGTAGTCGGAGCCGCCCTTGCGATCCGGGGAGTCGGTGCGCGCCAGGAACGCGAAGAGACGGCCGTTCGTCGTGGCCTGCCAGGCCGCGTCCACCGCGTAGGCCCTGTTGAAGTCGTCCGCAGGCGCCGCGGTCCCCACGCCCTGGCGGTTTACGAAGATGCCGCCGAAGTTCGATCGTCCGACTTCGCGCTGCAGGCGCACGACGGTGAAGTTGTTCGCTGGCGCCAGCGCCGCGCCCGTTCGGTGATCGACCGCGTCGTTGGTTTGCAGATTGAGGAGGCCGACGTTGTAGCCGCCGCCCAGCTTTCCGCTCAGCCGTGCGCCGCCGATGATGTCGATCGGCTGGCCGCTCGGATCGAGTCCGATGCGCCGCGAAAAGAACAGGTCGATCGCCTGTGGCTGCCCCACCTGGAAGAGCTGCGCGTTCTCCAGGAAGAACGGCCGTTTCTCCGGGAAGAAGAGCGCGAAGCGTGTGAGATTCACCTGCTCCTCGTCCGCTTCCACCTGCGCGAAGTCGGTGTTGATGGTCGCGTCGAGGGTCAGGTCGGCGCGCACGCCCCACTTCATGTCGAGCCCGAGCCGGCCGTCGCGATCGACACGGCCGGTGCGAAGCGTCTTGTCGTCGTTGACCGCTCCGGCGGCGTACGGAATGAACCGCAGGTCGCGACGCGCGGGCAGCGCGAGCCCGTGGAGCTTGCCGGCCGACGAGACGCGATACAGGCTGTACCCACGAGGCACCGGCGACAGATAGACCTGCTCGTTCTTCCGCCGGATGTTCCGCATCACGTTCACGCCCCACGTCCGTTCGTCGCCGGGGTTGTAGCGGAGCGTCCGCAGCGGAATGGCGAACTCGGCTTCCCAGCCGCGCTCGGTGATGCCGGCGCGCACCGTCCAGTCGGCGTCCCAGTTGGCGTTGAACCCGCGGAATGCGCCGCGCTGCGAGCCGCCGATCCCGGAGCCCATGAACCCGCCGGCCGCCGTTTGTCCCTCGCCCATCACCTGACCGTCGAGCTCGATGCCGAATGGATTGGTGCCGAACACGAACGCGTTCTGGCCGTCGTTGAACGTGTCGAGCAGGATCTCGATGGAATCGGTGTCGGCGAGCCCCGCGTCGCGGCGGCTCTCGCTGACGACGATCTCGTCGGGCGACGAGTCGTAGCAGATGACCGCGATGTAGAGGTTGCCGCGGCCGATCAGGAAACGGATTTCGGTCCGCTCCGTCGCCGGCTGCCCCTCGAATGGCTCCTGCTGCACGAAGGTGGTGAACGGCTGAGCGAGCGACCACGTCGCCTCGTCGACGCGTCCGTCGATCTGCGGCGCGTCCTCGCCGGTCAGACGCCCGACGGTGAGCTGGGGAACGTCCTGGGTTTGGGCCGTTGCTCCGGAAACGATGGCGAAGAACGTGAGAACAGCGGCGATAAGCACACGGAAAGTCAGCTGGTCCTCCGCGATGTGGCGGTCGATGATACTATGGCCGGCGCATGGCGCTGCGCGTCCCGTCCGGACCCGCGCTCGTCGCCGCGATCCTGCTTGCGCTCGCGAGCGGTGCGCATGCACAGGACGCTTCCACTCCCACCGCGCCACCCGACGTGGAGATCGGCAAGAAGCTGTTCGTGCAGCGGTGCTCGGTGTGCCATCTGCCGGCGCTCGGACCGGGCGAGCCGCGCGCCGTGGCGCGGGCGCTCAACGGACTTGTCAGGAGCCCGGAAACCGAAGCCGCCGCACGCGTCATCATCCAGCGCGGCATTCCCCAGCGAATGCCGGGTTTTCAGTACGGGCTCGACGCCCGCGAGATCGATCGCATCGTCGCGTACCTGCGAACGCTGAAGTAACGGAGACGAGACATGCCGCTGCGCAGATTCGGCGTCGTCATCGTGATGACCGTCGTCGCAGCCGCCGTACTGATGGCGGCCTCGGGCGCACTGCAGCGGAGCGCGGCGCCCGCCTGGGACGGCGCGCTCTTCGGCACGATTCAGTCGTCAGGCCGCCCGCTCGAGGGTGTGGTCGTCTCGGCGCGCGCCGAAGGCCGATCGATGACGACGAGCGTGTTCACCGACGCGCGCGGACGCTACTACTTTCCGGCGCTCGAGCCGGGGCGGTATCGCGTGTGGGCGCAGGCCGTCGGATTCGAGACGGCGCGCGGCGTGGTGACGCTCCCGGTCGTCGACGGCGAGGGGATCGTCGCGCAGGATTTCTCCCTGAAGGCGCTCCAGGACTTCACACGGCAGCTCTCGGGACCCGAGTGGATGAACGCGCTGCCGGAGGACACGTTCGAGCGGCGGCGGATGAAGGCGATCTTCCGGAACAACTGCGCCGGCTGCCATCAGCCGAACTTCGTGCTGCAGAACCGGTTCGACGAGGCGGGCTGGCGGACGATCGTCGACGTGATGGCGCGGATTGGCATCTACGGCACCCCGCCGCGGCCCGAGGCGGCGCCTTTGCCGCTCATCGATGCCTTCAAGGACGACCTCGCGACGTACCTCGCAGAGATGCGCGGACCAGGCCCGTCGCCGATGACGTTTGCGCCCCTGCCACGCCCGACGGGCGAGAGCGCGCGCGTCGTCATCACCGAGTACGACGTGACGGCGAACTCGAATCCGGCCGTGCCCGTGACGCAGGACGGCAGCGACTGGCTCGAAGGCGTGCCGTCGGCCTATGAAGCGCGCGGTCCGCACGACGCGGAGGTCGATTCGCGCGGGTTCGTCTGGATCGCCGACTCGCAGGACAACCGCGTGCGGACGATTTCGAGGCTCGACCCGAAGACTGGCGCGATCACGGACTTCAAGCTCGAGCAGCGTCCGCCGACCGGCTGGGCGATGGGCAGCCACGGGATCGCGATCGATGCCCATGACATCGCCTGGTTCAACGCCGACGGCGGGCTCGGCAAAGTCGATACGCGTACCGAGAAGATTGAATGGTTCGAGCCGCCTGCCTCCATGTCGCGCGTCGACGGCACGCTCGACGTCGACCTGCAGGGCATGGTGTGGACGACCACGGACGACGGCGCGCTGCGGTTCGACCCACGGACGAACACGTTCCAGGAATTCAAGTCGTTGAACGCCAGCCGCCTGTGCCGCACGTACGGGATTGCCGCCGACATCGACGGCAACGCCTGGTGGGCGCAGATGGGGTGCGACATGCTGGCGAAAGGCGACATCAAGACGGGCAGGGTGGTCGAGGTGAAGCTCCAGCCGCGGGCGGGCCTCGAGGCGCTCGCCACGCCGGCCGACAAGATGCTCTACCAGCGGGTGGGCTCGCAGTGGAACTCGTCGGTCGTCTGGACGCAGGGTCCGCGGCGGCTTGGCGCGGACCGCAAGGCCCCCTATGTCTACGTCGCGAACTGGTGGGGCGACAATCTCGCGAAAATCGACATCCGTACGAACAAGACGACGTACTACCAGTACCCGCTGCCTGGCTTTGCCGGCGTGTACGACGCGACCGTCGACAGGGACGGCAAGGTCTGGGTCAACCTGATGAACGGCGATCGCGTCGCGCGGTTCGACCCTGCGACGGAACGGTGGACCGAGTATCACCTCCCCAGCCGTGGTGCGGAGACCCGGTTCATCGCGGTCGACAACCATAAGCCGACCGTCGAGGTCTGGACGCCATACTGGCGGACGAACCGGCTCGCCCGGCTGCAGTTCCGCACGCCGGAGGAGCTCCAGGCGGCCCAGCTCCGCGTCGAGCGCCTGCGAGCGGCCGGCCGGTAGCCGGCCGGTCTGCGGCTGAGCTGGCTCCCGACCAACTTCGCCCCTCGTGCGTCCTATCGTGTTGGTTGGCGGCGGCCCTGAGCCGTTCGCCCCACTCACGATCAGGAGGGACAGGTGATGCGTACGATGCTGCGTATTGGCCTGGCGCTTCTAATCGCGCAGGCCCTCTCTACCGACGCGTTCGCCCAGGCCGCCGCGACGCGCCCCGCCAGCGACACCTATCAGTGGTCCGGCGAGCTCGTCTCGTTCGACGGCGCCGCGAACACCGCCACCGTCAAGGCGCGGCTGGTCGACCAGGAAGCGGTTGCCGATGTGAAGAAGTTCAAGGTCGGGGATCGCGTCCTGCTGCAGTGGTCCGGCTACGACGCGTATGCGGACGCCATCCGTCGGGTGATGCCCTACACCGACAACCGCAACGCCAACGATCGGTTCCTGCTGCCCGTCGAGCTCGCCTCGAACGAGACGCCGAACCAGTACGTGACGTTCCGCCTTCGGATGCCGGCGGCGAGCGCGCCGTCGATCAAGTCGGTGAAACCGGGTGAATGGATTACCGTGACCTCGTCGCACAAGGCCGTGCGCGAGTCCGACGCGGTCGTGTCGGCCCGGCCGTACGTGACCACGTCAACGCCCGCCACGCACTGAGCCAGCCCGGGGCAGCCGTCCGGGGCCGGATGGCTGCCCTGCGTTTTCCCGCCACAGTTGAGTGTTCGGTCGCGACTGCGCCGTCGTTGGGAGGGTATCCCGCACTCAGCATTCTGCCTGACCGCCGTTCTGGAGTATCGACCGCGGCTATCTGGGCGGACCGACCCCCGGAAACCATTTGAAACCGAGGCCGCGCATGTGCTCGCCCGCCTTGTTCCCTTCGTGGCATGCGTGCTCCCACATCTCGGTCGCATACCGATCGCCTTGCGCGGCCGCTGCGCGGCGGAACGGCAGGCGGATCGTCCACGGTCGGGTGAACACCTGCGGGTCGTCGATCGTCACCTCGTAATCGATGATGTTCGGGTGGACGAGCGTGAAGCGCTCGACGAGATGAACGTTCTCGCTGACGAAGTTCCCGACCTGATCGAGCCAGTTCAGGCCGTTGACGTTGGTGACGTCGACCACGAGCGTGTGGCCGTCCCAGCGGCCGCGTGAGTGGCCCATCCAGAGCTTGACGTTCGATGAGAGCGCGTGCGGGCGGCCGTCGGTCGGGATGTAGCGCGAGTAGTGGCTGAAGTTGTAGAGGACGAGCACGTAGCCGGGCCCCTGCTGAATGTCGAACCCGCCCCGATACGTCGCCCGCGGCGTCATGTAGAGGCAGTAGGTCTGCGGATCTGCGTATAGGCGCTCGCCCGTCTGCCCGGGCCACCCGCGCGCCAGCCCCGCACGGATCTCGTTGCGCTTCGCAAGGGCCCACGGCTGATACGGCACCTTGCCACCCGGCGGATCGGCGATGAACGTTTCCTCTGGCGGCGAGCTGATATCGACGTAGTCGTGCTCCTCGATGTCGTCGCCGCCCGGCGTGCCCGCCCAGCGCCCGCGGAAGTCTGGTACGCCGTCGGCCGTGCGCGGCGGCACGAACGGCGGGAGCTTCGCCCGCTCGATCGCCCAGCTCGGTGCGCCCGGTTCCTTCGGCGCGTCGCGCGAAAAGAGCGCCTGTGCACCAGCAGACGCATGGAACGCGACGAGCACGAACGCCCCGGCTGCCATCATGGCCATTCGACGAAGTCTCACCAACGCCTCCGGGGCACATCCTACACCCCGGGTCGCGCGCCGAGGGTAGAATTCCCGCATGTGCACGTACAGACGCGTGGTGATGGCCGCACTGATGGTCGTTGGGGTCGCGATTGGCACGTCCGCCTCCGCGCAGCGTGCGACGGGCAGTCAGGTGCAGATGCCGAAATTCGACGAGCCCGCCGATCTGGCGGACCTGCCGCTGCTCGGCCGCTGGAAGATCAACGTCGCGAAGTCGACGATCAACGGCAGCCGCAGCAATTCTGACACGTTCACGTGGATCTTCATCTCGAAGGCGACAAGATCCGACACGACATCTACGACGTGTACCCGGCCGACAAACCGAGCCGCTCGTACGCGGTGAAACTGAACGGCACCGAGGCCGCCGATCCGCATGAAGCGGGGCTCGGAGAAACGATCTCGTGGTGGCCGATCAACCGCTCGACGATCTTCCGTGAGGTGAAGCGGAACGGCGCGCCGTCTCAGCGCACCATCTACTCGGTATCCGCAGACGGCATGGTCTTCACGTCACAATCGTGGTCGCCCACCAACCCGAATCCGCGAGGGATCAGCAACCTGATGTACTTCGAGCGGCAGGGACCTATTGCACCCCGACCTGTCGGCGGATCTTCTGCTCGTTGAACTGCTCGGACTCGGACGGCGCGCACATGTACTCCCAGAGCTCGGTCCCCGGGCTCAACTGAATCGTTCCGCGCGTCGTCCACGGCTTCTTGAACACGACGGGATCGATGATCGTGAGCTCCGCTTCGAGCGTGCCGAAGCTCGTGCGCCGATAGCGCTCGACCACGCGGAGCTGGTCGCTGTGCGGAAATCCCCACCGTCTGTCGCGCCGATCTTCCTGCAGCCACGAGCGGTCGTCGTATCCGTTCGATTCGACGATGAACGTGTCGCCGTCCCATCGTCCTACCGCATAGCCGAGCCAGCGCGGCTGCGGCGGATTCTCGGGCAGCTTGCGGCCGTCGGTCCAGATGTCGCGCCACGTATGGCCCCACTCGAAGAACTGCACGACCCGGTCGGGCAGCACGACGAACTGGAAGCCGTAGTTGTACGCAAACAGGCGCGGGTAGCCGAGCGGATCGCAGATCAGCATGCCGTCCTTGGAGTTCGACAGTGCGACGCCGTCCGGCGTTTCCTCCGCGCGCGTGGCGTCGTACATCTTCTTCCCCTCGGGCGTGAACGGCGGCACCACCACGTTCAGCTCGATGCCGTTGTTGCCCCAGATGCCGGAGAGATCGCGGGGATTGAAGGCGCGGCTGTCCACATTGAACTTTTTGCGGGCTTCCGCCCGTTCCTGGGCGCTCTGGCAGCGTGGACACGGCAGCCACCCCGGCGGCGTGACCTTGCTCGCCTGCGCCATGACGATCGGCGCGAACGCCGCCAGCGCCAGCAGTGCCGTGAGCGTCGTCGAGAGTAGCGTGCGCATATGCAGTGTCCCCCGCAGATTCACCCGGTCCGGCTAAAGCCGGACACCACGTACTTGATGGTGCTACTCGGCGTCGCCGCCGATCACCGTTCCGTCGGCCTTGATGACGCGCTGCAGCAGCAGCACCGGCGTGCCCGCCTGCGACCGGATGCCGACGACCGTCACCGCCTCGCCTGGTTTGAAGGTGTCCTTCGTCAGGCCGCGGCCGATCGTCGTCGCGACCGACCCGAACTCGGTGACCCAGCGCACCACCTTGCCGTTTTCATCCTTTACGTCCCAGAAGAACAGCACGTGCGGATTGCGCCACCGGTATTCGGCGACGATCCCCTTCAACTCGACGGGCTTGTCGTTCGGGTCGAAGCCCGTCCGGCTGTGATGCGCGGCGAGCGTGGCGCTGCCCGCGCCGATGACGGCAGCGACGGTCGCGCCGAGAAGCCATGTGGATCGCATGTCGCCTCCCTAATCGATTGCAAAGCAGTAGAACTGGCCGGCGCCGCCCGTGGAAGCCAGGGCCGCCTGACTGCACCCTTTGCTCGGGTGAGCGGATATCCACGATGATCCGCCGCTCCGGTCTGAATGTCCGACCTGCACCGAGCCGCGGCCGTTGCTCGTGTAGCCGTTGCACGTGTGATCCATGCCGTCGGTATACGCGCGGCCGTTCGGCTGGCTGCCGGTGATGATATCGTGCATCGCGACCGCGCCGCCTGTTTCGGTGAGCGCGGTGTCCTTCGTCAGCCCGGCGCCGTCGTGCAGCTCGTCGACGGTCTTTGCGATCAACACGCCCTTGGCGTTGTAGAACGGCCCCTGCCCGATTCGCTCGCGCGCGTGGAGCAGCGTCGTCCCGTTGCCGGGCCGGTTGCTCAGATACGCGTAGAAGGTCCGCGGGCTGCCGACCGCGGCGGCAAGCTGCTGACAGTGGTAATCGGCTCCCGCGAGTCCGCCGAGATTGCCGCCGTCGCCGAGGCCCCTGCTCGTGACGAAGAAGTTCATCGCGGGGTGAGCCGTGCCAGCGCGCACCTCCTGTCCTCCAGCGGGACGCACAAGAATAGCGGCGCCGACTCCACACGTCAGCGCAGCAACCGACACGACCGTGATCCTCTTCACGTGGAGATTCCTCCGCCTGATTAAAAGTCGTACTGGAGAACGATTTTCGCCCACCGTGGATTCAGGATGCTCAACGGCTGCTGCCACGACGCAAACGCGTTGTTCAACGTCAGCACCGGGTTCGTGTTGAAGACGTTATAGATATCGAGGCTTGCCGTCGCGCGCGTCCCGCCGAACCGCAGGATCTTCGCCAGCCGCAGCTGCATCGAATTGGACCGTTCGCCGTACGTGGTCCCTGGCGCGACGATGTTCACCGTCATGTTGCGCTCGCCGCCGGAGAGGTCGCGCCCGAGGCCGGGCGCCACGACGGCGTTGGTCGCGACGAAGTTGGCGGCGATGTGCGGTCCGGGAACGCTCTGCACCGTGGCGGCGATCTGGACGTCGATGCGCGGCACCGTGTACGTCCCGAGGAGCTTCACGTCGGTCAGGAACTTCGACTGCTGCCGGCAGTACGCGGCGGGCAGCCAGACGCCGACGTTTGGCGTGTTGGGATCGCCCACATTGCGCGCCCCCAGCAGCATCTCCGGCACGTCGTCCATGACGTCGCAGATGTCGGTCGTCGTACGTCCGGTGCTGGTGCCGCCCTGAAACATCATCCCCGGCCCGAGTCGTGCGTTGACGGTGACGTCGATGCCGTCCCAGCGGCGCAGCTGGTCGCCGTAGTTCTTCGCAAAGGTGATGTAGTTGTCCGCCGCGACGCTGAACTTCTGCGGCTTGATGTTGTAGAGACCCTCGACGGTGTAGGCGCCGCCGCCCGGCAGGCGCGGATTGGATGGCGCCGTGATGCTGAACGTGTCGAAGTCCGCGGCGGCCCACGCGCGATTGTCGACGACGAACAGGTTGCCGTACGACGTCCGATAGTAGCCGACGTCGAGCGCCACGCCAGGCATCAGCTCCTGCTGAATGCCCGTGGAGAACTGCCAGTTGTATTCCCGCTTGCCCCACCCTTTGACGATGTCCGGATCGTAGGTCACACCCGACCGCGTGCTCCCGAAGTCGGGATTCGACATCGGGCCGCACTCGCCGTTGGCGACCGGGTTGGTCAGGTTGCAGTCCGGCACGAAGTTGCCGTTGGCGTCGTTCCAGGCCCGGTTCGTCGTGGTGACGAGCCGCGCGACCGGCGCCATGTTCGTCGAGAACGTGCCCGCTTCGGTGCCGACGTTGAGCTGCAGCCCGTAGAACGGCAGGTATTTGTTCATCGCGATCTTGAGCGCCGTCTTCCCGTCGCCGAACAGGTCGTAGACGGCGCCCATGCGCGGCTCGAGGTCGTGCCACCGCACGCCGTCGGCCTTCGGAAAGGAGAGATTGCGGTTCGGGACGAACTCGCCGGGTCCGACCGTCGTCGCGGGGAACGACACGTGGAAGTAGTCGTAGCGCAGCCCTCCGGTGACGGTCAGCCGCTTCACCGTCCATCTGTCCTGGATGAAGATGCCGTGATCGTCGCTGTTCGCCTTGCGCCCCCAGGGCGTGGAATCCAGCGTCAGCCGGTTCGGCACGCCGTTGTTGAACTGGAAGCTCATGGGCGAGTCGGTGCTGAAGATCTTCTGATCCTGGCCGTTGAAATTGAGATTGAAGCCGACCTTCAGGGCGTGGGATCCGGTGATGTACGACAGGTTGGTCCGAATCCAGGACGAGTACAGCCACGTATCGCGGTTGTCGCCGACGGCCGCCCGGTAGGTGAGGCCCGTCGACTGCTCGACGACGCCGTTCAATTTCCGGCCGCCGGGATCGTTCGTGAAGTAGAGATTGTCCACGGGCCGGTACGCGTGCTCGCGGTGGCGATAGCCCCGCGCCTCGAGCAGCAGGCGATTGGTCAGAGGCGCCGTCCAATCGACGAACACCATGTCCTTCGGCACGAGGATCGCGTGGTTCCGGACGTTCGACTCGGGCGCGATCTGCGCCGTCAGCGAGCGCGGGCAGTTGCAGATGTCCTGATAGTCGTACGCCACCGCGAACTTGTGCTTCGGCGTCGCCTGCCACGTGATGCGCCCGTTGAAGCCCTTGAAATCGCTGTCGTTGAACGCCGGCTCGCGGCTGGTATCGGGCTCGTAGATCCAGACGTTCGGGTTGCCCGCGTGCTTGTTGAAGAAGATCGGCGCGAAGGTGCCGATCCGGTTGTAGCGCCCCGTCGCATGAAACCAGATCGAATCGCGTTTGATCGGGCCGCCGAACGACGGGTTGATGTCCCGGTACTGCTTGAGCGTATTGGGGCTCCTGAGGCCACGCTCGCGCAGCTCCTGGGTGAAATTGCTGCCCTCCATCGATTTGTGCGCGTAGCCGAAGAACATGATTCCCGAAAACGTGTTTCCGCCTTCGCGCGGGATCAGGTTCATGCGGACGCCGCCTTCCTTCTGCTCGGCCGAGATGCCGCTGATGTCGACCGCCATCTCTTCGTATGCGCCGATGTTGCTGGCGCCCGTGTTGCCGGAGCCGGACCCCGAGGCGACGGAGATCCCGTTGACGAGCGTTCGCACTTCGCTGTTGCCGTGCGTGGTGATCGTGCCGCCCGTGCCGGCCCCCTCGCCGCTCAGCCCGCCGGGATCCTGAATGCCGATCGACACGCCGGGCAGGAAGCCCGCCATCGAGGCGGCGTTCCGGCCGGACGGCAGGGCATTGATGATCTCGCGATCGAGAACCTGCTGCCGCGTGGTGCTCTGGACGTCGACTACGGGTGATTCGCCGGTAACGGTAATCGTCTCCTCGACCGCGCCGACGCGCATCTCGAGGTTGATCGACGCGGTGAACGTGCCGGCCAGCTCGATGCCGTCGCGCCGGACGGTCGTAAAGCCGGGAAGCGTGGCCGTCAGGGCATACGTGCCGGGCCGCAGGTTCTCGATCCGGTACTGGCCCGCACTGTCGCTGACCACCGAACGCACCTTTTCGATCAGCACATCGCTCGCGACTTCGACGGTGACACCGGGGAGGACAGCACCCGAGGTGTCTCGCACGACTCCGGTGACCGACGCCTGGGCGTAGGCGACGGCGGGAACCACCATCAGAAACGCGAGTCCGATCAAGACGACCTGTACACGTCGGCGCATGGAATCCTCCGTTGTGCCTGTCTGGTCTTATCGTGTCTGGTACGCGCGGCCGTAGAGTACCGCACCAGGCCGGGCGCCCGTATGCGCGCCACGGTCGATGACGAGCTGTCCGCCCACGAGCACGTACGGGAAGCCGACCGCGTACGCCTTCGGCTGCTCGAAGGTCGCCGTGTCGCGCACCGCCGCCGGATCGAAGATCGCGAGGTCGGCCACCAGCCCGGGCCGGATCTGTCCGCGGTCCTGGAGGCCGAGGATCTGCGCCGGGTACGACGACATCTTCCGGACGGCGTCTTCGAGCGTGAGCACCTGCTGTTCGCGCACGTAGTAGCCGAGCACGCGCGCCGCGGTGCCGAACGCGCGCGGGTGCGGGAAGCCGCTCGCCTCGACGTTCAGCGCGCCCGCGTCACTGGCAATCGCCACCCACGGCTGCCGCATGACGAGGCGCACGTTCTCCTCCGACATCGTGTGGAACACGCCGCCGATATTGCCGCCGGCCTCGGCCATGAGCTGGACGCACGTGTCGGCCGGGTCGACGTCGCCGCGCAGTTTCGCAATCTGTGCGAGCCGCATCCCCTCGTACTTCTTGTGCGGCGCATGGGACGCGCGGGCATAGACAATGCCTTCCCACCCCCCGTGCTCGTACGCCCACTCCAGAAAGTCGCGATCCTTCTTGATCCGCTCACGCACCGCGGGATCCTGCAGCCGCTTGGCAAACGCCGCCGGTCCACCCTCTTTCGCCCAGAGCGGGAAGAAGTCGTTCCAGCCGTGGTTCATCGCCGTGTAGGGATACTGGTTCGCCGTGATGTCAAGTCCTTCGCTGCGCGCGGCCGCCACGCGGTCGATGAAGTGCTGCATCCGCGGCCAGTTCTCGGGCGCGCGAATCTTGAAGTGGAAGATGTGCACGGGCACGCGCGTCCCGCGGGCCAGCCGGATGATGAAGTCGAGCTCGCGATCCTGGTTGTACCCCTCGCTCCCGATGTGCGACGTGAACGTGCCGCCGTGCGCGCCGACGACCTTCGTCAGCTCGACGATCTCGTCCGGGTGCGCGGGTCCGCCGCTGTCGAAGCGCGCCACCATCCCCCAGGCGCCTTCCCGCATCGAGCGCGCCACCAGCTGCTTCATCCGCTCGATCTCCGCCGGACCGGCCGCACGCGACGTGTATCCCATCACGACGCGCCGCACCGTGTGGTACGACACGTACGCAATCAGGTTCATGGAGATGCCCTGGCGCGTCAGCCGGTCGAAGTAGCCCGTGAAATTCGTCCAGTCCTGTGGCAGGCCGCCTTCGCCGCTTTCCGCCTCGAGGCCGTCGCGCGGCGCCGCCGAGGTCCCCTCGCCCGTCACGTCGGTGGTCACGCCCTGCCGCACCTTGCTCTGCGCCGTCCCGTCCTGCAGCAGCGTCAGGTCCGAATGCGTGTGCAGGTCGATGAACCCCGGCGCGACGACGAGCCCGCCGGCATCGATCACCCGGCGTGCGGCTGCGCTGCCGAGCGGCCCGACCGCCGCGATCCGGTTGCCGCGGATGCCGACGTCTCCCGAGAACCAGGGGTTGCCGGTGCCGTCGACGATGCGGCCGCCGCGAATGAGGATGTCGTACGGATCTGGCGTGGTCTGCGTGGAAACGGCAGCCGCGGACGCGGCCACCGTCGCCGCGACGAGCAGCGCCGCGCGGAGCTTCGTCGGCATACGGGTCCTCCTCGTGGGCGGCGATCATATAATGCGCGCCCGAAAGAGGTACCCATGAGACGACTGGCCGCCGCCGCGTTGCTGATCCTTGGATCCGCCGGTCCCCTGGCCGCGCAGACGACGATCTTCACGACGGGCGACTATCGACAGGACCGCGATCGGTGGACCGACCCGGCGTACTACCTGTTCAACACCGCCCGCGAGCTGACCGACATGCAGGTGGAGAACCGCTTCGGCCAGAAGGGATCGGGCGCCGACAAGTACGTGATCCGCAGCCCGTACGCCTTCACGACGTCCGAGGAGCACTATCAGGCGTGGCTGAAGAAGGCCAACGGCGGCACGAAGCACACCTTCGCGACGCTGCCCGACTGGGACGGCATCTGGAACGCCGGGCGCAGCTGGCTCGACAGCAACGACATCCAGGCGAGCACGATGGCGGCCGCGCTGACGCCGCAGTACCGCGAGTACTACGTGCAGCAGGTGAAGGCCGAGGCGGAGGGACGCCACTGGTGGGCCGCCGCGTTCTGCCTCCCTGACGGCTTCATCCGCGGCGTGTCGCGGAGCCCGCAGCAGTTCTTCATCCGGCCGTCGCAGGTGCTGATGATCACCGACCAGCTCGTCTCGACGCAGGTGCGGTGGATTTACACGGATGGGCGGGGCCACCGCCCCGAGCGCGAGCGGTTCGCCCAGTGGCAGGGAGAATCGATTGCCTTCTGGGATGGCAACGCGCTCGTCATTCACACGAACCAGATCCGGCAGTGGAACGCGACGCACTCGCTGTTCGAGTGGAGCGATCAGCTGACGGCGGTGGAACGCTACGAGCGCATCGGCGACGAGATCGTCGGCGAGATCACGCTCTACGATCCCGTCGCGTTCCTGTATCCGCTGCACGCGAGGCTGCGCTACACGCGCGAGAAGGTGCTCGACCGGATGGTCTACAGCACCTGCACCGATACGAACGGGCCATCAGCGAAGGTATTTGCGGGGCCCGACGGCCGCATCAACGAGCGGCTGCCGGGCGACCCGCTGTACTGGGACCCCACGGACCCGCGTCCGTGGGCGAAGCATTACGCGATCGGCGAAAAACGCTAGAACACCCAGCGCAGCCCGATCTGCATCTGGCGCGCCGGCGTGCGCGTCGTCGTGATGCGCCCCGCCGTCGGGTTCGGCCGGCCGTCGATGAAGGCGACCATTTCCGGGGTACCGAAGTTCGTGCGGTTGAACAGGTTGAACGTCTCGATGCGGATCTGAATCCGGCCAGTTGCGACGTCCACATTCTTGAAAATCGACAGATCGACGGTGGCCAGGCCCGGCGATCGCACCGTCCCCCGGCCGACGTTGCCGAAGAAGCCGATGCGCGCCGGCTGGAACTGCGAGATGTCGAACCACCGTTCCGGATCGCCGGTCACCGGGTTGTTGTTGCCGCCGGCAATCAGATCCGGCCGCAGACTCTCGTCGTCGCTGAAACGATCGCGCTGCGCCTGGCTCCGCTCCTCGACCGACAGCGGATAACCGTCCATCAGCGAGATGATGGTATTGAGCTGCCAGCCGCGGGCGAGCACGCCGGCCACGCCTGTCAGGTTCTCGCCAAAAGGCAGCTGGTACGACGCGTTGGCCGAGAAGACCTTCGGGATGTCGTACGCCGCGGGACCCTTCCGCAGGTGCATGTCGTAGCCGTACATTCCGCGCTGCCCCTGCGGCAGCTCGTCGCCGTTCTGCGTCACGCCCGAGCCCTCGTCGATCGCCTTCGAGTAGGTGAACGACGCGCCGAACTGCAGCCCGTCGGTGAGCCGCCGCTGCAGCGCAATCGAGCCGCCCTGGTACCAGAGGTCGGCATTCGAGTACTGGACGCGCATCTCGCCGAAATTCGGGTTGATGAGCGTGCTGTTCGGCGGGAAGAACTTCTCGCCCTGCGGCTGCTCCGGCCAGCCCTCCCAGCGATTGATGTTCGCGAGCGACTGCTGCCAGAGGTTGTAGCCGCGCGTGCCCGTGTAGTCGACCGTCACGACCCAGTCTGTGCCGAACTGCCGCTGCAGCGTCGTGCTCCAGCGGTAGTACGTCGTCTGATCCAGGTCGTACACCATCGTGCGGATGTTCGGGCGCGCCCGCGCACGCGCGAGCTGCGTCGTGAACGCGTTCGGGAAATCGATGCCCGTCCCGTCGATGCGGCCGACCAGCGTGAACGGCGGCAGCTCCTGGAGCGAGGTGCGGATGTTGTAGAGCATCGGGTGCTCGTAGAAGATGCCGAAGCCGCCGCGGATCGACATCCGCCCTTCCTGCGGCGCCCAGACGACCCCGACGCGGGGGCTGAACGACTTGGCCGTCGGGTTCTTGAACAGCGGACCGATCGTTACCTCGGGATCCGTGAAGTTCCGCAGGTTCGACGTCTTGCCGTCGACTTCCTTGGGCACCGAGGCGAACTCGTAGCGCAGGCCCAGATTGACCGTGACGTCCGGCCGCGCCTGCCAGTTGTCCTGGAAGTAGGCGCCCACGAGGTGCTGCCGCAGATCGCGGCGCGGGTCGTCGCCGCCGGGCAGCATCACTTCGAAGCGCCGCGGATTGCCGAGAAGCAGGTTCTCGATGTCGCGGAACTCGAAGATGCCGTTGCAGCCGCGCGTGCACGAGTACACGTTGTATCGGTAATAGGTCCACTCACCTCCGAGGCGGTAGGAGTGGTTGCCGCGGATCAGCGAATAGCCCTCCTTGAGGGCGTAGGACCGCTGCCGCCAGAACGACGGATCGACGCGGAAGCCGAGCGAGGTCAGCACGCCCGGCACGTCGATCTGCCCCATGCGCTGCCGATCGGGCCGGAAGAGCAGTCCCTGTCCCACCCAGTCGATGTCGCTCAACGGGAGATCGCCCACCGGCTCGGTGTCGCTGTAGCCAAAGTGGAGCTCGCTCAGCGACGCAGCGCTCAGGACCGCGGTCCACTTCGTGCCGAGCACGTGCTTGTTGCTGCGCGTCCCGGCCGAGGCGATGTTGCTCGCCGAGTCCTGCGACGTGAGCTGGTGCATGATGCCGAAGGGCGAGCGCTCGCCGCGATCGAAGTTGTACGTGCCCGACAGGGTGTGCCCGCCGGTGGCCTGATAGTCGATCTTGCCGAGGGCGAAGTCATTGTCGGTGACGGTGTTGAGGGGCCCCGCGATCAGGACGGTATCGCCGAAGTCCTGGACGATCGAGGTGCCCTGCCCCGGCACAGGATACAGGTCGAGATATCGAGTCATCACCGGATTCACGCGGACGGTCCGGCCATTGGCGAGCCGGCCCTGGCGCGCGTTGGTGCTCGGCACGAGCGCCGTGTCGGTGCGGCCCTGCTCCTCGCGCAGTCCTTCGTAGCTGCCGAAGAAGAACAGCCGGTTCCGCACGATTGGCCCGCCCAGCGAGAAGCCGAACTGATTGCGCAGCAAATCGGGCTTCGGCCGGTTGAACTTCTTGTCGAAGTAGTTCGGCGCGTCGAGCGCGTCGTTGCGATAGAACTCGAAGACCGATCCGCTGAACGTATTGGTGCCCGACTTCGTCACCGCGCTGACGATGCCGCCGGCCGCGCTGCGGTACTCGGCCGAATAGTTGTTCGTGACGATCTGGATCTCCTGCACCGTCTCGGCGCCCATGAGCGCCCCGGACGATCCCTGCGCGTTGCCCGAGAGGTCTGCGTTGGACACGCCGTCGAGCAGATACAGGTTCTGCGTACCGCGCGCGCCCGCGACGCTGAACTTGTCGCCCATGCCGCCGAAGACACCCTGCGTGCCGGAACCCGGGATCTTGACCACGCCCGGCTGCAGGTAGGTGAGCTGTGTCAGGTCGCGATTGACGAGCGGCAGATCCTCGACGCGCCGGGCGTCGATCAGGTTGGACACGGTCGCCGAGGTCACTTCGACCAGCGGCGCCGCGCCGGTGACCACGACTTCCTGTGACACCGACGCGAGCGGCAGTGCGAGCTCCAGCACGACTGTGCGCCCGACCGTGAGCTGAATGTCGCGCTGGACGGCCGTCGCGAAGCCCTGCAGCGCTGCCGTGACCTCGTAGTCGCCGATCGGCAGGTTCGGCGCCTCGAAGCGCCCGTTCTCGTTGGTGAACACGGTCCGGAGCAGTCCGGTCCCGACGTTGCGGATGTTGACCTCGGCGCCCGGCAGTGTCGCCTTGGTTTGATCGATGACGGTCCCGCTGATGGTGCCGGTCGTCAGCTGGGCGTGGGCGGCCGAGGCCGCCACGAGCAGGGCGATCGAGACGAATCCCAGGAAGCGTAGTGGTCTCATGGCGCGTAGCCTGCACCGCCCGCCAGTCTTCCGTCAAGCGGGTCTGAACCGGGCCTGATCATCGTGCCCGCTGCACACAAGCTGCAGTGGCTGCGTGAGTGGCAGCGCTTCCCCGACGCTCCCGCCGCCGTCGTCGAGGGCGCTCCCCGCCAGCGGCGCGCGGTGTTCGAGACGTGCCGGCGCGGATTCCTTTTGGGGAACTACGAGCAACTCGTTCGGGGGGCGAGATCGTTCGCGCGTGGACGCCGGACATCGTCGTGCTCGACCAAGCGCAACGGATCAAGAACTCGGCGACGAAGACCGCCCTCACCGTGAAGCGCCTGGATCCGCCGTACCGTCTCGTGTTAACCGGCACGCCGATGGAGAACCGGCTCGACGGGCTCGCGTCGATTGTCGAGTGGGTCGACGATCTCGCGCTGGAGCCGAAATGGCGCCTGGCCGCGTGGCATACCACACCGGTGGATGGCAAGGCCGAGATCGGCGGTACCAGAAACCTCGATACGCGGCAGAGCAGATGGATGAGCATGATGCGCTCAACACGCCGATCGCGCCGGCCCTGCGTGCGGCGCCGCGGGGCCGGTGTCGCGGGCGGAGCAGCGGCGGCTACGACGGCCTCAGGACGACCATCTGCAGTCCCGGGATGTCGCCAAAGTCCTTGGCGTTCGACGTGAGCAGCCGGAAATCACGTTCGATCGCCTGCGCCGCAAGCCACAGGTCGTTCACGCGCACGTGTGGATCGCGTCCGGCCTTCTTGAGCTTTGCCGCCAGCGTTCCGAATGTCTCAGATGTTTCGATGGTGATCCGCAGTTGAGGCTTTCGACGGAGTCGTCGCAGCATCGCAGTCGCTCGTTGCCTCTGCGGACCCGGCCGCAGCATCTCTACGCCGAACCGGATTTCGGCGACATTCACCGGCGACAGATATACAGGATCCTGACGAGTGATGGCGTGGATGTCGGCCGCAGCGAGCGCCCCGCGTTCAACCGCGATCCAGAGGCTCGTGTCGATTAACCAGCCCACGGATCGCGCAGCTCCGATACACGCCCACGTCGACCCTTCCGGTGCGAGCCGATGGCGGCCGAGAGGGCTTCCGCCGTCTCGTCGTCAAGCGTGCGATAGAGATCTCCAAACACGCTCAGCGCATCCTGACGCGACGCCTCAGGGACCAGTCGAGCAATCTGTCGCTGATTCCGCACGAGCACGACCTCTTCCTGGTCGCGCTCGAGAGCGTCGAGCACAGCACTGAAGTTGCGAGCGACGTCGGTAACGGACAGCGTCTTCACGGGCCCAGAGTATCTGATTGAATCTGATTCCGCAACGGTTGCTGTCCCCGAGATGTCGACGCGCCCACAACCGCCCCTCTGAGCCAACGCCGCCACGTCGGTCAGGCCGCGGAACTATTGGAGCGAGAGCGATTTGGGCGAAAGTGAAGATAGCCGCCTTCCGCCGCTCGGCCACCTCTTGCGTCAGGAGGATCACGGAAGGCGAGTGACGCGACGCTTTGCTATCGCGGTACTCTCGGCCAACGCGCCGTGCGCGTCTTCGGCCTGAAAGCGGTCGATCGCAATCGCCGATCGCACGACGATCGCAGATCGGATCTTCGCGTTTCAACGCGCGCATGGGCTGCGCGCGAATGAGCGCGGCGATCTGAAGATGCGGCTCGTGGCCGTGCATCCCGCTTCGGTGTCGTAGGGACGCATCTATTGCTTCAACACCCGTCTCTCACCGCTTGCGACTCGTTGCATGGATTACCCTGGCGGGTGCCGTCGAGCTGTTCCCGTTTCGCGAGCGGCCGACGCAGATGTCCCGGTTTCCAATCCCAGAGGGCGAAGCGGATCTCTCGCGCCGATCACTCAGGCCGATCGCGCTTGACACGCCCAGGCGGTCGGTTCGAGGATGGGCGGCGGTGCGCCCGATCGCTGCCGCATCGGTCCTGCTGATAGCTGCGCTGCTGACGGTCCCCGTCCGCTCGGACGAGCCCATCTCCTCGTCGGTCACGTACACCCGCGAGATCTATCGGATTCTCGAAAGCCGGTGTCTGGCGTGCCATGCGAGCGACGGCGTGGCGATGCCGCTCGGCACCTATCGCGAGGCGCGTCCCTGGGCACGGGCCATGCGCGAAGAGCTGATCGAGGGGCGGATGCCGCCGTGGACGGCCGCGGCCGGCTACGTGCCGTTCGCGAACGACATTGGTCTGACCTCGCGCGAGCTGGCGACGATTCTCACGTGGACCGACGGCGGGACGCCTCGCGGCGACGACCGGGACCTGCCGTCACGCGCGGGTGGCCATCGGCACTCCGCTGCTGTCGACGCCGACGAGCGGCTCGACCTGCCGCCGCAGCGGGTGCCCGCGAGCGAAGAGCACGTCATCCGGCGCGTGACGATCGATGCGGGACCGGCAGCAGGGAAGTCGATCCGCCAGATCGATCTGGTGCCCGGTGACACGCGCGTGCTGCGCGCCGCGTTCGTGTTCGTCCTGCCGCGCGTGGAAGGGGCGCCGAGCGCGTGGGTGAGTGCCTGGACGCCGTGGCTGCGGACGACGACGCCGCCTGACGGCGCGGCGTTCCGCCTGCCGGCCGGCGCCCGGCTGCTCGTCGAGCTGCACTATCGCGGCCGCGACGCGGACATCGACGACCGTCCGGCGCTGGCGCTCTCCTACGCGGACCAGCGCGGCGGCGAGGTCTCGCAGGTTGTCGTCCACACGGCGCCGGTGCCAGGGACCAACGGCGTCGCGCGGCGACGCGGGGAGGCCGTGGTGCGCGAGGACACGCGCGTCTGGGCGATCTTTCCGCACGCGCCCGAGTCGCTCACCCCTGAGGATCTGGATCCGTACGCGGATCCCACGGGGGCGCCATCGCTCGAGGTCACCGCGCGCCGACCGGATGGCAGCGTTGAAGTATTGCTGTGGATTCCCCGTCAGCGGCACGACTGGCCGACGCCGTACGTGCTCCGGACGCCGGTAGATCTCCCGGCAGGCACGACTGTCGTCGTGACGACGACCGCGCCGCGCGCCGACGGCACTCCGCCATCGACGACCGTCGCACTGAATCTCGCCACAGGGAGGTAGCGCGCAGGCTTCAGCCTGCGCGTCCCCGTCGTAGAATGACGCCGCCATGGCGCTCGCTGTCGGGACCCGCCTCGGCCCATATGAAATCCTCGACTCGCTCGGAGTAGGCGGGATGGGCGAGGTGTACCGTGCGCGCGATACAGGTCTGGGCCGCCAGGTGGCTGTCAAAGTGCTGCCGGACGCGTTCGCGGGCGATTCCGAGCGGCTGGCGCGATTCGAGCGGGAAGCCCGGACGCTGGCGTCGCTGAATCATCCGAACATCGCCATCATCCACGGGCTCGAGCGCTCCGGCGGTGTGCCCGCGCTGATCATGGAGTTGGTCGAGGGTGCGACGCTGGCCGATCGAATTGCCGCAGGCCCGCTTCCTGTCGACGAGGCGCTGCCCATCGCCTTCCAGATCATCGACGCGCTCGAGGCGGCGCACGAGCACGGCATCGTGCACCGCGACCTCAAGCCGGCAAACGTCAAGGTCCGTCCCGATGGCCTGGTGAAGGTGCTCGACTTCGGCCTCGCGAAGCTGAGCGACCCGAATGCCCCAAACCGTGCGAACGATCCGAACGCACTGACCGCCTCTCCGACTATTACCTCGCCGGCGCTTATGACCGGCGTAGGGATGCTTCTCGGGACCGCCGCCTATATGAGCCCGGAGCAGGCGCGAGGCAGACCGGTGGACCGCCGCGCCGACGTCTGGGCCTTCGGCTGCGTGTTGTACGAGATGTTCACGGGAAAGCGCGCATTCGAAGACGAAGATGTCTCGATGACGCTCTCGAAGGTGCTGCAGCGCGAGCCCGACTTCGACGCTATCCCTGCTGCGGTGCCTGCTGGCGTGCGTCAGGCTATCCGGCTGTGCCTGCGGAAGCCCCTCAGGGAACGAATACCGGACATCGGCACCGTTCGGTTGGCGCTCGAGGGCGCCTTCGACACCGCGGTGTCGCCGCGCGCGCGTTCCGTGCCAGACACCTCCCGTTGGCACCGTTTCGCCCTCATCAGCGCGGCAGCGCTGATTACGGGAAGCATCGCCACCGGCACGGCGGTCTGGCTGGGAACCCGCCAGGAGCCGCCGCGCGTCTCGCGGCTCACGGTTTCGACCACACCGCCGACGGCGCTGACCATCAACGGCGTTGACCGTGATCTGGCGATTACACCCGATGGTTCGCGTGTCGTCTACGTGGGCAATAACGGCCGTGAGCTGTTCGTCCGGCCGCTCGATGCCTTGGAGTCCGTGAGCCTTTTTATCGGTGCGCCGCGTGCCCCGTTCGTGTCACCCGATGGCCAGTGGGTCGGCTTCGTCGACGGCACGAACGTACTGAAAAAGGTACCAATCACTGGCGGTCCACCAATTACGATCGCCACCATCGACGGGGTGTCGCGTGGCGCGACGTGGACGTCGCGTGACACGATCGTGTTCGCGACGAATACGACCGGGACCGGCCTGCAGGAGGCGCCGGCGGCCGGTGGTCCCACAGCCGTCCTGACCCGGCCCGATCGCGCACGTGGCGAGTTCGACCACTTGTGGCCAGAGACGCTACCGGGCGGACGTGCCCTGCTTTTTACCGTGTTTCCCGTAAAAGGCGGCATCGACGCGGCAGAGATCGCTGTCTTCGACCGAGAGACCGGCACCCAGAAAGTGGTCTTCCGCGGCGGCAGCCATGCGCACTACGTCGGCACCGGACACCTTCTCTACGCCGCAGCGAACACGTTGCGCGCAGTTGCCTTCGATCCCGTCACCCTTGAAACGCGTGGATCGCCGATCCCCGTCGTTCCGGAGGTCGTGACGACAGGCGGACTTGGCGGTGGTGTGGATGCCGTAGTCGCCGGCGACGGCACGCTGGCGTACGTGCGAGCGGTCGGCCTGGATATCGGACCACGGACATTCGTCTGGGTCGATCGGCAAGGTCGGGAGACGACGATCCCCGCACCGCCGCGGACGTATCTCTATCCGCGGATTGGTCCCGACGGCGCCCGGGTTGTCGCATGGAGCAACGATCAGGAAAGCGACCTGTGGCTCTGGGACCTCACGCGTCTGACGCTCACGCGCCTGACCTTCAATCCGGGGCAGGATCTGTATCCCGTATGGATGCCCGACGGCGGCAGGTTGATCTTCGCGTCGGATCGCGAGGGCCCATTCAACGTCTTCGCACAGGCGGCCGACGGCACGGGTTCGGTCGAGCGCCTGACACGCAGTCCGAACATTCAGTTCCCCACGGCGGTGTCACCGGACGGCCGACACGCGATCTTCACCGAAACGTCGCCGACGACCGGCGACGATATCATGCAGGTGGAACTGACCGGTGGCCGCGCGGTCACCCCGCTCGTCCAGTCGCCCTTTGCCGAACGCAACGGGATCATCTCTCCTGACAGCCGCTGGTTGGCGTACGAGGCGAACGACTCCGGACAGCTCGAGGTTTACGTTCGCCCCTATCCAGACGTGAACGCGGGACGATGGCAGGTGTCGGCGGGCGGAGGCACACGACCGCTCTGGTCGCACGACGGGCAGGAGCTCTTCTACGTGTCGCCGGCTGGTGCTGTTTTGCGCGTCGGCGTGGAACGGGCGGCTGCCTGGGCGGCGACGACACCGTCGACAGTCGTCAAGGAAGGGTACGTGACGGCCTCGCCCGGCTTTGTCGGCCGAATCTACGACGTCTCACGGGATCGGCAGCGATTCCTCGTGCTCAAGTCGGCGACTGCGCTCAACGCACACCCGCCGCAGCTCGTCGTCGTGCAGCACTTCGACGAAGAACTGAAACGCCTCGTGCCCGCGAACTGACTGCATGGAAGACTCCACGCGTTCCCGCAGCGGCGGGCCGCAGCCGGGCACGGTCGTCGGCGAAGTACAACCGTTTGATCCTGGCCCGTCGGTCGCGGCCGTCGCCACAGTGCTTGCGGAGCAAGGGGGTCGATTTCGCACTGATTGGCGGGCTGGCGCTCGACGCGTGGATGCTGGCAATGAAGCTCGTATCCGGCGAGCCGAACGACGAGATCGATGTCCGTCGTCTTCTGCAGCGCGCCGAGCTCCGCTACGGCGAGGCGCGGGCGATCGTCGAACGCCACCTGGGCGCCGCCCGCGCCAATCGCCTCGATGCGCTTGCCCGCGAAGCCGGTCGTCCCGAAGTGGCTCCGTCGCGGTTGTACCGAAACGGTGAGGAGCCCGAATAGAGAACGGTGAGCCGTCGAGCCCGTCCTACGATGTCGACGGCCTCACGTCGACCGTGAACGGCACGGTGAACACCTCGCCCCCGCGCTTGATCTGCGTCCAGATTCGGTAGCGTCCTGCCTTCGGAAGCAGACCCGTGAAGGTGAGCGTCGGTCCGCCGCCCGTCGTCGCGCCTTCGGGCAGCAGCTCGATCGGATGCGCGTGCACGAAGCTCAGCGTGTCTTCGCTCATGATGAGCGAGTGCCCCCACGCGCCGAGGTACGGCTCGAGGTCGCGGACGGGCGCGCCGGTCGACGCGTCGGTCAGCCGATAGACGAACTTCTCGTCGCGCCCCGCCATCAGGCCGTCCGCCGGCAGCTGCAGCTCCAGCGAGACGCCGCCGGCCGTTTTCGCGAACGTCCGGTCGGGCACGAGGCGCGCCGCGGTCGACGCGAGATCGCCGGTGAACCCGCGCGTGACGATCGAGCGACCGATCACCTGTGGCGTCCCGCCGGTCGGCAGGAAGTCCGAGAACACCTTGTAGTACCCAGGGCGCGGCAGCGTCACGTCGAGCGCGAACGAGCCGTCCGGCTGCGGCTCCGGGTGCACGTGCGCGTAGTGCTGGAGATCGTGGCCGATCACGAAGAGGTGATAGGGGCGCTCGTGCACGATCGCGAAGTCGCGCACGAGGTCGCCCGTATCGGGCTGGCGCACGGTCAGCCGAAGTCGGAACGGCTGGCCCGCGGCCGGCGGATTCGGCGTTACGGTCATCTCGAGCCGATAATCGCGGGCATCGAGCGCGTCGGCGGGCACGAGGGGCATGCGGCACAGCGGACAGGGCCCCGCGCCGTGCATCCGTACGTGCGGATGCATCGGACAGAAGAAGGTCGGCGCCGGCGTCTGCGTCGATGCCGGCACGGTCACCGTCAGCGCCAGCAGCAGGCTAGCGGCCAGTCTCCTCATACACGACATGGCCGCCCACGATCGTCATGACGGGCCGAAGGCTGTCGAGATCATCGTCGGGCACGGCGAGGTAGTCGCCGCTGAGCACGACGAGGTCGGCGTACTTCCCGGGCTCGATCGAGCCGAGCAGATGCTCCTCGCTGATGAAGCGGGCGGCGTTGATCGTCACCATCCGCAGCGCCCGCCTGCGATCGATCCTGTGCTCCGCGCCCCAGGTGCGCGGCGCGACAGGGCCTGTCGACGACCGCCGGCGGCGTTCGCTGCGCGTCTCGAACCGATCGGTGCGCGTGACGAAGCGCTCGATGCGCCAGAGCGGCGGCTCGCTGGGGTTCCCGCCCTCGAGGTGGACGTTGAGGTTGGCGTTCAGCAGATCCTGCACAGGCTGCACCCGCGACAGGTCGCCGTACTGCGACGCGAGCATCTCCTCCCCGCGCACGACGCGCGGGCTCCACAGCTCCGAGTTGAGCCCGAACGCGATCGAATCGCCCCTTGACCGGGCCGCGGCGATCGAGCGCTCGTCCCAGATCAGATTGTGATCGAGCGCATCTCGTCCAAGCCGCCGCTTCACCTTGATGTCGGGCTGCCGGTCGGCCGCGGCGAGCGTCTCGACGACAATAGTCGTCGCCTGGCTGCCCATGTTGTGGTTGCCGCCGATGTTCCAGCCGTGCTTGCGCAGCATGAAGACGATCCCGGCTTCCGTCTGCTGCTTTTCGGCGTCGGTCAGATCCGACCAGTGACGGCCCGTGAAGGTCGTGCCGGCCCACTTGTTGCGGCCGAACGGCGTGCCGCCCACCTCCGGGTGCAGCCGGTGCTTCGGCGCGTTCGTCAGGATGCTCCCGTCGTCGGACGCGCCGTCAACGGGGCCGACCGCGGCCGCCACCACCCGCACCATCCCGTCGCCGAGGCCGAAGTTGACGAGATTCGGCGTCCGGCGGATGAACTGGTCGGCCAGCGGGTTCTGACGGGCGAAATCGAGATCGGGACGGATGCGGATCTTCAGCCGGTCCTGGTGAAAGAGCTGGCTGATGATCGTGACCGTGTAGCCGCTGGCGTGGCCGGTGACGGTGGTCACGCCGTTCTGCAGGAACGCGTTGTTGATCCGCTCCTGCTCCGCGAAGATCTCTTCTGTGATCTCCGGCCAATCCCGCAGGTTCCAGCCGACGATGCCGCTTGCCGCGGAGAAGAGCTGCCCCGTCGGCTTGCCGGCGGCATCCTTCACGACGCCGAAGTGATCGCGCCGCAGCCCGGCCGCGAACGCCATCTCCAGCATCTTCGTGTTCACGACGCTGTCGGTCGTGAGCGCCAGCATCAGCGGATTGTCGGGCGCGATCGCATCGAGGTCGGCGGCGGTCAGCGTGGCGAGGTCCTTCAGGAACTCGTCAGCCATCCGGATGAATACCGGGCTGCCGGGCGTTGCAGTCCGGACGAGCGCCCGCACCTGATCGAGCATCGCGGGGACGCTCGCGGCGCGGACCTGCTGCCCGATCTTGCCGTTGATCATCGTGTCTTTGTAGAGATCGCCGCCCGCGAACGCATTGTCGGCGTCGCTGTCGATGAAGCCGGGGACGACGCTGCGCCCGGCGAGATCGACCGTGCGCGTCGAGGGGCCCGCGAGGCGGTGGATCTGCTCCGTCGATCCGATGGCGAGGATGCGTCCGTTCCGCACCGCGACGGCCTCGGCCACGGTGAACTGGCCGTCGACGGTGAGCACCTGGCCGTTGACGAGGATCAGATTCGGATAAGCGAGCAGTTCAGCCGGAACCGCCTGCTGCGCGGCCGCGCTCGACGCGCCCGCCAGCACGCACACGACGACGAGCACCCTAAGCACTCCAGGCACCCTACCTTTCGTACACGACGTTGCCGCCGACGATCGTCATCACCGGCTCGAGCTGACCGAGCTGATCGTCGGGAACCGTCATGAAATTCCCGCTCAGCACGACGAGATCGGCGTACTTGCCGCGCTCGATCGACCCGAGCATCTGCTCTTCGCTGATGAAGCGCGCCGCGTCGATCGTCACCATGCGCAGGGCCTGGCGGCGATCGATGCGCTGGTCGGCGCCCCAGACGCGCGGCGACACGGGCTTGGCGGCGCTGCGCCGGCGCTCCGTGCGCGTCTCGAACCGGTCGGTGCGCGTGACGAAGCGCTCGATGCGCCACATGGGCGGCTCCTCCGGATCCCCGCCTTCGAAGTGGACGGGAATACCGGCCGCGACGAGGTCCTTGACCGGCTGCATCCGGTCCAGGCGATCGCCATACTGCACGTGGACCATCTCGTCGCCGCGGACGACGCGCGGATTCCAGAGCTCCGAGTTCAGGCCGAACGCGACGCTGCGGGCGAGCTGCTTGGCGAGGCCGATCGTCGTGGCATCCCAGATCAGGTTGTGATCGAGCGCGTTGCGCCCGAGCATGGTCTTCACCTTGATGTCGGGCTGGCGTTCGGCCGCGGCGAGCGTTTCGAGCACGATGCGCGACGCCTGGCTTCCCATGTTGTGGTTGCCGCCGATGTTCCAGCCGTGCTTGCGCAGGAGGAGCAGCGTGCCCGCTTCCGTCTGAGCGCGCTCGGCGTCCGTGAGGTCGCTCCAGTGCCGGCCGGTGAAGGTGCTGCCCGACCACTTGTTGCGGCCGTACGGGCTGCCGCCGACGGTCGGGTGGACCCGCGCCTTCGCCTCGTTGGTCAGGATCCCGCCGTCGTCGGATGCGCCGTCGACCGGGCCGACCGCGGCGGCGACGACGCGCATCATGCCGTCGCCAAGCGCGAAGTTCACGAGATTCGGCGTCCGGCGGAGGAACTGATCCGCGAGCGGGTTCTGCCGCACGAAATCCAGGTCGGGCCGGATGCGGAGCTTGAGCCGTCCCTGATGGAACAGGTGGCTCATGATCGTGACCGTGTAGCCGCTCGCGTGCCCGGTCACCGTGGTGACGCCGGCGCGGAGGAAGCGGTCGTTGAGCGCCTCCTGCTCGGCGAAGATCTGATCGGTCAGCTCCGGCCAGTCGCGCAGGTTCCAGCCGACCATGCCGAGCGCGGCACCAAAGAGCTGGCCGGTCGGGTTGCCGGACGCATCCTTCACGACGCCGATGTGGCTGCGCGGCAGGCCCGCCTGGAACGCGCGCTCGAGCATGGCGCTGTTGACGAGCCCTTCCGAGCTCGAGAACGACAGCATCAGCGGATTGTTCGGCGCAAGCGCGTCCGCATCTCTGCGCGTGAGCTTCGACAGCTCGTTGATCCACTCGTCGGCCATCCGGACGAATACCGGGGAACCTGGCGCCGCGGTCGCGACGAGGTCTCGGACCTGCTGCAGGAGGACGGCGACGCTGTCGCCGCGCGCGCGCTGGCCGATCTTGCCGTTGACCATCGTGTCCTTGTAGAGATCGCCCCCCGCAAAGGCGTTGTCGCCGTCGCTGTCGATGAAGCCGGGGACGACGCTCCGTCCGGCGAGGTCGACGACGCGCGTCTGGGGTCCGACGAGGCGGCGGATCTCGGCGCTCGATCCGACGGCGAGAATCCGGCCGTCCCTGACGGCGACCGCTTCCGCAACCGTGAACTGCGGATCCACGGTCAGCACCTGTCCGTTGACCAGCACGAGATTCGGATGGGCGAGCAGCTCGGCGGGCACCGCCGGCGGCGTCTGGGCGGACGCGGCGGCGCTCAGTCCGACTGCGGCAATCGCGTGGAGAAGGCGAGTCTTCATGGCGCGGAGTATAGGGATGGGCCGAAGGGGTGTCAAAAGCGTAGAATCACGCACGCAGAAGGAGGCTCGACCGTGACGCATTACGCGGCCCGCGTGCTGCTGCCGTCGATCGTCGTTGCACTGCTGATGGTCACCGGACTGGAGATCCCGGCGCATGGCCAGCGTCCGTACTACACGACGCCGCCGCCCGGGTCCGGCCCCACGCCGATGAGGCCGTACGGCGAGTCCGGCGGCTGCTCCGAAGAGCCGGCGGTGCTACACCGCTGCGGGCTCGAGAAGGCCAAGACGTTCACCCCGCCGCGGACGCCGGACGGCGTGCCGAACTTCCAGGGCTTCTGGTTCCGCATCGGCGCCCGCAATGCCGAAAACGTCGAAGAGCACCCCGAAGGGCATGACGGCTCGGGCGGCAAGAGCCTGGTCGTCGATCCACCGGACGGCCGGATCCCATACCAGCCATGGGCGAAGGCTCGCGTGGACACCCACTGGGCGAACTACTGGAATCCCGTCCAGCAGTGCATGCCCGACACCCCGCCGCGACAGGCGTACAGCGCCGGCGCGCTGCAAATCGTCCAGACGCCGGGCTACGTGTTCTTCATGACCGAGCAGCTGCGCACCTACCGCGTGATCCCGACGACGCCGCGCCCGCACGTCGGCGCGAACATCAAGCTGCACATGGGCGATTCACGCGGCCGCTGGGAGGGGAACACATTCGTCGTCGACGTGCGCAACGTCAAGGACCGCGTCTGGCTCGATCACGTCGGCAACACCTTCAGCGAATCGGCGACGATTGTCGAACGCTGGACGATGTTCCATCCGGACGTGATTCACTACCAGGCCACCATTACCGACCCGACGGTGTTCACGCGTCCATGGACCATGGCGTTCGGGTGGGGGCGCAACAAGGAGCCGAACTTCCAGCTCTATGAGAGCGCGTGCTGGGAGGGCGTTCAGGACGGCCAGCGCCGTCTCAAGAATGAATTGAAAGTGTACACGGGAGGCTTCAGGAGATAGCGCGGCGTGCCGATATCATAGTCATCGGTTCCTGATGCGGACGGTCGTCTTTCTCACGCTCACGCTGGCGGCGGTTCTCGCCATTCCGGGCACTCCGGTGGATGTCCCGGTGCGCGCTCAGGCGACGGGCGGCGGCGCCGACGATTTGCTGGCCGCCGAGCTCGCCTACGCACACGTCCGCGCCCGCCGCGACGACGACGTCGCGGCGCTCGAAGCCTCGCGACCGGGCTACTCGTTCTGGCGGCACATCTTCACCATCCCTGACGGCCATATCGCTTTCGGCCGGGCGTCGGACGGACGTCTGCTCGCCGTGTTTCCCGCGCGAGGCGACTGGATGCGCGACGCCGAGTGGCACGACCCGGCGCTGGCGAATCTCCTGGCCGGTCGCCCGCTGCCGCGACGTCTCGACGATCGGCGAGAGCTGGTGGCCGACCTGCTCGAGAGCGCGGCCGGTCCGGTGGTCCACAATCCGACCCGCGGCCTGTTCGTGCTGCCCAACGCGCGCCGCTACGGCCAATTCCTGGAGGAGTGGGGCGCGATCTACGAGCGGTTCGGCGTGCCGGCCGAGATTGGGCTGGCGCAGGCGATGGTCGAATCGGGGCTGAGCCCGACGCGGCGATCGTCGGCGCGCGCCGTCGGCTTCTGCCAGTGGCTGCTCGGCAACTGGCGACGCCTCGACCGGCTGGCGCCTGAGGTCGTCGAGGCGTACAACCAGACGACGCAGGCGGCGTACTGCGGAGCCTACCTGACAATTCTGGCGACGAAGTACGGCTCGTTCATTCCGGCGTTGTCGGAGCACCACAGCGGCGGTACCAACGTCGGCCGCACGCTGATCAACGGTGAGCGGCTGGGCGGCGAGGACGTCCGCGAGCGCTACTTTCTCGGGTCACAGCTGGCGCGCGACCTGCGCCAGGTCTCGCTCTACGGCTACCGCGAGCTCTATCGGACCTACGGCCCGCGCTCGTACTACTACTCGGAGATGGTGTTCGCGAATGCGTCGACGGTGGAGGGACTCACGCAGTCGACGCCGCAGGCGAAGATCTACGCGATGCGGACGCCGCGTGCGATCGCCATGAGCGAGATTACGCGGCGCACGAAGCTCCCGGTCGACGAGGTGCGGCGATTCAATCCGGCGCTGCGCACGCGCGTGCCGGCCAACGCCACCCTCTACCTGCCGGTGCACGTGCCCGAATTCGGGCGCGACGTGTCCTTCTGGCACCGGCCGCCGAGCCCCGCGTTCACGTCGGTCTTGAACGAGTTCCTCCGCCTCGATTCCGAGACCGATCGGTGGGACGATCGCGCGTTCGAGGCCGTGCTGCGTGGGTTCGAGCGGCGCTTCCGCGACACCAATACGGAAGAGGGACGGATCATGGCGACCGTACTTGCGTACGCGATCGAGGAGAACTACCTGAGCCGGCGCGGTGCGATTCTCGCCGAGTTCCGCACGAGCGACGAGATCCGGCGCCTCTTCGATCGAGGGCTTCTCGCGCTCGGTACGAGCGGCCCCGTGCATGCCTCGCTCGAAGACCCGTCCCTGCCCGAGTCCGAGCCGCCCGACAGCGCCTCTCGCTGACCAGAATTTCTAGCGCGGCGTGGGGAGAGCGCCTGTCGGCGAGAGCGCCGGCGTGCCGCGCCCACCCGTGAGCGGCGGCGGCGGAAACCGGTTGCTGTAGACGTACTGATAGCGGACGCGTTGTCCTTTGTAGTCCAGGAAACCGACCGACTGCTGGAAGAGGCCCGGTTCCGGGTAACCGGCAGGCACCGTCCCTTCGAAGATGTAGAGGCGATCGAGGTGCAGGGCGATGAAGACGAACGTCCGCGACCGGTCGGCGTTGTTCGTGAGCTGCAGCTGCTGCCCCTCCACCAGATCCACGAAATTCCACATCAAGTGCGTCACCTTGGCGTCGCGCTGCAGGATCTGCCACGCCGCGTAGACAATCGCCCCGCCGACGTCCATCTTCCAGTACCCTGGGCCGGTATTCTGGGATCCGATGCAGGGCTCCGCGCCCGGTGGACACCCCTTCGCGCGCGCGATCCCCATTCGCTCGATGCCGCTGTAGTCGACCACGGTCACGGCGTATCGCTCCGGCCCACGTGCGGCGCTGTAGACCTGCGCCGGCAGCGTATAGCCGTACTCGGACTTGAACGTGGTCTGCGACACCAGCGGCTGGCCGGGAAAGTTGACGGCGAAGCCGCCCTCGTTGCTGACGAACTCGGTCCATTCCTGCGCGGCCACCGCCCCCGGTGACGCCAGAACCGCGACCGCCAGAATCAGTGCGCTCGGACGCATGATCGTTCCTCCGATGTATTATCTTGGCCCTAACGCGCGAAGCGAGGAAGGACGATGCGTGTCACTTCACTGATCGCGGCGACCCTCACTCTGACGCTGTCCGGTGCTGTATTCGCCCAGGAATGGATCGAATTCACCAGCCGGCAAGATCAGTTTACCGGCAACTTCCCGGGCGAGCCGAAGGTGACGCAGACCACGTATCTGTCGCAGTACGGCGCCGAGCTGCCCGCGCGCGTCTACAGCGCCGAGCAGGGGGCGAGCCGCTACTCGGTGACCGTCGTCGACTTCAGCCAAATCGAGAAGATCCTGACCGAGAAGGCGAAGTCGTGCCCGGTACGCACCGAGGGGTGCTATGGAGGCACCGGCTTTTCGGGAGTGGGCCACTGGCGCCTCGATTACCACGGTGCCCTCCTGCATGCGACGTGGAAGTTCCTCGAGCGCGACGCCAAGGTCACGCAGCTGACCTGGAACACGGCCTACTCGGTGGGTGGCCATCTGGTTCATCTGACGAACCGCGACGGATCGCGGACCATGGGCGCGGTCTACATCCACGATCAGAAGCTGTACATCATCGAAGGGACCGTTCCGGAAGGGTATCCGGAGCCGGCGCTCTTTCAGCAGTCGTTCGGGTGGCTCGACAAGAACGGCAAGCCGGTGCGCTACCAGTCGCTGTACCACCACGCGTTTCCGCCGCCGCCGCTCGGCGCGCCGCCGAACCAGGAGAACCCCGCGACTACCGACCGGTAAGGCGGATGTGACGCGGGCGAGCGCTGGTTACACCAGCTCGCCGAACCGGCCCCGGCGTGCCATCCACTTCACTCCTTCGACCACCGGCACGATCGTGAAGGCGAGCGCCGCGGTGAGGAGCCAGTCCGCCGCCGAGAGCGCGAACGTCCCGAACGCCCGCTGGAAGAACGGCACGTACACGATCACGACGAGCAGCAGCAGCTCCCACACGACGGCGGTGTTCAGCCATCGGTTGGCGAACGGACGCTGGACGATCGACAGCCGATCGGAGCGGCAGTTGTAGGCGTTGAAGAACTGAATCAGCACGAGGGCGACGAACGTGATCGCCATGACCTCCTGGACCGGGCGTCCCGCCTGCAGCAGCCCGGTGAAGAGCGTCATGTTCACGAGGGCCGACCAGATGCCGGCAATGAGCAGAATCGCGACCACGGGCCGCGTGAAGACGCCGACGCGCGGGTCGCGCGGTTTCCGCCGCATCAGGTCGCCCTCGGGGGGGTCGACCGAGAGCGCCAGCGCGGGCAGGCCGTCGGTCGCGAGGTTCACGTAGAGGATCTGCACGGCGCTGAGCGGCAGCGGCAGTCCGGCAATCACCGCCCCTGCCAGGAGCACGATCTCGCCGACGTTACACGACAGCAGGTACATCAGGTACTTCTTGATGTTCCCGAACACGATGCGCCCTTCTTCGACGGCCGCGACGATGGTCGCGAAGTTGTCGTCGAGGAGCGTCATGCCGGCCGCTTCCTTGCTCACGTCCGTGCCCGCAATCCCCATCGCGATGCCGACGTCGGCTTTCTTGAGCGCCGGCGCGTCGTTGACGCCGTCGCCCGTCATCGCGACCACCTCGCCGCGGGCCTGCCAGGCGTCGACGACCCGCAGCTTGTCCGCCGGCGACACGCGCGCGTAGACCCCGATCTCCGCCACCTGGCGCGCGAGGTCCTCGTCGCTCATCGCCTCGAGGTCGCGTCCGGACACCACGCGCCGGTTGTCGAGCAGGCCGACCTCGCGGGCGATCGTGGTCGCCGTCAGGGGATGATCGCCGGTGATCATCACGGGCCGGATGCCCGCGGCCCCGCACGTCGCGACCGCCGCGCGCGCCTCGGGCCGTGGCGGGTCCATGATCGCCATGAGGCCCAGGAACGTCATGCCGCGCTCGGCGGTCTCCAGCGTCGCGTCCTCTTTGCGTGCGACCGCCAGGACGCGCAGGCCATCGGCGGCCATGCGGTGCTCGACCGCACGGATCGCATCGCGTTGGGCGTCGCCGAGCGGCGCGTCCCTGCCGTCGTGCAGCTGCCGCGTGCAGTGTGGCAGCAGCTCGTCGGCGGCGCCTTTCGAGTACGCCACCGTGCGGGAATTCGTCGCATGGAGCGTCGTCATTCGACGCCGTTCCGATGTGAAGGCGATCTCGCCCGAGCGCGGTTCGTCTGCGTTGAGGTGGTCCGCCTGAAGCCCCGCCTTCGCCGCCGCGACGACCAGCGCGCCTTCGGTGGGGTCACCGTCGATCTGCCAGCGGCCCTCGCGCGTCACCAGCCGCGCGTCCGAGGCGAGCGCCGCGGCGCGCAGCAACGCCCGCACGTTGTCGGGCGGATCGATCGCGCGGCCGTTGTCGAGCAGCTGGCCGGTCGGCTCGTACCCCGCGCCGGTCAGCTCGAACAGCCGGTCGTCCGTATAGAGCTGCCGCACGGTCATTTCATTGCGCGTGAGCGTCCCCGTCTTGTCCGAGCAGATGACCGAGGTACTGCCGAGCGTCTCGACGATCGGCAGCCGCCGCACGAGCGCGTTGCGCTTCACCATCCGCCGGACGCCAATCGCGAGCGAGATCGTCACGACGGCCGGGAGCGCCTCGGGAACGACGGCCACCGCCAGCGCGATGCCGAAGAGGAACATCTCGATGACGGGCAGACCGCGTGCCAGCCCAATCGCGACGACGAGCCCAACCACGACGAGCGCCGCCCGGCCGAGCGTGCCGCCGAGCCGATCGAGGTTTTCCTGCAGCGGGGTGCGGCTGGCCTCGACCGATTCGACCATCTGGGCGATGCGGCCGAACTCGGTCGACATCCCCGTCGACACGACGACCGCCTGGCCGCGGCCGTGGACGACCATCGTGCCCGCGTAGGCCAGATTCACGCGATCGCCCAGCGGCAGGCGCGCATCGTCCAGCGGCACGGTCGTCTTTTCGACCGCCGCCGACTCGCCGGTCAGCGCCGCCTCGTCCACGGCGAGATTGACGGCTTGAATGATGCGCGCGTCGGCGGGCACCCGATCGCCCGCGCGCAGGACGACGACGTCGCCGGGCACCAGCTGGCGCGCCGGCACGGCCACTTCCCGCCCGTCGCGGAGGACGCGTGCCACCGGCGCCGCCATCTTCTTGAGCGCTTCCAGCGCGCGGCTCGCCCGATACTCCTGCACGAAGCCGAGCAGCACCGCGAACAGCACGATGACCGTGATGACGATCGCCTCGAGCGTGTGGCCCAGCAGGCCAGACACGACGGTCCCGGCGAGGAGGATGAGGATGAGGACGTTCTGAAACTGGCTGAGAAGGGTCTTCCAGGCCGATTCGTGCGTCGACGCCTGCAGCTCGTTCGGGCCGTGGACCTGCAGGCGCCGCTCCGCCTCGACACCCGAGAGCCCCGCCACACTGGTCGCGAGACGCGCCAGCGTTTCGTCCACCGACCGGGTGTGCCACTCGGGCGCGTCGTCCTTCACGAGCATGCTGCCGCCTCCCGCGCCATCATGCACCAATCGATGACGAGAACCATGACACTCCTCCGTGCGGTCGGCCACCCCCTCCGGAGCGGATGTGACGCTCGACCGAACGGATCGACGATAGCGACTCCGAGGCGCCATCAACAAATAGATAGTTATGACGTCGGATGTAAGATTTTTCTTATGTCACTGAACTACCATCACCTCCTCTACTTCTGGACCGTCGTCCGGGAAGGAGGCATCTCCAGGGCGGCGGAGAAGCTGCGGTTGTCGCAGCCGGCGGTCAGCGCGCAGGTCAAGCTGCTCGAGGAGGCGCTTGGAGAGCGGCTCTTTCAACGCCAGGGCCGCACGCTCGTCCTGACCGACGTGGGCCGCCTCGTCGACCGCTACGCGACCGAGATCTTCACCACGGGCAACGAGATGCTCGAGACGCTCAAGGGGCGGCCGTCGGGCGGCGCGCTGCGGCTCGCGGTCGGGGTCGCGAACGCCGTGCCGAAGCTGGTCGTCTACCGCCTTCTACGTCCCGCCATCGAAGGCGCCGACTCGGTTCAGATCGCCTGCAGCGAAGGCGATCCCGAGCAGCTGCTGTCACAACTGGCGACCCATGCGCTCGACGTCGTCATCAGCGACACGCCGGCGCCTCCGCACGTCCGCGTGAAGGTGTTCAACCATCTCCTGGGCGAATCGGGGACCACCTTCTTTGCCGGAAGCGGGCTGGCGCGCCGGCTGAAGCCGCGGTTCCCGCACTCGCTCCACGGGGCGCCGATGCTGTTGCCGACGATCAACACGTCGCTGCGACGCGCGCTCGAACAATGGTTCGAGGCCGAAGGCGTTCGTCCCCGGATTGCCGGCGAGTTCGCGGACCCGGCACTCCTGGAGACCTTCGGTGAGAGCGGGCGCGCCGTGTTCGCCGCGCCCACCGCGATCGAGGGAGAAGTGCGTCGGAGTCACCGCGTCGCGGTCGTGGGCAGGACGGCCGCCGTGCGCGAGCGCTACTACGCCATTTCAGTCGAGCGACGGCTGAAGCACGCCGCCGTCGCCGCGATCACCAGCGCGGCGCGCACGGAGGTCTTCGGCGAGCGCCGCGCCCCGACTTACTGAATCCTGCCGCCGACGGGCAGCCCGCTTGGCACGCGCGGCGGAATCGTGCGGTCGAAGCCGGGGTCGCTGAGCGCCTCTTCGAGGAACGCGAGAAGATCCTCGTCGTCGTCGTCGACGCCCCGGAGCTGCCGCAGCAGCGGATCGAGCTCCTCCCGGCTCACGTTCGGATTGCGATCGTCTCCGCGCCGCGCGTCGACGTCGTCGTAGAAGTCGAGCACGTCTTCGAGCGTCGCGAAGATGCCGCTGTGCATGTAGGGCGCGGTGAACGCCAGGTTGCGGAGCGACGCGGTGCGGAAGGCGTAGCGCTCGCCGGTGCCGCGCTCGCCCGCGCCGGTATCGGAGGCGGGGAGCGCGGGATTGTCGGGCACGCCCAGCACGTGCAGCTTGTAATCCGAGAACATCGGTCCGTTGTGGCATCGCACGCAGCCGATGCGCTCGAACCGGCGCATGCCGCGCAGTTGCGACGCCGACATCGCGTCGCGGTCGCCGCGCAGGTAGCGGTCGAACGGCGCGTTGGTCGCCGTCAGCGTCCGCTGGAACGCCGCCAGCGCGCGTCCCAGGTTGACGTCGGTGACCGCGCGGTCGCCGCCGAACGCCGCCGCGAAGAGCCGCCGGTACTCGGGAATCGCGGCAAGCCGCGCCACGACGGTCTCGACGGCCTTCTCCTCGGGATAGGTGTGTCCGCGCATCTCCTCCAGCGCTTTGAGCGGCTCGAGCGCCTGCGCCTCGAGGCCGCGGGCGCGAACGTCCCAGAACATCGGCGCGGCCGCCGGATCGTACTCGCCCTCGAGGCCGCTGCCGTTGAAGGCGACGTTCAGGATCGTCTGGCTGTTGCGCTTGACGAGTGGAATCGACCCGGTCTTCGCGAACCGACGCCGGTGGCCGAGTCCCTCGCCCGTCACGCCGATCGACAGGTCGCGGTTCTCGGCGTAGCCGAACCGCGGATGATGGCACGTGGCGCACGCGACGTCGCGCGGCCCGGAGAGCACAGGGTCCCAGAAGAGCAGCCGGCCAAGATCGACCTTCGCGGCCGTCGTCGGATTGTCGGGCGGTGCTTTCACCGTGCGCGGAAGCGGCGTGCCGATCTCCTGGCTGCCGGCCTCCACGGAAAAGTAGAGCAGCGCGGCGCATGTCGCGCCCGCCAGCAGCACCCCCACGGTCGTATTTCGCATGGTTCGTCGCAGGACGGGAAACCTTCCGGTTCGACACCATACGACAACGACCATGAAGCGGCAATGAAGTGTTGCAGCGAAAGGTTGGCGGAAATCAGGAGATCAGGAGATCAGAGGTGATCTTCGAACCATTCGCCCGCGAGGCGCTCCACCTCTTCCCGCGTTCCGGGCTCCTCGAACAGGTGCGTCGCGCCGGGGACGATCGTCAACTCCACCCGGATGCCGGACATCTGCCGCATCGCCTCCTCGTTGAGCGCGATGACCGGTTCGTCGCGGCTGCCCACGATGAGGAGCGTCGGTGCCGTGACGCGGGAGAGCGCCGCGCCCGCCAGGTCCGGCCGGCCGCCACGGGACACGACGGCGCGGACCACCGACGGTCGCTCCGCCGCCGCGACGAGGGCTGCCGCGGCGCCGGTGCTGGCGCCGAAGCAGCCAATCGAGAGGCGTTCGAGGTCGGGACGCTGACGGATCCAGTCCGTGGCCAGCACGACGCGGGTCGCCAGGCGTTCGATGTCGAAGCGATACTGGCGTGTGTAGACGTCGGCCGATTCCTCGTCGCGTGTCAGCAGGTCGAGCAGCAGCGTGCCAAGCTGCCGCTGTTGGAGCGACGCGGCCACGGCGCGGTTCCTGGAGCTGAACCGGCTGCTGCCGCTGCCGTGGGCGAACACGACCAATCCCGAGGCTTCGTCCGGCACGTGAAGGTCGGCTTCGATGTGGTGCCCCCCGGCGATCGGAATCGCGATGGATTCTTCGGCGATGACCGCCACGATGAGATGATGTCGCAACGCTGATGCCAGCCGTCGCGCCGACGCTCTGATGCTCCGAACTGTCCTGCTGATCCTCGGCGCGGCGCTGCTGGGCTATCTGCTGTGGCGCCTCGGACCGGCCGACATCGCCGCCCTCGTCGGAAGGGCCGGCTGGTACTTCGTGCCCGCTCTGGGTCTCTACACGCTGCACCACGTCGTGCGAGCGTTCGCGCTTCGCGCCTGCGTGCTGCGCCAGGGCCTGCTCGGATACGGCGATGCCCTCGCGGTGCGCCTTTCGGGAGAAGCAATCCAGTCGCTCACCTTCAGCGGCCCGGTGCTCGCCGAACCGACGCGCGCGTGGCTGCTGACCCGGCGGGGATTGACGCTGCAGGAAGGGTTCGCGGCGACTCTCACGGAATACCTGATCAGCGCCTTCATCACCGCCGCGCTTTCGATCGCGGGTCTCCTATACATCGTCCGCGCCTTCAACCCGCCGCCCGTCGTTGCCGGCGCATCACTGGTCGTCGCGGCGGTGTTCGCCGCTTTCCTCTTCTCAGCGGCGATCGCGATCGTCGCTCGCTTCTATTTGATCGGAACGGTGATCGACCTCCTCGCCCGCATCGGGGTGCTCCGCGGGCGCCTGCGGCCCGACATGGAGTGGATCCATCGCATGGAGGATCTGCTGCTGGCGATCCTGCGCGACCGTCCCCCGCTGCTGGGGCGCCTCCTCCTCATCGAAGCCGCCGCGCAGGTTCCCCTCGTGCTCGAATTGGCGCTGCTGCTCCACGCGATTCGTGTCGCGGCCACCCCGATCGTCCCGCTCCTCGTCGAAGCGTCGGCCAAGGCGATCGGCATCGTCTTCATGTTCGTGCCACAGCAGATGGGCGTAGCCGAAGGCACCTACGCGCTCATATTCGACGTGCTGGCGCTCCCCGCCACAGCCGGTGTGGCCGTCGCACTGTTGCGCCGCATCCGGGCGCTCGTCGTGACGGGCATTGGCCTGACGCTCCTCGCGCGCCTGACCCGACCGCCCCGCTGAGCTCGAGCCCGGCCGAAAGCCGTGGCGGTGAGGTTGCATCTCGTCGTGGAGGAGGAGATGTGCGATGGCTCAACTGAAAGTGCTCGTGGTTCTCGCTATGGTGTGGCTTGCGGCGCCGTCCGCCTTCGCGCACCATCCGTTTGCCGACGAGTTCGACCGGACGCAGTCGGTCACCCTGACCGGCACGCTCACGCGCATCGATTGGCAGAACCCGCACGTCTACGCGTACGTCGACGTCAAGGATGCGCAGGGCAAGGTCGTGAACTGGAAGGTCGAGATGGGCAGCACCGACGCGCTCACGAGGGAAGGGTGGACGCAAACCTCGGTGAAGCCCGGCGATCAGGTCACCATCCAGGCGTGGAAAGCGAAGAGCAATCCGACACTGGCGAATGCGCAGTCGTTCACATTGCCCGACGGCAAGAAGATGGCGACCGCTTCCTCGGCGTTCATGGCCGAGTCGCAGCTCGCTCAGGCAGACGAGCCGCAGCAGACGACCGAGCAGCAGAGCGTCGGCACGACGGGCGCTCAGTCGGAGGCGCTGCCGGCGACGGCAAGCCCGCTGGCGCTCTATGGGTTGCTCGGTGCACTGGCGCTCGGCGGTGCGATCGGGCTGCGCCGCATGCGCCGCTAGATGAACTCGGCGGGTCCGCGTCGCCTCGCATAGATGCTTCGCGGGCCCGCCCCGAACGATGCCGTGTTGTGGAGGGACAGAACGTGAAAGCTCGGGAGATCATGACGCCTGATCCGGAAGTCGTGACGCCGGAAGAGCCGATCAGCCGCGCCGCGCAGATCATGCGCGATTACGATGTCGGCATCGTGCCGGTCGTGAGCGACAACGAGAGTCGCAACCTGCTTGGAGTGATCACGGATCGCGACATCGCCTGCCGCCACGTCGCCGACGCGCACATGGACGATTGTACGGTCGCGACGCACATGACGCGCGACGACATCGAGACCGTCGAAGAGACCGACGATTCGGCCACGATTCTCGAGGCAATGAAGCGCCGCGAGGTGCGCCGTATTCCGGTGACCAACAACGGCCGGCTCGTCGGCGTGATCGCGCAGGCCGACATCGCGTCGGCAAACGAGATCCCGAAGGAGGAGGTTGCCGACGTCGTCGAGAAGGTCTCGCAGCCGGCCCACCCGGCGCGATAGCTTCACCCCGTCAGCCGGCGCGGCGTGCCGCGCCGGCCCGTTCGTACCGTCCCATCAAGCGCGCCTTGGCCAGCGTGTGTCGGTCGATGGCCGCCTGCAGGTCGTCGCGGGTGGCGCCCGGCACGTCGAGCGACGGGACGTCAAGCGCGTAGACCGTGAAGTAGTACCGGTGCGCGCCATGGCCGGCTGGCGGGCACGGCGCGCCGTAGCCGTTTCGTCCGAAATCGTTCGCGAGCGTCTTGCCGGCGGTCGCCTTCAGCTCCGGCCCGTCGGCCGGAATGTCGTACGCGAGCCAGTGCGTGAAGGTCCCGCGCGGCGCATCCGGGTCGTCCATGATGATCGCGAAGCTCCGCGCGTCCGGCGGGGTGTCGCGGACGTGCAGCGGGGGCGGACCGCCGGCGCCATCGCACGTGAACTGCCTGGGAATGGGCTGCCCGTCGGCAAATTCGGGGCTCGTCAGCGCAAATGCCATGGCGCGTCCTCCATCACAAATCAGCAGTCGTCACATCAGGTGTCCGTGCCAGCTTCCGAACCGTTCCGCGAAGCGGCCGCAGCGGAGGCTCGGCACGACGACGAGCGGGCCAGTCGCGAGAGCCGGACATGACCCCGCGACGGCGTGCAATCCGGGTTCCGTGTAGACTCGTTTGACGGGTCCGACACAGGATCCGCCCTACGTGCTGCGCTCGTTCCATGCCTAATGCCGACGCGGTCGTCGTCGGTGCCGGACCGAACGGCCTGGCTGCCGCCATCACCATCGCCCAGACCGGTCGGAAGGTTGTCGTCTTCGAGGCGGCGCCCACGATTGGCGGCGGCTGCCGATCCGCTGAGCTCACGCTGCCGGGGTTCGTCCATGACGTCTGTTCGGCCGTGCATCCCTTCGCGGTGGCGTCGCCATTTTTCCGATCGCTGCCGCTCTCGGCGCATGGGCTCGACTGGGTCGATCCACCGGCGGCGCTGGCGCACCCGTTCGGCGATGGGCGGACAGCATGCCTCTACCGATCCGTCGACCGGACGGCGGACGGGCTGGCGCCTGACGGCGAGGCCTACCGGCGGTTGTTCGGACCGCTCGTCGAGCAATGGCCGCGAATCGAAGCGGCGATCCTCGGGCCGCTGCGGTGGCCGCGTCACCCGCTGGCGCTTGCGCGGTTCGGCCTGAAGGCGCTGCGGCCGGCCGAGCGACTCGCCGAACGTTCGTTTCGCGGCGAGTCTGCGCGGGCGCTCTTCGCCGGTATTGCTGCGCACAGCATGCTGCCGCTCGACACGCGGCCGACCTCGGGCGTGGGACTTGCGCTCGCGGTAGTGGGGCACGTCGCCGGCTGGCCTATTCCGCGCGGAGGGGCGCAATCGCTCGCCAACGCGCTCGCGGCATTGTTTCGATCGCTGGGCGGGGAAATCGTCACCGGTACGCCGGTCGCGTCGATCGACGAGCTGCCGAAGGCGCGGGCCGTGCTGTGCGATCTGTCACCGGGGCCGCTGCTGCGGATAGCGGGCCATCGCTTTCCGCCGCGGTTCCAGCGGGCGCTCGAGCGTTATCGGTACGGGATGGGCGTGTTCAAGGTGGACTGGGCGCTGCACGCGCCAATCCCGTGGCGGAATCCGGCCTGCGCGCAGGCGGCGACGGTGCACCTCGGGGGTACGCTGCCGGAGATCGCCGTGTCGGAGCGCGACGCGTGGCGCGGCCGGCCGGCAGAACGTCCCTTTGTCCTCCTCGCGCAGCCGACGCTCTTCGACCCGTCACGTGCCCCTGCGGGGCGCCACGTCGTCTGGACGTATTGCCACGTCCCCAGAGGGTCGGACTTCGACATGCTGCCGCGGATCGAGCAGCAGATCGAGCGTTTTGCACCGGGCTTTCGCGAGCGTGTGCTGGCACGCGCGGTCATGCGTCCGGCCGATCTCGAGCGCTACAACGCGAATTACGTCGGAGGGGATATCGGGGCAGGGGCGGTCGACGTGCGCCAGCTCTTCACCCGCCCCACCTGGCGGACGTATGGCACACCTGCGCCTGGCGTGTACATTTGTTCCGCGTCCACGCCGCCAGGCGTCGGCGTGCATGGGATGTGCGGCTACTTCGCGGCGCGTCGGGCTCTGGATGAGGTCTTGCGCGACTGACGCGAGCGCTTCGCCGGGCCGGGCGGCGAGTCGTTGATACGGTCGAGCGGCCGTGCCATGACCTGGTGACTGCCCCCACCTTTGCCCTCGACGTGCACACCTTTGACGACTCGCTCGAGCACGTCGATGGAATTTTGTTCTCGTTTTAGCGACGGCATTATTTCCTGCCGCTGAACGTGCAAGTTGCGCGCCCGTAGCGCATTCCATGTGGATCCGCTAATATAGGACTAATCAGGTCGGAGTTAAGGCGCCATGCTAAGGCTTTCGAAAAAGACGGATTACGGCCTCCTGGCGCTGCAGTTCCTGGCGACGGAGGCGCCGTCCGGCGTTGCCAGCGCACGCACCATCGCAGAACGCTACGACATCCCGGTCGAGCTCCTTGCCAAGGTGCTGCAGCACCTGGCGCGCCGCGGCTTCGTCGCCGCGCAGAAGGGGGTGCACGGCGGCTACCACCTGACGCGTCCGGCGTCGGCAATCTCGCTGGCCGAGATCGTCGAGGCGATCGACGGTCCGTTCGCCATTACCGCCTGCGGCCGTGACGACGAGCCGTGCGAGCAGTTCGAGGCGTGCACGGTCCGCGATCCGCTGTCGCGCGTGAAGGAGCGAATTCTGTCTGTGCTGCAGACGATGACGCTCGCGGAGATGGCGCCCGGAGAGGGGGCAATGCCCATGGTGTGGAGGGGCGAGGCGCGATGATCGAGATTACGGAGAACGCCGCGAGGCAGATTCACAAGATGCTCGCGAAGCGGCAGCAGGGCGAAACCGGTCTGCGCGTCGGCATCAAGGCGGGCGGCTGTTCGGGCTACGAGTATACGTTCGCGTGGGAAGTTGCGCCGAAGCCGACCGACGCGGTCTTCGAGACGGCCGACGGCGCCAGACTCTACGTGGATCCGCGCAGCCTCCGGCTGCTCGACGGTACGGTCCTCGACTACGACACGAGTCTGCTGAGCAAGGGATTTCTGCTGAACAACCCGCACGCCAAGAGCACCTGCGGGTGCGGCGTGTCGTTCAGCGCATAGGTAGGTAGCGTCCGGCGTCAGCCGGGCCAGAGGCGAGATGAGCACATCCACTGAAACCATCGAACAACTCGCGAGCCGCGAGTACAAGCACGGCTTCTACACCGACATCGAGCAGGAGGTGATCCCGCGCGGGCTCAGCGAGGACATCGTCCGCCTGATCTCGGCCAAGAAGCAGGAGCCGCAGTGGCTGCTCGACTGGCGGCTGCAGGCGTACCGCGCGTGGCTGACGATGAAGGAGCCGACGTGGGGCAATATCAAGTACGGCCCCATCGACTACAACAACATCATCTACTACGCGGCGCCGAAGCCGAAGAAGACGCTCCAGAGCCTCGACGAGGTCGATCCGGAGATCCGCCGCACGTTCGAGAAGCTCGGCATCCCGCTCGAGGAGCAGAAGCTGTTCTCGGGCGTCGCCGTCGACGCGGTGTTCGACAGCGTCTCGGTGGCGACGACGTTCAAGGCGCGGCTGGGGGAGCTCGGCATCATCTTCTGCTCGTTCTCCGAGGCGGTGCACAACCACCCGGAGCTCGTGCGGAAGTATCTGGGCACCGTCGTGCCGTACACGGACAACTTCTTCGCCACGCTGAACTCGGCGGTCTTCAGCGATGGCTCGTTCGCCTACATTCCGAAGGGCGTCCGGTGTCCGATGGAGCTGTCGACCTACTTCCGCATCAACGCGAAGGAGACCGGACAGTTCGAGCGCACGCTCATCGTTGCGGAGGAGGGGGCGTATGTCAGCTACCTGGAGGGCTGCACCGCCCCGATGCGCGATGAGAACCAGCTCCACGCCGCGGTCGTCGAGCTCGTGGCGCTCGACAACGCGACGATCAAGTACTCGACCGTCCAGAACTGGTATCCGGGCGACAAGGAGGGGAAGGGCGGGATCTACAACTTCGTGACCAAGCGCGGCAAGTGCGCGGGCGTGAACTCGAAGATCACGTGGACGCAGGTCGAGACCGGCTCGGCGATCACCTGGAAGTATCCGGGCTGCATCCTGCAGGGGGACAACTCGATCGGCGAGTTCTACTCGGTGGCGACCACGAACAACTGGCAGCAGGCCGACACCGGCACGAAGATGATCCACCTTGGGAAGAACACGAAGAGCACCATCGTGTCGAAGGGCATTTCGGCAGGACACGGCCAGAACACGTATCGCGGCCTCGTCAAGATCGGCAAGGGCGCGACGGGCGCGCACAACTACTCGCAGTGCGATTCGCTCCTCATCGGGGACAAGTGCGGCGCGCACACGTTCCCGTATCTGGAGATCAAGAACAGCACGGCGAAGGTCGAGCACGAGGCGTCGACGTCGAAGATCGGCGAAGACCAGATCTTCTACTGCCGGCAACGGGGGCTGTCGACCGAGGACGCCGTCAACATGATCGTCAGCGGCTTCTGCAAGGACGTGTTCCGGCAGCTCCCGATGGAGTTCGCCGTCGAGGCGCAGAAGCTGCTCAGCGTCAGTCTGGAAGGAAGTGTCGGCTAATGCTCACAGTTCGCAATCTTCACGCTCGCGTCGCCGGCCGGGAAATCCTGCGCGGCATCGATCTCTCCATGAGGTTCGGCGAAGTGCACGCCATCATGGGGCCGAACGGCTCGGGCAAGAGCACGCTCGCGCGGGTGCTCGCGGGTCACCCCGAGTACGAGGTGACGGAGGGCAACGTGCTCTTCGAGGGCGAAGACCTGCTGGCGATGGATCCGGAGACGCGGGCGCGCGTCGGCGTCTTCATGGCGTTCCAGTATCCCGTCGAGATCCCGGGCGTCAACAACTCGTACTTCCTGAAAGCGGCGCTCAACACGATCCGGAAGCACCGCGGCGAGGAAGAGCTCGACGCGATGGAGTTCATGACGCTCATCCGCGAGCGGATGAAGCAGCTCGGCATGGACGAGGTCTTCCTGACCCGCCCCGTGAACGAGGGCTTCTCGGGCGGCGAGAAGAAGCGCAACGAGATCTTCCAGATGGCGGTGCTCGAACCGAAGCTCGGCATCCTCGACGAGACCGACTCCGGCCTCGACATCGACGCGCTGCGGGTCGTGGCCAACGGCGTCAACGCGATGCGCAGCGCCGAGCGGTCGTTCCTCGTCGTGACGCACTATCAGCGGCTGCTGAACTACATCGTGCCCGACGTCGTCCACGTGCTGAGCGACGGCCGCATCGTGCGGTCGGGCGGCAAGGAGCTCGCGCTCGAGCTCGAGGACAAGGGGTACAGCTGGCTCGAAGAGCCGGTCGGCAAGTGATGAGCCTCGATCTGTACCGCACCGAGTTCGCGAAGGCGCGCGCCCATCGTCCCAAGGGCGAGCCGGCGGCGCTCGCCGAGCGCCGCGAGGAGGCGCTGCACCGGTTCCTCGCGCTCGGGTTTCCCACGACGCGCCAGGAGGAATGGCGGTTCACGAGCGTGACGCCGATCGCGGATCAGGCGTTTGCGCTGGGAGCGCCGCCCGTCGGCGGCGCGTGTCCGGTCGACGTCGATCCGTTCCGGTTTCACGGCGTCTGCGCCGCGGAGCTCGTGTTCATCGACGGCCATTTCGTGCCGTCGCTCTCGACGCGCGCGGCCCTGCTGGGTGGGGCGCGCGCCGGCAGCCTCGCGGCGGCGGCCGCCGGCCATGCCGCCGACGTCGAGGCGAATCTGGCGCGCGTCGCGGCCTTCGAGCGGGCGCCGTTCGTCGCCTTGAACACGGCGCTCTTCGCCGACGGCGCGTTCGTGCACGTGCCGGCGCACACGGTGCTCGAGCATCCGGTGCACGTGCTGTTCATGTCGACCGGCGCGAACGACGGGTCGCCCCTGATGTCGCATCCGCGAGTGCTCGCCGTGCTCGGCGACAACAGCCAGGCATCGATCGTCGAGACGTATGCCGGTCCGGAGGGCGCGCGGTACTTCGCCAATCCGGTGACCGAGATCGTGCTCGGCCAGAACGCGGTGCTCGACCACTACAAGCTGCAGCGCGAGAGTGCCGAGGCGTATCACGTCGGCTCGATCTACCTGCGCGCCGCGCGCAGCGCCAACTGCGCCTCGCACTCGATCAGCCTGGGCGGCGCGCTCGTGCGCAACGACGTCATGGCGGTGCTCGGCGGCGAGGGCGGGGAGTGCACGCTGAACGGCCTGTATCTGGCCGACCGGCAGCGGCTCGTCGACAACCACACGACGATCGATCACGCGATGCCGCACTGCGGCAGCCGCGAGATCTACAAGGGCATCCTCGCCGACCGCGCCCGGGGCGTCTTCAACGGCAAGATCATCGTCCGGGCCGACGCGCAGAAGACCGACGCGAAGCAGACGAACCGCGCGCTGCTCCTGTCGGAGGACGCGCAGATCAACTCGAAGCCGGAGCTCGAGATCTTCGCCAACGACGTGAAGTGCACGCACGGGGCGGCCGTCGGGCAGCTCGACGAGGACGCGGTGTTCTACCTGCGGTCGCGGGGGCTGGGGCTCGCCGAGGCGCGCCGCATGCTCATCCACGCGTTCCTCGGCGACGTGCTGCACCGCATGCCGCTGGCGCCGGTCCGGGACGGCATCGAGGCGGTCGTCGAGCGGCAGCTCGCGCGCGCGCTCGAGGCCGCGGCGTAAATCGCCTGGGAGACGATATGGCATCAATTGTTTCGACGCCTCGAGACAGCCTGGACGTGGCGGCCCTCCGCGCAGAGTTCCCGATCCTGCGCCAGCGCGTCCACGGCAAGCCGCTCGTCTACCTCGACAACGCCGCCACCACGCAGAAGCCGCGTGCCGTGCTCGACACGCTGCAGCGCTACTACGTGGAGGAGAACGCCAACGTCCATCGCGGCGTCCACTCGCTGAGCGGGCGCGCGACCGACGCCTACGACGCGGCGCGGGAGACCGCACGCCGCTTCCTCAATGCCGCCGACGCGAAGGAAATCGTCTTCGTGCGCGGCACGACCGAGGGAATCAACCTGGTCGCGCAGACCTGGGGCCGCGTCAACCTGCGGGCCGGCGACGAGATCGTCCTGACCGAGCTGGAGCACCACTCGAACATCGTCCCGTGGCAGATCCTGTGCGAGGCCACCGGCGCCGAGCTGCGCGTCATTCCGATCACTGACACCGGCGAGCTGCGGCTCGACGCGTACGAGCGGCTCCTGACCGATCGGACGAAGCTCGTCGCGGTCGCGCACGTCTCCAACGTGCTCGGCACCGTCAATCCGGTCGCCGACGTCATCCGGATCGCGAAGGCGCGCGGGATCACGGCCCTTGTCGACGGCGCGCAGGCAGTGGCGCACATGCCGGTCGACGTGCAGGCGCTCGGCTGCGACTTCTACGTCTTCTCGGGGCACAAGGTGTTCGGCCCCACCGGCGTCGGCATTCTCTACGGGCGGCGCGCGCTGCTCGAGGCGATGCCGGTGTATCAGGCCGGCGGCGGCATGATCGGCCGCGTGACGTTCGAGCGGACGACGTATGCCGACCTGCCGTACAAGTACGAGGCGGGCACGCCCAATATTGCCGGCGTGGTCGGGCTGGCGGCGGCGCTCGACTACGTGACGGGCGTGGGGCTCGATCGGATTGCGGCCTACGAGCACGACCTGTGCGCGTACGCGACCGCCGCGCTGACGTCCGTGCCGGGCCTCCGGCTGATCGGGACGGCGCGCGAGAAGGCGTCGGTGCTGTCGTTCGTCGTCGGCGACATCCACCCGCACGACATCGGCACGATTCTCGACCGCGACGGCATCGCGGTCCGCGCCGGCCATCACTGCTGCCAGCCGCTCATGACGCGGCTCGGCGTCGCCGCGACGGCGCGCGCGTCGCTCGCGCTCTACAACACACGCGACGAGATCGACGCGCTGGTCGCCTCGCTGCATCGGGTGCGGGAGGTCTTCGAGTGAGCGCCGAGCTCGACGAGCTCTACCAGGAGGTGATCCTCGATCACAACCGCCGGCCGCGGAACTTCCGCGCGCTCGACGCCGGGCAGAAGGCCGAGGGGTTCAATCCTCTCTGCGGCGACCGCATCACCGTCTACCTGAGCGTCGACGACGGCGTCATCAGGGACGTCGCATTTCAGGGATCCGGCTGCGCGATCTCCAAGGCGTCGGCGTCGCTCATGACGGAGAGCGTGAAAGGGAAGACGGTCGCCGAGGCGCAGGCGCTCTTCGAGCGGTTTCAGCAGATGATCACGGCGCGTGCGGATGCGCCGGTCGACAATCTCGGCAAGTTGACGGTGCTCGCGGGCGTCCGGCAGTTTCCGGTGCGCGTGAAGTGCGCGAGCCTCGCGTGGCACACGCTGCGCGCGGCGGTCGATGCCCGCAACGAGGTGGTGTCCACGGAATGAAAGATCTGCCGGTCGTGCAGCCATCCCAGACGTCTCCGTCTCCCAAGTCCAGCACGCTCCAGACGGACGCGATGGTGCGGGATCCCGAGCGGAGCGCGGCGCTCACGCCCGAGATCGTCAAGGCGCTCTCGAAGGTCTACGACCCCGAGATTCCGGTCAACATCTACGACATGGGCCTCATCTACGACATCGTCGTGGACGCGTCGAGCGCCGTCGGGATCCGCATGACGCTGACCGCGCCGGCCTGTCCCGCCGCGCAGTTCCTGCCGGAGCAGGTGCGCGCTGCGGCCGCCGCCGTGCCCGGCGTCACCGGCGTCGTTGTCGACGTCGTCTGGGATCCGCCGTGGGACCGCGACCGTATGTCGGAGGCCGCCAAACTCCAGCTCGGCATGTTCTGAGGCGTTCTTGCCCGGCGGAACACCGACACACCGAGCCGTGATCGGTTAACCCTGTGGCATTTCCACGCGTAAACCAGTCGCCTGATTCGATTGCGGCGTCGCATCACCAACCTCCGCTCACCCTGTCCTCGCGGAGGTTGTCCGCCGTCGCCGCGTAGCGGCGAGGGTGGACCTTCCGCTCGTCCGATAAGAGCTACGGTTGGCAGGCCGTCCGGCAGTACGCAGAAACTGCGTCCCCCTCTTGCGACCTCACGTATTACCAGGAAGATCGACCGCCGGCGCGGGCGGGGCATGCCGGTTGCTCGGCTCACTGCATGCCCGTCCCAAAAGCGCCCTGGCCCCTCTTCCCCCTCCTCTTCCCCCTTTCGACGTTGGACAGGCTCACGAGACAGGAGCCGACCAACGCGTCACGTGCAGGATGTTCCTGACGACCTGGCGCACTGGCTCCGCCATCGCGGGCACGGAGTGACGTGCTTGCGCGGAGTCGTGCTTACCACAGCGACGGATTCGGAGACCTGGCAAAGACCAGCCGGTCTTCCGCCGGCCGGATCGATGAGCACCAGCCCGGCGACGTCGGCAGCGTACTCGGCCTGGAACAGAACGAACAGGCCGCCTCGCGAGGCGCCCACCATCACGAACGGTGCCTTCGCCGGTCTGGACCTCGAGCGCCATGAGCGTCAGATCGCCAACGGCGAGAATCACCGCCACCGTCGGCGCGGGAATGTGCTTCTCCTCTATCCACCAAAGCAGATAAAGGCCGTGCATCACCCCTTCGAGGCAGGCGACTCGATAAGGAAGGTAGAGGGTGACGTTTCTACGAAACGAGCATCAACGATTCGGAGGCGTGAGAGGAGACTACCACACGGATGTTCGTCCGATTGCTCGCTGTTCCGTGATCGGCATGCTCAGCGTGTGGCTGGCTCGATCGTGGCGCCCGCCGCGCGCATCTCCTCAAGTGCCCGGGCGGAATCGCCGGGGCTCACGTCGACGCCCGCAATGGCATCCTCCAGCACCGTCACCTCGAATCCGGCACGGCGGCCGTCGAGTACCGAGTGCTTCACGCAGTAGTCGGTCGCGATGCCGCCGACGTAGAGGTGATCGATGCCGCGCGCCTTCAGATCGTCGGCGAGCGTGCGGCCCTGGGAGGTGGTCCCTTCGAAGGCCGAGTAACCGGGCTTCTCGGCGCTCTGCCCCTTGCTGATGATGACGGCCGACGAGGGCAGCCGGAGCGCCGGGTGAAACTCGGCGCCCGCCGTGTGCTCCACGCAATGGACCGGCCACTCGCCGCCGTACTCCCTGAAATGGCGCGTGATCCGCGGATGCCAGTCGCGCGATGCGTATACCGGCCAGCCGCGCGCGGCCGCTTCGTCGATGTAGCGGTTGAGCGGCGCGATCACGCGGTCGCCCTCCGGCGCGGCTAGCGCTCCGCCTGGACAGAAGTCCCGCTGAACGTCCACGATCAGGAGCGCCGAGCGCGTTCCCGCCATTGCGATCACAATAGCAGCTTGAGATGAGCCTCGCGCTCTGGACCGACCTCTACGAGCTGACAATGATGGCCGGCTATTACACGGCCGGGCTGACGGCGCCCGGGACCTTCGAGCTCTACGTGCGCGAGCTGCCGCCGAACCGGTCGTTTCTCGTCGCCGCGGGGCTGGAGCAGGCGCTCGACCATCTGGAGCGGCTCCACTTCAGCGACGAGGACATCGCGCATCTGCGCGCGCTTCCCGCGCTGCACGGCGTGCCGCGGGCGTTCTTCGACGACTATCTGCCGCGCGTTCGCTTCACGGGTGAGGTGTGGGCCGTTCCCGAGGGGGTCCCGGTGTTTCCGCCCGCGCCGCTCCTCCGCGTCACGGCCCCGCTGCCAGAGGCGCAGCTCGTCGAGACGGCGCTGCTCGCGATCGTCGCCTTCCAGACCTCGGTCGCGAGCCGCGCCGCCCGCATGGTCGAGGCAGCGGGCGGCAGGCCGGTCGTCGAATTCGGAGCGAGGCGCGCCCACGGCATCGAGGCGGGCGTGCTGGCCGCGCGCGCGGCGTTCATTGGGGGATGCGAATCGACTTCCAACGTCGAAGCCGGACGTCGATTTGGTATTCCCATCTCTGGCACCATGGCCCACGCCTGGGTCACCGCCTTTCCCGACGAAGAGACAGCGTTCCGGCGGTTCGCGGACCTCTTCGGCGAACGCACGGTCATCCTGCTCGACACCTACGACACGCTGGCGGCGGCGCGCGTCGTCGCGACCAGCGGGCTGAAGCCGGCAGCCGTCCGGCTCGACAGCGGCGATGTCATCGCGCTCAGTCGCAAGGTTCGCGCGATCCTGGACCGTGCGGGCCTCCGAGCGACGCGGATCTTCGTCAGCGGCGATCTCGACGAGCGGCGCATTGCGGCAATCGTTGGCGCGGGCGCCCCCGTCGACGGCTTCGGCGTCGGCGCGGCGCTGAGTACGGCCAGCGACGTCCCCGCCCTTGGCGCGGTCTACAAGCTCGTGGAAATCGAGCGCGGCGGGGCGGCGGTCGCGGTGCTGAAGCGCAGCCCGGGCAAGCGGACGTCGCCGGGCCGCAAACAGGTATGGAGGTCCTTCGGGCGCGACACGGCGATGGAGGACGTCATCGAGCTGGCCGATGCACCCGCGCCGCCGACACGCTGCGAACCGCTGCTCGCGCGTGTGATGTCGAACGGCCGCCGCGAGCAGCCGGTCGTGCCGACGATGGAGCTGCGCGCGCGGCACCTGGCCGAGATCGCACGCCTTCCGCGCGACGTGCGGACGCTCACGAACGCCGCACGATATCCAGTACGGATTGGCGAGGCGCTGCAGCGCGCGATCGAGACGCTCCGATAGTTCGGGCAGCCTCTACTGAACGGCGACGATCTCGACGTCCCCGGTGCGCCGCAACACGGTGACGCCGACGTCGTAGGCGTGCCGCGTCAGCAGGAGATCGACTTCGGCGCCGGCAACGGACAGGTTGGCAATGCGCAGCCAGTCGATCCGGTCGGGCAGCACCGCGCGGGAGAACGACACGCGGCGCTGGATCGCGTCGATGTGCAGGCCCAGACAGGCGGCCACGAGCAGATAGACGGCACCCGAAGCCCACGCCTGCGGCGCGCACGCCACGGGATAGAGCGTGGGGCCGCTGCCGCCACGCCGGTGGAAGCCGCAGATCAGCTCCGGCAGCCGGTGCAGCTCCACCGCTTCGCTCAGCTCGAACATCGCGTGCATCACGCGCGAGGCGGCACCGGTCAACCCGTAGCGCGCCAGCCCCGCCGCGACGAGCGCATTGTCGTGCGGCCAGATCGATCCGTTGTGATACGACATCGGGTTGTAGCGCCATTCGCCGGCCGCCACGGTGCGAATGCCCCACCCGGCGGACGACGCGTCGGCGAGCAGCGTCTCCGCCACGCGCTGCGCCCGGTCGGGGCGGACCAGCCCCGTCAGCAGGCAGTGCCCCGCATTGGACGTGCGAACGCGGCACGGCCGCTTCTCGCCATCGAGCGCGAGCGCGTAGGTGCCGAGATCCTCGCACCAGAACGCCTCCTCGAAGCGCGCCTGCAGCGCCGCGGCCCGGGCGCGCCACTCGTCCGCCAGATGGCGGCTCCCGAGGACGAGCGCCAGGCGCGCGGCGCCGATCCACGCGGCGTACGCGTATCCCTGGACCTCGCAGACCGCAATCGGCGGCTCGGCGAGCGCGCCGTCGGCGTGAAAGATCGAGTCGCCGGAGTCCTTCCAGCCCTGCTGCACGAGACCCGTCTCGCTGCGGCGGGCGTACTCGATGAAGCCGTCGCCGTCGATGTCGCCGAAGCCCCCCATCCAGTCGAGCGCCGCGAGGATGTGCGGCCAGAGCCGGGCGATGAACGGGGTGTCCCCCGTCCGCTCGAAGTAGGCGTCCGCCAGCATGACGAACAGCGGCGTGGCGTCCGCCGTGCCGTAATACCGGCCGAACGGAATCTCGCCGAGCTCCGCCATCTCGCCGCCGCGCAGCTCGTGCAGGATCTTTCCGGGCTGGGCGTCGCGGGCATCGTCGACGCTCGTCGCCTGCGTCTCGGCGAGAAACGTCAGCACCCCGCGCGCCACGTCGGGAGCGGCCCAGAGCAGTTCGAGCGCCGTGATGAGGCCGTCACGCCCGAAGGGGGTGCTGAACCACGGAATGCCCGCGTAGGGATACGGTCCGTGGGGCGTCTCGGTGATCATCATGCCGAGGTCCGCCGATGAGCGCCGAAACCAGCGGTTGAACGATTCGTTCGAGCTGACGATGATGCATTCGCGCTCGCGGCGGACGCCGACGCGCTCCTTGAGCCGCGCCAACACTTCGTCGAAGGGCGGGGCGGCGCGTCGTTCGTCGGCGAGCTCGCATGAGACGCCGATTTCGATGTCCTCCACGGCATGCGGCTCGAGCCGCAGGCGGAAGACGAACCGCCCTTCTTCGGATCGATCCGGCGGGCGACCGGATTCGATACGTGTGCGCCGCTCGATGCCGTCGAGGCCACGATAACGCAGCACGGCCGGCGTTGCCGCCGCCGCAGGGAGCCGCATGCCGCGGCGCGCCCGCCGGGTGCCGCGCACTTCGAACACGTCGGCGAAGTCCGCGTCAAAGCGGAGCGCGATGGTCACCTCGATCGGGTGCAGGGCATGGTTCGACACGCGCAGGCGTTCGACGAAGCGGCCGTCCCAGAGCACGCGCGAACGGAACAGGTGGAGCGTGCCGCGCGGAATCGCGATCCGGCCGTCGCGCAGCACATCCGGATTGGTCAGGTCGGCCGTGAACGCGGTGTTGTCCTCGCTGATCGTGGAGCTGAGGAGCAGGGGACGGCCGGCGGCGAGACCGAGCTCGAGCCGCGACAGAAAGCGCGTGCCGGCGTGATAGAGGCCGTGTTCGCCCGCCTCGGCCGAGGTCATGTCGCCGTGCGGGTCGAACACGGCGAAGCTGTCGCCGTGCTTCAGGACGTGGAGCGGCGCGATCGAGCGCTCCGTCTCGCTGACGATGGAGTACCGTTCGTCGAGCCGGATCGTCTCGGGCATCAGGCTGCTCCGCTCATCGCGACGGTCTCGGCGCGGGCGGCGACCCGTTCATAGATCTGCAGATAGTCCCGGGCCATCCGCGGCGCGCTGAAGCGCAGCTCGAACGCCGCGCGGCACGCCTCGCGGCTGAGTTCGTCGATCCGGCGCGTCGCGGCGATCGCCTCGTCGAGCGAGTCGACGACGAAGCCGGTGACGCCGTGCTCTACGACCTCCGCGACCGATCCGCAGCGGAACGCGACGATCGGCACGCCGCACGCGAGCGCCTCGATCATCACGAGCCCGAACGGCTCCGGCCAGTCGATTGGGAAGAGCAGCGCCCGCGCGCGGCCAAGGAACTCGCGCTTGTCGCCGTCGCCGATCTCGCCGATGTACTCGACGAGCGGGTTGTCGAGCAGATGCCGGATCTCCCGCTCGAAGTAGTTGCGATCGGCCGCGTCGACCTTGGCCGCAATGCGCAGCGGGATGCCGCACGCCGACGCGATGGCGATGGCACGGTCCACCCGCTTTTCAGGCGAGATCCGGCCGATGAATGCGACGTAGTCGTCCGGCGTCGGCTGGAACGGCAGCAGGTCGAGCGGCAAGCCGTGGTGCACCGTGCCGATCCATCCAGCCTCGGGCAGCGGCGCGCGCTGCGCGTCGGAGATCGATACGATCGGCACGTCGCAGAATTCACGGAACAGCGGCCCGAGCTCCGGCAGATCGAGGCGACCGTGCATGGTGGTGATGTGCGCCGTGCCAAGCCGCCGCGCGATCGGCAGATGGAGCTGGGCGACGTGAAAGTGGATCACGTCGAACTGGTCGGCGCGCCGGGCGACCTGCTCGACGAGCAGCACGTGGGGGGCGAGGAAGTCGCGGCAATCGCCGAGCCGCAGCGCCGTCGGCCAGACGTCGACGAGCGTGGCACGCGTGCACGAATCGCCGCTCGCAAAGAGCGTCACGGCGTGTCCCAGCCGGACGAGCTCGTCCGTCAGATACGCGACGACGCGTTCCGTCCCGCCGTACAGACGCGGGGGCACACGTTCACAAAGCGGGGATACCTGCGCAATTCTCATGATCGGTTGCGCTTGGTCGCTTGCAAACGACGTTCTAGGCGGCCCTGAAGGCGCGTCCGTTGCACGAGCGCCCCAGCGGCAGCGGCGATGTGGCCGATGGTTGCGGGCCGCGTGACGACATGAAAACCGCGCTTTCGCACGTCGTCAGGCGCCATGGTACCGAGTGCGGTCACGACGAGGACGCGATCGCGCCGCAGCAGCGCCGCCACCTCATCGAGCACACGGTCGGGTTCGTCCAGCCCCTGCAGATCGATCACGAGCACGCGCGGCTGCTGCCGCTGTCCGAGATAGCGACGCGGAATCGGCCACGCGTCGGTAGCGACGACATCGAAGCCGTCCTCGTCGAGCTGCGCCCGCAGCAGCGCCCGTCCGGGCCAGGCCGGCGCCACCACGACGATATCCGGCGGGCCATCGCTCATGGCAGAGCTTGCGAGTATACGCTCTCGCGCCGCACGATCGACGTGTGACTCACGCCGTCGCCGCAGCGTTTCGTTCCATCATCGGTCAGCGCCTCGAAGAGGCGCACCGGCTGCTCGCGTTGCGCTGGCTCGAACAGTTGACGGCGCTCGTGCCCGTCGATCCGAACGACATCTTTCCCGGCGAGCAGCTCCTCGGCCACGCGCCGACGCTCATCCGCGAGATCGCCGCCTTCCTCCAGGCGCCCGAGCACGAGTCGATTGCGGCGAACGCCGTCGTGACGGCGCGCGCGACCGAGCTCGGCCAGCTGCGGCACGCGCAGCACGCCTCGATCCATCAGGTGCTGCGGGAATACCGGACGCTGCGAGGCGTGATCACCGGCTTCATCGCGGAGGAAATCGACCGGCGGCGCCTCGCGCCGATGCCGGCCGAGCTGATGGATCTGATGAACCGCCTCGACGCGGCGGTCGAAGTGCTGCTGCAGACGACGATCGATACCTACGTGGCGGAGTACACGCAGGCGATCACGCAGCATACGGCGCGACTCGAGGGCTTCAACCGAATGGTGACGCACGAGCTGCGTCAGCCGCTCAGCACGCTGCAGTTCGCCCTTCGGCGGCTCGCGGCCGATGACGTCTGGGCGCATCGCGCGAGCCGCGACCGCGTGGTGGAGACCGCCGAGCGCAACGTCGTGCGGATGAACGACACCCTCGGCAAGCTTCTCGCGCTCTCGCGAACGGGCGGGGCGGCCGAGAGCGCCCTGGTGCAGCGCGTGGAGCTCTCGGCCCTCGCGCGTGAGGTCATCGATCAACTCCGCGAGATGGCCGACGCGCGGCAGGTGGACGTGCGCCTTGCGACGCCGCTTCCGGCCATCGAGATCGATGTGGCGCGCCTCGAGCTGGTACTCGTCAACTTGGTCTCGAACGCGATCAAGTACAGCGATCCGGCGAAGCCGGCGCGCGTCGTCGAAATCGCTACGGTGCCTGGAGACGCCCCCCGCAGCTGCACGCTCAGCATCCGCGACAACGGCATCGGCATTGCGGAGCACGATCTGCGGTCGATCTTTGCGCGCTTCTACCGGGGGAGCGCGGCCCGCGATCGCGAGCTGGGCACGAGCGGGTTGGGACTCGGGCTCGCGATCGTCGCGGAGTGCGTCGACGCGCTGAAAGGCGACATCCGGGTCGAGTCGGCGCTCGGCGAGGGGACGACGTTCTTTGTGGAGCTGCCGGTCAGTCCGGATGCGCCGGCGCCGCCACCCGCGCCGGTGAACGGCTCAGATACTCCCCGCGCGGCCGTCTGACGGCCGACATCGGAGCGCCTCAGGGTGGACGGTTTCCGCACAGTTCCTCGTCCGCCGCCCTGAAGTGGCCATCCGGTTCCCTCGGCCAGCCCGCGGCCCCCCGATAAAGCAGGTTCACATTTTGCGTGACGGCCGAGCGGACCTGTATGCGCAAAGCCTTTCCGATCGTTCTGTCACTCCTGGCGCCGCTGGCTGCCTCCTGCGAAATGGGACAGCAGCCGCCGACCGCCCCCAGCACGCTGCCGTCCATCGCGGACGTGACGCCCCCGATCCAGGAGTACTGGGTCACCCTGGCCGATGAGCCGCCGCCGCCGGAGCAAGAGCCTGGCGAGGAACCTGCGCCGCCGGCGCCCGCCCCTGCGCCAACGCCACCACCGGCCGCGCCGGCGCCGCTGCCAGGCAGCGGCTCGTGGTCACCCGGGCCGCCGCCGCCGGCTCAGCCGGGCGTGCCGGTCCCGACGCCCCCGTCGACGCACATGCGCGTCAGCATCAAGATCAACCCGGAGCCGGTCCCCTACAGCGGGCAGCCGATCACGGACGTCTCGTCGTGCCGCGACCTGAAGCACACGTGGGTCTACGAGCAGATCGTCCACGCCGAAACGGGGATCGGCATCACGATCCAGGTGCGCGAGAACTTCTTCGACGGCCGCTTCGTGAACCGCAACACCGAGAAGATCTGGATCCGTGGCAACGGCACCGCCGTCCTCAAGACGCGGTGGTGCAGCGGCTACAAGGTCTTCCACTATACGCAGACGCGTATGAAGTTCACTGACGACGAAGGAGGCCAGTTCGAGGTGAGCGGACCCTGGGTCCGGCTGAACCCGTAAGGGTCACTTCTCGAACTCGATGAAATAGTCAGACCGGCCGGTCAGCAGGAATCGCGCGCGCTGACCGGCCTGCTTGTCGGTGCCGGTCGCCGGCTCGAGACCGGCGACCTGCGGATACCAGTTCCCGCCGTCGAAGATCTTCCGCGGCGCGCTCCACCCGCGCGGGTCCTCCAGCCGCGTCGCGTACGAGACGTAGATTCCCTCGTTGTCGAACCGCTCGTTGGCCGCGCGATTCATCAGCATCACGTAGCGCCCGAGATACGTGTTCCAGTGCACCGACGGCCCCCAGAAGACATCGGCTGCGACGTGGCCGTCGTGCCAGGGCCGCGTCGGCGCCACGATCGGCGTGCCAGTCGGGTACACCCACTCGACTGAGACACCATCGGCCGCAACGGCCTGCCACGCGGGAAGCCACGCGCCGCTGCGCCACACCGTGACGCGGCCCACCGGCGTGTCGCGGTCGGCCCACGCCAGACGAGCGACCGCGACGCCCTGAGCCGACGGCTCTTTCGTGTACTGGCTGAAGAAGAGAAAGAGATTCGTCCTCGCATCGTCGAGCATCGCGCTGACGTCGCCGACGCCGCCGATCACGAACTGATTGGTCGAGTCGCAGGCGTCGGTATCGGACGGTGCTTCGAGGATGAACCCGAGCGGCTCCCAGGTCGCGCCGCGGTCAGTCGATCGGAGCGCCCCGATGCGCGGGATGAACCGATCGAATCTCCCGCAGGCAACGGCGTCGCGCTCGTGATGGTAGTAGCCGTACCAGGCACCGCTGTCGTCCTGAACGATGCTCTCGATCCAGACGCCGTACCCCGGATGCGGCACGATGTTTACGGGTCCGGCCTGCTGCATCTGGTCGAGCGATGCTCCCGTATGACGCGCGGGAAGGCCGCCCCACGACGTGAGCGCAAACAGCTGCCAGCGGCCGTCCGCCAGCTCCCACACCATCGGCACGTTCGAATCGACCGCGCCCGGCATGACGATGCGCGGGGCGCGGATCAGCCGCGCGGTCGGCAGCCGCGTCGACTGTCCCTGCGGCGTCGCCGCGGCGATGGCACACAGGAGGCCGATCAGCAGAACACGCAGCAGAGCAGACATGCGACCGGAGGTGCCTCAGCGAAGGAAGTCGCGGCAGAAATCGGACTGGCCCTGGCCGAAGAACCAGCCGCGCCGCCGTGCCTGGACCGACGGAGGGGGTTCGACCCCTGCGGCTGGAGTGACGACGATGACGGCGAGCCGCGCGCAGACCGAGACGGACCGCCCGAGAAACGACACCGACCGAAGGATACTACCGAGACCGTATCAACTGATGCGCTACTCTACCGACAGCCTTTCGCCGCGCCTCGACTGGCGTGGGAACGGAGCGGCCAGTCCTGGCGTGTGACGACGAGCGACTGGATCCTGGCGGCGCTGGCTCTGGCGACGGGAGCGGCCATGGTGTGGGTCGCCTCGCGCCGACGGCCGGCACCGCCGTCCGAGCGGAACGATCCGCTCGGATGGAACGCCGCAGCGGAACTGGCGCAGGCCGTCTCGCCCGCCAGCCGCCACGAACCCCCTCTAGTCGTATGACCCTCCCACGATCCGGCCGAACATGTCGCTCTCGGGCGTGACGCGCGGCTGCGGGGCGTCGGTCGACGCCTTCGAGCCGAGCGCGCTGGCCATGGCCGTCTGGCGCCGCAGCTCGGTGTCGCGCAGCCCCTGTTCGAGCGGCGATTCGCCAGCGGGATACCGGCCGGCGGCCTCGTTGATCGGACAGTAGCGTGTCAGGCCGGTACCGACGCCCATGGCTGCCACGGCGCCGAGCGCGGCACGCGGCCACCCTGTCGTGTTCATCGCGGCCACGCCGGCGCCGATGCCGGCGGCAAGGCGCGCCCAACGCTCGACCGGTCCTACGTTGTGCCTCATGTCAGTCTCTCCCCCTGTGCGTCGGCTGCGCGGCATCGTGCGGCGCCCGCCCCGTCTCGATGAGCGTCTTCATCCGCGCGAGGTCCGCATCCATGCTGCTCTTCGGGTCGACGCCGAAGACGGTGGCAATGCCGTGGCCGAACCAGCCGGCCGGCGGGTTGTACGACATGCGGATGTGCACGCGGGTGAGGCCGTCCGGCTCCGGATCGAAGCGGACGATGCCGGCGTGCGCGACGGGCGATCCCGGCAGCGTCTTCCAGGCAATCATCTGGTTCGGAATCGCGCGTGTGAGCTCGGCGTCGAATTCGACGACCGTTCCGGCCGGCCCCGCGACGCGCCAGTGCGACTGCATCGGCCGGCGCTCGGCCGACCGCACCTCGTACACGCGCGACATGAAGCGCGGGAAGTTTTCATAGAGCGACCAGAAGGCGTACACCTCGTTGACCGACGCGTTCACGAGGATCGTCTTCTGCACGTCGACCGCGCGCCGCCGCGACCCGACGCCGAACAGACGGTTCAGCGGAAGGTTCGAGGCCGCGCGGGCGATCAGGCTCGCGCCGGTGAGCGCGGCGACCGCACCGCGGGTGTCGCGGCGAATCGCGCCTGCCACGGCGAGCGCGAGGCCGACGCCACCGACGAGGACCCGCGTGGCCGGCGCCCAGTTCGTCTGCAGCACATCGAGGCGCTGCCCGGCGGGCGGCCGCCCGCCCTGCAGCGCAGGAACGTTCGCCGGCTGCTCATGGCGCTCGAGCCGGTCGGCGACGCCGCGGACGCCATCGATCCAGCGGACCGCGCGCACCAGGCGATCGGCTTCGTGCGTCAGAATCGGGCCGCTCAGCGTCACGACACCGTCCGACGCGCTGACACCGATCGCATGTGCGTGCGACACGTAGCGGCCGAGCTTGGCCCGCACGCGGTCGACGAGCACCGCATCATCCACGGTGCCGCGCTGCACGAGGCCGCGCAGCGACGCTGCGGTCCCGTACGTGCGGTGGAGCACGTCGCGCGCGGTGCAGCCGAGAGCCCGCCGTGTCATCACGGCGGAGTGCACCACCGAGTCGCGAATGCGCGCGCGGCGCCGGGCGCCGCGCGCGGGGTCGAGGAAGTAGGCGAGGCCGGCGCCCATTCCCGCGCCGGCCAGAATCGAACCGCGTGCGTTCATGACGGGCCCTCCCTGACAGCACCCCAACGCGCACAGTCCGCACGTTGGGGGCCCCGCTTCAGGCGCAGAGGCCGTCGCCCCGGCGCAGGATGTCGCGCAGCCACCACTCGTGCTTCTCGTGGATCTGCACGGTCTTCGAGAAGAGGTCCACCGTACCCGGATCGTCGTGCTCGTCGGCGAGCCGGGCGCCCCGGCGGAGCTCCGAAATGACGACCAGGGCGTGGCGGTCGGCTTCCTCGATCATGTCGCGCATGCTCGAGTGCTGTGCGGCGGGCGCGACGCTGGCCAGGTTCGCCGCGTCGAGCAGATGGCCGGGCGGGTCCTGACCGATCATCCGCACCCGCTCCGCCAGGTCGTCGAGCGTGCCGAGGACCTCATCGGCAAACGTGTCGAACAGCTTGTGCAAATCGCGGAAGAGCGGCCCGAACGTCTGCCAGTGGTAGTGCTTGTAGTTGGAGTACAGCACGAACGTGTTGGCGACCTGCCGCCGGAGCTCCTGCACGATAGGACTCTCGGGGGTGTTCTCGCGTGAGAGCTCATGCTCGAGGGCCGACACATCCGTCTCGCGTGGGAATTGTCTATTCGCAGGCATAACCCGCGCCGATTCAATTCCCGCGCCGGGAAGCAGCTCTACAGCGCGAGGACGTCGACGAGCTCGCGGATGGCCGCGGCCGACGCGTGGAGCGCAGCGCGTTCGTCGGCCGTGAGCTGCAGCTCGACGATCTGTTCGACGCCGCCGGCGCCGAGCTTGACCGGCACGCCGACGAAGACGTCGCGCAGGCCGTACTCCCCTTCGAGCAGCACCGAGCAGGGAAGGATCTTCTTCTGGTCCTTCAGAATCGCCTCCACCATCTGAACGACCGCGGCCGAAGGCGCGTAGTAGGCGCCGCCCGTGCGGAGCAGATTGACGATCTCGATGCCGCCGTCGCGCGTACGTTGGTTGATCGCCTCGATCCGGTCGCGGGGCAGCAGTTCGGGCAGCGGAATGCTCGCCACGGTCGTGTAGCGGGGAAGCGGCACCATGGTATCGCCGTGGCCGCCGAGCACGAGCGCGTGGACGATGTCGACCGAGACGCCGAGCTCCTGCGCGACGAACGCGCTCATGCGGCCGGAATCGAGGATTCCCGCCATGCCGATGACGCGCTGCTTCGGGAAGCCGCCGAGGCGCCAGGCCGCCTGGGCCATCGCATCGAGCGGATTGGTCACCATGATCAGGATGGCGCCGGGGGAATGGACCACGATCGCGTCGACGACGGTCTTGATGACCTCGTAGTTGGCCTTGAGCAGATCGTTGCGGCTCATGCCCGGCTTGCGCGGGAAGCCGGCGGTGATGACGACGATGTCGCTGCCGGCCGTATCGCGATAGTCGCCCGAGGCGGTCGAGATGCCGCGGACGTGCACGTCGGAGCCGACGATGGGCGTCGATTCGAGCAGATCGAGCGCCTTGCCCGCCGGCACACCTTCGATCACGTCGGTCAGCACGACGTCGGCCAGCTCGCGGTCGACCAGACGCTGCGCGGTGGTCGAGCCGACGAAGCCCGCGCCGACGATGGTGACTTTCCTGCGCGTCACGCCGACTGATAGAGCTTGGTCATCACGAACTCGCGATGGCCCATCACCTCGGCGCACGTCAGCCGGCCGTTGCAGGTGCGGATCACCATGTCGATCAGCAGATCGCCCGCCTGGTCGAGCGTCAGCTCGCGGCGGAGGATGCCCGAGACGTCGAGGTCGATGTGCTCCACCATCGTCCGGGCCGTCTTCGGATTCGCGGTGAGCTTGATGACCGGCTCGATCGGATTACCGATCACGTTGCCCTGGCCGGTGGGGAAGAGGTGTACGACGAACCCCGCCGCGGCCTGCAGCGTCACGCATTCGGCGGCGGCGGAGGAGGTATCCATGTAATACAGGCCTGGACCCTTCGCGGGCGCTTCGGCGGGTTTGAGCACGTCGATGAACTTCGTCGTCCGGCCGATCTTCTGCAGGTTGCCGAAGGCCTTCTCCTCGATCGTCGTCAAGCCGCCGCTGATGTTTCCCTTCGTCGGCTGCGACTCCGAAAGGTCGCTCGTCTTGTGCCGGTTGATGACGTCCTGATAGGCGTTGAAGACCTCCATGAACCGGGCAGCGACCTCCGGCGTCGCCGCGCGGCTCGCGCACACCTGTTCGGCCCCCGTCAGCTCCGACGTCTCGCCGAAGCAGGTCGTGACACCGAGCGGGTCGAGCTTGTCGATGAGATTCCCGACCGTCGGGCACGAGGCGAGGCCGGAGGTCGTGTCGCTCTCGCCGCATTTCGTCGAGATGAACAGCTCGGGGATGGAGCAACGCTCGCGCGGCCGCTCCGACGCCCACTGCATGAACTCCCGCGCCTTGCGCGATGCGTTCGCAATCGTCGTGATGTCGCCGTTCTCCTCGATCGAGAAGCCGGCGACCGGCTTCCCCGTGTTCGCCACGCCCTCGACAACCCTCGTGGTCCAGCCCGGCTCGATGCCGATGACGACGCACGCAGCGACGTTCGGGTTCGAGCCGGTGCCGATCAGCGTGCGGAAGAAGAGCTCGAGGTCCTCGCCGAACTGCAGCCGCCCGTAGGCATGCGGGAGCGCCAGCGTGCCTTTGATGTTGTTGGCGACCGCCTCGCAGGCGGCGTTCGACAGATCGTCGAGCGGGAGGATCACGACGTGATTGCGAATGCCGACCCGGCCGTTCTCGCGCCGATAGCCGTAGAAATCGAAGCGTCCCACCGTTACCACCTTTTCGTCTTCAGGTTGTGCACGTGCACGTGCCGACCCTTGCCGATGTCCGCGATGGCCCTGCCGATGTCGTGACCGTACTTGAGCACCGTTTCGCCCTGTCGGACATCGCGGAGCGCGATCTTGTGGCCGAGCGGGATGGCATCGAGCGCCGTCAGCGTGATCGTCTCATCGGTCTCCATGACCCAGCCGGTGACGGTCGTGTTCGGCTGGATGTCCTCGACAACGGCGACGCCGACGGTGTCCGCCTTGTCGTGCACGATGAAATCGGTCTTTGGCATGAGTCAGCTACCGCGCACTGTCGTAGGGACCGTTTTCGCCGTGGGCGCCGACGACCAGTTGCCGCCGCCGCAGGCGACAGGCTCGGAGGGATCGACGTGCGACGTGTTCAGGCAGCCAACCTGCGCGAGCGGCAGCGGCCGGGCCGGCGCCTGCGGCGCGACGGTGGCACCCGTGACGAGGATCGCTCCGGGGAAGGCCTCAGTACACAAACACGTATGCGGCCCCGGAATCGGCTGCCGAGTTGTCGTTCTGATTCCCGTTGACGCCGGTGGCGCCGCCGTCTTCCTGGTGCGCGCCGACCACCATCATGCGGCCGTCGGCACTGAGCGCCACGGCGCTCCCGAACTCGTCGCCGGCATCGGTGTTCTCCGCCTTCACGTACGCACCAGCCGTCCACTTGCCGCCCGTGCGGGTGTAGAAGTAGACGGCTCCGGACTCCTCGGCCTCGTTTCGCCGCTCCCGCCACGCATTGAGCATGTCCTGGACCAGGAACTGCTGGACCATCGGCGGACGAACACCGCGGCCGCCGTTGTCCTCGAGATACGAGGAGACGGCGAGCGTATTGCCGTCGCCGCTGAGCGCCAGCCGCACGCCGAACGAGTTGTACGGCCGCGCGTTGGGCGCCTTGATGAAGGTCTGCTCCGACCACGTCGCGCCGGTCCGCACGAAGACGTACGCGGCACCGACCCAGATGTTCGCGCCGCGTCCCGGCGGCGCGTCGTCGGTGCACCCGGGCGGATCGACGCCCGGCGTCAGGCACGCCTCGTCGCCGGCGCCGACCGCGACCGTATTGCCGTCGTCGCTGATGCCGACGGAGAAGCCGAATCCATCGCTCGTTTCGTTCCGTGACCCCTTGATGTAGCCCTGCTGCGTCCAGGCGCCGTTCTGGCGCATGAAGATGTACAGCGCCCCGGAATTGATCGAGGCGTTGTCGTGCGGCGGGTTGAACCCCTTGCCGGCGCCGTCCTCGTCGAATGCGGTGGCCGCCAGCGTATTGCCGTCGAAGCTGAGCGCGACGGCGAACCCGAGCAGGTCGCCGGCGCCCATGTGCGACGTCTTGACGTAGGCCTGCTGCGCCCACGTCGTGCCGGTCCGCGCAAACACGTACACCGCGCCGGCGGAGGTCGCCGAGTCGTCGCTCTGAGTGCCGTTGATCTGCTGCGCTCCTCCATCTTCCGTGATGGCGCCGACGGCAAGCGTGTTGCCGTCGCCGCTTATCGCAAGCGAATAGCCGAACTGGTCGCCGTCGCCGACGTCGTCGCCGCCCTTGCCCGGCCTGCCGGTGTTCGACGCCTTGACGTAGGCCTGTTGTGTCCACGTCGTCCCGGTCCGCGTGAAGACGTAGACGGCGCCGGCCTGCGGGATGGAGTTGTCGTGCTGATTGCCGTTGATGCCGGTGGCCGCGCTGGCCTCCCAGTGGGCGGCGACCGCCATGGTGTTCCCGTCGCGGCTCAGCGCGACCGACGACCCGAAGTGGTCGCTCTGACCGGGATTGGACGCCTTGACGTAGGCCTGCTGGACCCACGAGGCGCCCTGCCGCACGTAGACGTAGACGGCGCCCGATGCATACATCGCGTTGTCGTGCTGGTTGCCATTGATCCCGGCGGACCCGCTGCTCTCGAACGGCGCGCCGACGGCAATCGTGCTGCCGTCGCCGCTCATCGCGATCGAGGTGCCCGTGTGCCCCTGGTTGCCGCCTCCGCAGGCAAAGTGGTCGTACGCCTCGGCGTTCGACGCCTTGAGATACGCGATCTGCTTGAGCGGCAGCATCGGCGGCACCTCCTTCGAGAGCGTCGGAGGCTGGGCGAAGACCGCGGCGGGAACCAACAGGATGACTGCAAGGGCGACGCTGATCCGTGGCATACGCAAGCTCCTTACCTGCCCGCCGTCGCGCCCGGCGCGAAGGCAGAGTCGCAGACTGTCACGATGAGTGCGCAAAGGAATCGTCATTCTACAATCGAACGCACCGCGTGAGGACGAGCGCCTTCCGTTCCGATCTGCTCGCAGGAGCGACGGTCGCCCTTGTGGGCCTGCCGCAGTGCCTCGCGTACGCCACGTTGTCGGGACTCCCGCCCGCCTACGGGCTGGCGACGGCCGTCGTCCCGGGTCTCGTCGCGGCGCTTGTCGGCCGCAGCCGCAGCGTCATTACCGGTCCCACCAATACCACCGGAGTCCTCGTCCTCGGCGCGCTCGTGCCGTATCTCGGTGCGAACGGGCTTCTGCAGCCGGCCGGTCTCGGCTGGCTCGCCACGCTGACGCTGCTCTGCGGCGTGCTGCGCTTTGCGTTCGCGTTCGCGGGCGGCGTCGTGCTCGTCCGCTTCATTCCGGAGTCGGTGCTCGCCGGGTTCACCATCGGCGTCGGCATCCTCATCGGGACCATGCAGGTCGATGAGGCGCTGGGCCTTCCGGCGGTGGCCGCCGCGAGCCTGCGGGCCGAGTACCGCGGCGTGGCGGATCTGGTCGCTGCGGGCGTGCGCCCGTCCGCGCTTGCGCTCATCGTGACGTTAGCGTGTATCGCGGGCGTGGGTCTGGGGCAGCGGTGGTCGCGGCGCGTGCCGGGCGCACTTCTCGTGGTCGTCGGCGCGGCGGCCGCCGCGTGGCTGCTGCAGCTCGACGCCGCCGCGGGTCTGCCGCTCGTCGGCGACCGCACGGACGTGCCCGGAGGCTGGCCCGCCGGTGCGCTGCCCGACCTGCGTCCGTCGGTCGTCATGAGCCTCTTGGCGCCGGCCGGTGCCATCGTGCTGCTCGGGACGCTCGAGCTGCTGGTGAGCGTACGCGCGGACGAATCGCGCCCGGCCATGCGCCGGGAGATCGTCGCGCAAGGCGCGGCCAATGTCGCCGGAGCATTTACGGCGGCGTTTCCCGCGTCGGCAAGCCTCACGCGGTCGGCGCTGCTGCGCCTCGGCGAGCCTCACAGCCGGGCAGGTGCGGCGCTGGCCGCGCTCCTGACGCTGCCGATCCTGGTCTTCGGATCGCGGCTCATCGCGTACATCCCCCAGGCGGCGCTGGCGGGCGTGCTCGTCATCACGGCCGTGTCGATGGTGCGGCAGCCGGCGCTCGGGCGCATGTGGCGTGCGTCGCCCGCGAGCCGGCTTCTGCTCGTCGTGACGACGGGGAGCACGCTGGTGATGCCGCTGCACTGGGCGGTCTTCATCGGCGCCGGCCTCGGGCTCCTCATTCACCTGGCACGCACCAGCGCGCCGCGCGTGCGGGCGTTGACGTTCCGCGACGATCGACTCGTGCCGGTCGAGCCCGGCGACAATCCGGACGTCGTGGTGCTCGAGATCTCCGGGTCGGTGCACTACGCGGCCGCCGATCCGCTGCTCGAGGAAGTGGAGCGGCATCTGCCCTCCGCGGCGCGGCTCGTCATCGTCGATCTCTCACACGCGCACGAGCTGCGCTTCACGGGCCTGCGGGCGCTCGAGTGGTGGGCCGCCGATCTCGAACGGCGCGGGGTTCGTCTGCGCCTGGCCGGCGTCACCTCAGAGGTCCGCGAGATGCTCGACGGCGCGGGCAGCCACCTCCCGTACACGATGTGGGAGGCGGAGCCGGGCAGAAGCGCGTGGAACGCCGTTCACACCTCCTGATTTTCGGTTTTCCCTTCGTGTTCACGTTCGGTTCGTTGCCGACGGTCTACGGTCTCATCACACCGGCTCAGCCGCCGCGACGAACGGCGGCGGATCGAACACCGACATGATGTCCGTGATCATCGCCTGGCGCGAGGGAAACCGGCTCTCGTCGTAGCAGCCGAGCGGGTTCTCGACGACGTTGACGAGGCAGCGGTTGCAGTAGCTGCACGGCTTGTCCGGCTGGTTCTTGCCGCTCCGGAAGATCTCGGCGAGGTTGGGGTTGGCGATGAGCGGGCGGGCGGCGCTGACGGCGTCGCAGTCGCCCGCCTCGATTGCACGACGGATGACCGACGCCGTCTGGAACCCGCCCGTGCAGATGACCGGGACCGAGACGGCGGCCTTGATCGCGCGCGCGTCGGGAAGGTTCTTGCCTTCTATTTCGCGGGGCGGTCCCGCCGCTCTATTCCACGCGCGGCGGGCCAGCGCCCCCGTGGCGCCGCGGAACAGGAGGAAGTTGGCGAAGGTCCGCTCGCCGCTCGAGATCATCGTGTCGTAGCTCCTCGCCAGATCCTCCACGGGCAGGTCGGATCCCGCCGGATTCCGGGGATGGGGAAAGAAGCTGCCGGTCGAGACGTGGATGGCGTCGACGCCCGCGTCGACGAGCCACCGGCAGACCTGCACCGACTCCTCCAGCGTGTTGCCCGAGGGGCCGCGGCCGAAGAGCGCGATGGCGTTGTCGTACTCCTGGGCGCTGATCTTCATCTGGAGGTGGAAGTCGCGTCCGACCCTGGCGCGAATCGCGCGCACGACGTCGAGCACGAACCGGGCGCGGTTCTCGAGCGAACCGCCATAGTCGTCGGTGCGATCGTTGATCGCCGAGCTGAGGAACTGTGTGATGAGATAGCCGTTCGCGCCGTGCAGCTCCACGCCGTCGAGCCCCGCCTCGCGGGCGCGCCGCGCGCCCTCGGCGAAGTAGCCGACCACCTCCTTGATCTGCGGGACGGTCATCGCCTGGCACCGGAAGCCGTGGATCGGATCGCTCTTCGACGTCGACGAGAGGCCGATCGGGTATTCGAGGCCGTTGATGTCGCGCTGGCGGCCGGCGTGGCTGAGCTGCAGGATGAACCTGCAGTCGTAGCGATGCACGGCCTCCCCGACCGCGCGCCAGAACGGGATGTGCCGATCGTGATCGATCATCGCGTAGTTCGGCACGATGCGCCCGCGCAGGTGTACCGGGACGAACGAGGAGACGATGGCGCCGACGCCGCCCTTCGCGAACTTCGTTTCCCAGTTGATGCGCGCCTGATTGCCCGAGCCGTCGTAGTTGTCGAAGCGCCCCGAGACGTTGGAGCGCAGGATGCGGTTCTTGATCGTCAGGTTGCGGAACGCCAGCGGCTGGAAGATCGGATCGGTCGGCATCGCGTCACCGCTGCTTGACCGGTCTCCACGGATGAAACGCGTTCTCGACCTTCTTGAGTGCAGGCGCCACGGCAGGGAAGTGCCGCGTCAGCACGTCGATCATCGAGTTGTCTTCGACCCACTTGATGCCCTGCCTGGTGTAGACCTCGTCCCGATAGTCCTTCGACAGGAACCGGTCGCTCTTGAGCCGGCGCGACGCCATCAGGATGAACACGCGGAAGGCCGTCTCGGAGAAGCCGAATCCTTCGGGGAGCGGCTCCGCCATCAGTCCGACCAGCAGATCGACCTTCTCGAGGTCGTTCCCGTAGACGCGCCGTATCTCGTCGTTCCACGCCGGGTTGTCGGAGAGCTGATCGAACGAGGTGAGCGCAGGCTTGTGGAACAGCCGGCGGAACCGGTTGTAGCGCGGCACGCCCCGTTCGCGGTCGCGCAAAATGTCGACGGCCGCCAGGTCGAACCGATCCCCGTTGTCCTGCACGAGATGCTGCAGGTGCCGCGGGAAGTTGTGCAGGCGCAGCGCGCCCGGATGGGCGATGCCCAGCGAGTAGAAGAGGTCCGCCGCATTGAGGTCGTTGATGACGTCCCGCCCCCTGCGCCCCGACAGCTCCGGCAGGGTGGCGTCGCGGAGCTTCCGTCCCGACGACACCGAGAAGAACGTGTAGTCGTCCGGCATCAGGGAGTGCATCCGGTAGACGGAGACGAACTCCTCGGTGAGCGAGTACGGGGCGGTGTGGTGATCGGTCGGCGAGCCCGGGATGCCGCCGGCCAGCTCACGATCGTTCAGCCGGCGCAGCACCTTCTGGAGGTTGCGCGCCAGCCCGTACCAGTTCGTCCGTAGCGCCAGTTGCGTCACGGGGTGGGGCAGGATGGCCGGCGTCCACTCCACCGTGTGGATCTTCGCGAGCAGCGCCGAGGTGATGAGGCGCGCCTGCTGGAACAGCCGCTCGTCATCCCAGTGACGGTTGTGCCGCCGCAGCATGGTGCAGACGGCGTTGTGCTCGAGCGCGAAGAGGCCATGAAGCAGGCTGAGCCCGACCCACATGTTGTCGGTGAATCCGGTGATCTCGCGTCCCGAATCCGGATCGAGACCCAACTGGCCCCCCGGGCCGACGAGCAGCTTGCCGTCGCGCCCGAGACGCAGGGCTGCCTGCTCGGCCGTGGTGGCACCGTATATCTGCGAACCGTCCCACCAGTGCGTGTTCAGGTTGGCGTACGCGGGCGGCCGGGTGCTGCCGGCCACCCGCGGCGTTTCCGGCGGCGTGACCGGCACGCGCATCGGACGTTCGTGCCAGGAGTCGCCATCGGTCCGCGGGAGATCGTGCGTGCGGCTCCACGTCCCTTTCTTGTGGACGAACCAGTCGTGGACCTGGAACTGGATCCAGGCGGCGGCCAGCACGTTGACGATCGTGGCCGGCACGAAGGTCGTCCGCGTCAGCAGCTCCAGGCTCACGGTCCGCGGGTTCGGCACGAGGAGATTCGCGGCGTCCGGCATCGTCTCTGATACCGGCACGTTGCGGCCGAAGCGCACGCCGGCACTTCCCATGCGCGGGCAGCGCAGGTCGTTGTAGGTGCCGTCGTTCGTGCGCGTCCGATAGGCCGCGGGCGGCGCACCGGGATCACGCGTCTCGAGCGCGGGTTCCTCGGTGTCGTGCAGGTTCTTCTGGCGGAGCTCGTTTCGTATCTCGACGAGCCTGACCACCGCCTTGGGAATGGGAAGTTCGTACCAGGGCTTCTCCGCGTCGTTGGGCATACGTGTACTCCTGGTGGGCAGAGCCGCGTGCCACCCTACTGTCGCGGCTGTGGCGTGTCAACGGCCGTTGCACGCGATCTTCAGGCGGTTCCCGGGTTTAATTGCCGTATTCGGCGTCGGTGACCTGCTCGAACCATTCCGTGCGCGTGTCGATGTTCACTGCGAGGTGCGTCATCGGGCCGTCGGGCGTCGCGCCGTGCCAGTGGCGTTCGCCAGCCTCGATGCGGATGGCGCCGCCGGCCGCGACCTCCTGAATCGCTTCTCCAGCTTTCTGGATCCGGCAGCACCCTTCGACGACGAGCAGCAGCTGGACGCCGGTGTGCGTGTGCCACGCGGTCCGCGCTGACGGTTCGAACCTCACCCGGTACACGTTCACGGGCGGGTCTTCCACCACGCGCTCGAGGTGCGCCACGCTGGCGCTTCCGGTAAAGTGCCGCACGTCGGCAGGACGTACGGGATGATCGGCGGCATGAAAGAGTTTCATCGGATGTCTCCGCGTGGGATCTGACGTGCTGAAGCCCGGAACCCGCGCCCCTCAGTTCTCCCTGCCGACCGCCGACGGCGGCCTGCTGCGGAGCGCCGAGTACCTCGGGAAGACGACGGTCGTTATCTACTTCTACCCGAAGGACGCCACGCTTGGCTGTACCATCGAGGCCTGTGCCTTTCGTGATTCGCATGACGAGTTCGTCCGGGCGGGGGCGGTCGTCATCGGGATCAGCGCCGATCCCGTTGCGGCGCACCGCGCGTTTCAGGACCGGCACGGGCTGCCGTTCCTGCTCGCCAGCGATCCCGGTCGCGAGACGGCGCGCGCCTATGGTGTCGCGGACGGTCTGTTCGGGTTCGCGGGCCGCGCGACCTTCGTCATCGATTCACAGGGGATCGTCCGTGACGCGTTTGCCTCGCAGCTTCGCGTGAAGAGGCACGCACGCCGGGCGCTCGAGTGGGTCCGTCGCCTGGCGACAATTCGGACGCCGTAGCGGGCAGGACCTGTCCGCTTGGTCCGTTTTCCCGGGGCCTGCCGAAATCGGAGATGGCGTTCGCCGAGCCGCTCGAACGCTGCGCGATCCGCGCCGACGACGTCGGCATTGATCGATTCGGCAGTGGCAACCACCCACGCGTCGTCTTCGCCTAATCCGCGGGCGGCTCGCCGCGGCAGCAGGGTGCATCGACGCACTTGAGCGAACTGCAGCCCTTGGATCACAAATCGCCGCAGCGACCATGGCCTCCGTGTCGGCGCGCCGCGCGCCCGGCACGCGGCCGGTGTGAAATGCCAGGAGCACGTCCGCGTCGCTCGCGGGTCCGAAGTTCGCGAGATGCTCGCACGTGTCGGAGTTCTCGCTTTCTCGGTTCGTCTTCCGAGCTGTGCTAAGCTCCCGCGCGACACGCGCGACAGCAGATGGGCATGCCATTCGGACGGATGATTGCGATCGTCGGCACTCTCGCGGGCATCCTGACGATCATCGGATGCGTGCGCAGCTCCGCCGCCGGCGACGCGATCGCCGGAGCCGAGTTGTTCGGCGCCTGCGTGCCGTGCCACGGCGCCTCCGGCGAGGGTTCCACGGCGCTCGGCGCGCCGTCGATTGCGGGCCTGCCCGCCTGGTACGTCTCCGCGCAGCTCGAGCGGTTCCAGACCGGCGTTCGCGGTCAACACGCCGACGATGCCGAAGGCCTCCGGATGCAGGCGATGTCGCGACAGCTGCGCTCTGAAACGGAGACGAGGGCCGTGGCCAGGCACGTCGAATCGCTGCCCCGCGCGACCAGCGCCCCGGCGATCGGCGGCGGCGACGCGGCCGCGGGGCAGAGGGCGTATCTCCTCTGCGCGTCGTGCCATGGCGTCACCGGAAGCGGCTTCGAGGCGGGCAACGTCCCACCGCTGGCCGGCATGGACGATTGGTACGTCGCGACGCAAATCCGGAAGTTCAAGAACGGCATGCGCGGGACGATGCCCGACGATGCATTCGGGCCCGTGATGCGGGCCGTCGCGGCCTCGTTGTCGGCCGAGGACATCGAGGAAGTCGCGGCCTACGTGCATGCGCTGTCCAGGTGAGCGGCGCACGCTGCGATGACGCGCCCCGACCCGTCCCCGAATCCCGACGTCATCGGACGCCGGGTGTTCCTGATGACGGTGGTGGGCGCGCTCGCCTTCGCGCTGGCCGCCTACGTGCTGGTGTCATGAGGGCGCGCTCGTGATCTCCTGGTACGTCGCGCAGGCGTCGTCGTACGCGCCCGACGTCGACCGCCTCATCCTGCTGGTCGGTCTCATCGTCGGCGCGTTCTTTCTGGCCGCCGAGTTCGTCCTGGTCTGGCTGATCTTCAAGTTCCGGGCGCGTCCCGGCGTCAGGGCTCGATATATCACCGGAGAGAAGACGAGCGAGATGAAGTGGGTGTCCTATCCGCACTATCTCGTTCTGCTCTTCGACATCGTCATCGTCGCGGCGGCGCTCCGGGTGTGGTCCGACGTCAAGATCGATCTCCCGCCCGGCGAGGAGCAGGTCCGCATCGTTGCCCAGCAGTGGGCGTGGACCTTCGTCCACGCGGGACCAGACGGCCGGCTCGACACCGCCGACGACATCCGCACCGTGAATGCACTGAATCTGCAGGTCAATCGCCTCTATCATTACGAGCTGCATTCGAAGGATGTGCTGCACGGCTTTTCCGTGCCCGCATTTCGTCTCAAGCAGGACGCGGTGCCCGGGCGCGCGATCGTGGGGTGGTTCCGGCCCACGGTCACCGGGGAATTCGACATCCAGTGCGCCGAGATCTGCGGGATCGGCCACGGGTTGATGCCGGCCCGTGTCCACATCCGGTCGGCGGAGGCTCAGGCGGCGTGGATGGCAACCGCTCCGCGGATGCCGCCGCTTCCCTTCGTGACGCCTGCCGCGGCGGCCACGGCGGGGCATCAAAGGGCCCACCGATGAGCGGCGCGGCGCAGCCTGTCCACCGCGACGCGGGCTTCATTAGGACGTATCTCTGGTCGACGGACCACAAGGTCATCGCCATGCAGTACCTGTTCACCGGGATGCTCATGGCGCTCATCGGCGGGTTCGCCGTCTACGTGTTCCGGATGCAGCTGGCCTTTCCCGGTGAATCGGTGCCGCTCTTCGGGCGTGTATCTGCCGGACAGTACAACGCTCTCGTCACGATGCACGGCACCATCATGATCTTCTGGGTGGCGATGCCGGTGCTCCTCGCCGCGTTCGGGAATTTCCTCATCCCGCTCATGCTCGGCTGCGACGACATGGTCTTCCCGAAGGTGAACCGGCTGTCGTATCAGATCTTCCTGCTGAGCGCGGTCGTGCTCGTCGCTTCGTTCTTCGTGCCGGGCGGCGCCTTCGGCGGCGCGTGGACCGCCTACCCGCCGCTGTCGGCCAATGCCACGTACAACCTGACGCAACACGGCGCCACGCTGTGGGTTGTCGCCGTCGCGCTCGAGTTCGTCGCGTTCCTGCTCGGCGGCATCAATTTCGTGACGACCGCGATGAACTCGCGGGCGCCCGGCATGCGAATGTTCGACGTGCCGATCGTCGTATGGATGATCGTGATCGCGAGCATCCTGTTCATGGCGTCGGTCGGTCCCCTCATCGCAGGCGCGGTCATGCTCGTGTTCGACCAGCTCCTCGGCACGGGATTCTACGACCCCGGCACCGGCGGCGATCCGATCCTCTGGCAGCACCTCTTCTGGTTCTTCGGCCACCCGGAGGTCTACGTCGTGCTGCTCCCGGCGATGGGCATCGTCGCCGAAGTCATCCCGGTGTTCTCGCGCAAGAAGCTGTTCGGGTACCGGACCATCGTGTACACGGCCGTGGCCACGGGCGTGATCAGCTTCTTCGTCTGGGCGCATCACCAGTTCGTCGCCGGCATCGATCCGCGGATGGCCAGTCTGTTCACCATCACGACGCTCATCATCTCGGTGCCGATCGCCGAAATGGTCTTCTGCTACATCGCCACGCTGTACGGCGGATCCATCACGCTGTCGACGCCGATGCTGTGGGCGCTGGCGTTCGTGGCCGAGTTCCTGCTCGGCGGGGTCACCGGCATCTTCCTCGGCGCGGCCGGGGCGGACATCTACCTGCACGACACCTATTTCGTGCTCGCCCACTTCCACTACACGTTCTTCCCGATTGCCATCATCGGCGCCTTTGCCGGCATCACCTTCTGGTTCCCGAAGATGTTCGGCCGGATGATGGACGAACGGCTTGGGAAGATTCACTTCTGGGTCACGATCGTCGCGTTCAACGTCATCTTCATTCCGCTGTTCCTTACGGGGGCTGCTGGCGATCACCGCCGCATCTTCGACTATTCGGGCTTCCCCGATCTGGCGACGCCGGGCCTCCAGTCCCTGAGGATCACCGCCACCATGGGGCTGGTCGCGCTGCTGGCGATTCAGCCCGTCTTCGTCGTCAACTTCATCCGCAGCATGGTCCGCGGCCCGATTGCCGAGGCGAACCCGTGGCGGGCGAACACGCTCGAGTGGTCGGCCGCGTCGCCGCCACCGCACGGCAACTTCGCGGAACTCCCCGAGGTCTACCGTGGTCCGTACGAGTACAGCCCGGAGGATCGGGACGAAGACTTCTGGCCGCAGCATGTGCCCGACGTGTCGCCGGCCGAGGCGGCCGGCATCGGCGGCGTGAGGTAAGCGCATCACGAGGAGCGAGCGGTGACATCACGGCCTATCGCGACGACGCGCAGCGTCATGGAGGTGCCGACCGGCCGGCTGGCCATGTGGTGGGTGCTGGCGTCGGAAACCGTCGTCTTCGGCGGCCTCCTCGGCTCCTACGTCATGATGCGGCTGCGGCATGGCGCCTGGGCCGACGAGGCGGCGAACACCAGCACGTGGGCGGGCGCGTTCAACACGCTGGTGCTGCTCACCTCGAGCCTGTCCGCCGTGCTGGCGCACCAGGCCGCCGAGCGGGGGGACGGCGCCAAGGCGGCCCGTCTGCTGCGCTACACGATGCTCGGCGGCGTCGTCTTTCTGCTGGTCAAGGCGTTCGAGTGGAGGCATGAGATCGCGGAGGGGTTCACGATCACCTCTGGCCTGTTCTGGTCGTTCTACTACACGGCGGCCGGCCTTCATGCCGCACACGTGCTCGCGGGCATGATCGCGCTGTTCATCGTGTCGCGGACCGCGGCGCGCAGCGCCGAGCTCCATCGCGTCGAGAACGTGGGGATCTACTGGCATTTCGTCGACGTGGTCTGGATCTTCCTGTTCCCGCTCCTCTACATCGCCAAGTGACCGCCATGAATTCGCGCGCCCACGTCGACGCACCCCACCCGCACCAGACCAATTACGTGGCGATCTGGGCGGTGCTCTGCGTGCTGCTGGGCGTCAGCGTCGTCGGTCCCATGGCCGGTATCCGATTTCTCACGCTGATCACCGCCTTCGGCATCGCCATCGTCAAGGCGTATCTGGTCTGCCGGCACTTCATGCACCTGCGCATCGAAAAGACGTGGGTGGTTTATATCCTCGGCTTCATGCTGGCGCTCATGCTGGTGTTTTTCGGAGGCGTAGCTCCGGACGTCCTCACGCACGAGGGGCTCCAATGGCGGAAGACGTACGTGGAACCCACCGCGCCGGGTGGCGAGCGATGACGACGATCGTGCAGCGGCGCGAGGTGGTCCCGAGCGGCCTGCTCGGCATGGTGATCTTCGTCGGCACCGAGATCATGTTCTTCGCCGGGCTGATCAGTGCGTTCACGATTTCGAAGGCGGGCGCTCCCAGCGGTGCGTGGGCGCTGCCGGCCGGCCAGATGCTGCCGCTGGCATCGACGGCCGTGAACACCATGGCGCTCTTTCTCAGCGGCGTACTCGTCTGGATCGCGGCGCGCCAGTACCGCGCTCGATCCCAGGCTGCCGTGCAGACCCTCCTCGCGGCGACCGTCCTCGGAGCGTTGTTCGTGCTGCTCCAGGGGAGGGAATGGATCGGCCTCATCGGCCGCGGCGTGACGCTCTGGTCGAGCGCGCTCGGCGCGTTCTTCTACGTCATCGTCGGGACCCACGCAGTGCACGCCGTGGCGGCCCTCATCGGTCTCGGCGTGGCCTGGTGGCGGCTGCGCGCCGGACGACTGTCCGACGGATTCTTCCTGGCGGCACAGACGTTCTGGTATTTCGTCGTGCTCGTCTGGCCGGTGATTTATGCGCGAGTGTATTTCTAAGCGGGTCGCCGGCATCGCCGTCAGCCTGGTCGCCGCGCCGGCATCCGCGCTGGCCTGCCCCGTGTGCGGCGTCATCGGCACCGGGGACAACACGTGGGCCTATCAGGCGATGACCGCGATGCTCACCCTGCTGCCGCTCGCGATGGTTGGAGCGGCGGTGCGCTGGCTGACGCGCCTAGCGGCGCGTGAGCGTGACGCCGGCCGGCGCCGGGCCGTCAACCGGTAGCGACGCCAGGTACGCGGTAATGTCGATGATGTCTTCGGCCGTCAACTTCTCGACGGCCTTCTTCATCAGCGGCATCAGCGGATACGAGCCGACGCGCGTCCCCTGCTGGATGTCGAAGATCTCGCGCGCGAGATAGCTTGGCGACCTGCCGGCCAAGGGCGGAATGTCCTGTCCCATGCCCCGAAGATCCTGTCCATGGCACGTCGTACACGCCGTGGCTCTCCCGAGGACGATCTGATTGTTCACGATCGATGAGCCGCCGGTCGTGACCAGGTGCTTGCCCCGCGCGATCGATCCCACAGGCACGTACGCGACCCAGGTGCCGCGCGAGCTTCTCAGGATCTGATTCACCTCGACGTCGGTCGGCACCTCGATGATGCGCTTGCCGATCGGCTCGGTCAGCTTGTGTTCGCTGACGTGGTTCACCGTGGGGATGAACAGCTCCCCCTGGATGCGCGTGGCCGGCACGAGATTGGTCTCGATTACCTTCACGTGCGGACGCCACTTGACGGCGGAGAAGTAGGCGGCCGCCTGCTGCATTTCCTCGTCGGTCATCGCTTTCGCGAGCATGACCATCGTGTTGGAGTTGCCCTTGGCAGGCTCCACGCTGTGCCGGAGGCCGTTTCTGAAGTCGCTCAATTGACGAAGGATGTACTTCGCCGGGAGCCCCGCGGGAGACGCGTTTTCCGGGCGGCCGCTTCCGTCGGAGAGGTGGCATCCGCCGCAGGGCCGGCCGGTGGTACCAGGAACGAGCGCTGCCGGGCCCAGCTTGATGATGCGGGGCATCGGATTCGGGTGATCCTCGGGGAACCAGTCCACCACGTTCCCGCGGATCTCGAGCCTGGTAAACGTCAGCGAGCTGCCTTCGACGCGCCGTCTACGCGTGGCCTCCGCCGGCGGGATCGGCGCGGGCGGGGGCGCCCAGGGCGCGCCCTGGACCGCCTGCGGATCGGTCGCATGCGGGCGCTCGGCCACTCCGTACGCCCAGAGCGGCATCTGCGCGTAGTCGACTTTGGAGCGATCGACGGGGGAGACGGTCCAGATGGGGGCCGCGGTCGGCGCCTGCGCCGAGACGATCACCGCCAGAGCCCAGAGACCGAATACGGTGACGACAGCCAGTCTTCGCACGTCTAGGCCCTCGTGCGCCCCTTGTACAGCTTTTGGGCGCGGAACTCAACAGTCTCGATTCAGATACGTCAGCGATACGTGCCGACCTCTACGGCGCCGGCGCCGCTGCAGCCCGTCGGTCCGTACCGCAGGAACTTCTGCACGCGATTGGCGTTGTCGACTTCGCCCGTGTACAGGTTCCCTTCGGAATCGACGCTGACGACGTGGACCCAGTGGAACTCGCCGATCTGGCGTCCGGCGCGGCCGATGCGATCGAGTTCCTGCAGGTTCTCGCGGTTGAGGATGTAAATCGTGTTGTTCGAGAGGTCGGCCACGTACATGCAGCTCTGCGCCGGGTCGGGCGAGAAGTTGACCGAGCCGGACGTCCCGCCCGCACTCTGCGGGGCGACGTGGACTTCGCCGACGAACCCGCACTTGCCGGGCTGGCCGTCGGCATTGCTGCACGGCTTGCCGACCTCGGCCGTCCTGAACACCTGGATGCGGTTGTTGTTGCGGTCGCACGCGTAGAGCAGTCCGTCGCTCGACAGCTTCGCGCAGTGCAGGGGGCTCCGGAAGAACGTCGGCCGCATCTGTCCCTTGTCGTACTCCGCCGCCCACAAACCGACCTCGTAGCCGGCGTCTCCGATGACGGTGTTCTCGGCATCGACCGGGTTCTGGCCGTACGCGCCGAAATGCCCGACGTACTTGCCGGTGGCCGCGTCGACGATGAGAACGCGGCGGTTGCCGTAGCCGTCGGCGATGTAGAGATAGTTGGTCTTCGGATCCACCGTCATGTCGGCCGGCAGGTAAGGCTGCGGCGTGCTGTTGGGCCCGCCGTGGGTGTCGTCGCTGTTGGGACGCGTCGACCCGGCATACCCGATCTGCAGCACGAACGTGCCGTCCATCGTGAACTTGAGCACGTGCGAGTCGTCGCCGAAGGTCGCCGCCCAGGGGAACTGGCCCGTGAAGTCTTCGCCGTTGCCGGAGATGTAGACGAAGTCGTTATGGTCGACGTAGATGCCATGCTCGCGGGCGGGCCAGTCGCACCCGTCTTCGTGACGGCACTTCTTCTCGAGAAAGCCGGGATCGGAGGGTCCGCCCCACGCCTGGAGCAGGTTCCCCTCCTTGTCGAACCGCAGCACAGACGGCGCCGGCACGCAACACGCCGAATGCCGGCCGTGCGGCCGCGGGTGTCCCAGCGCGCTGACGGGATTGCCCTTGGCGTCTTTCCCCGCGACATCGAGTGCGCCGGCTTCGGTCGAACTGAGCGATCGCGGCCGGTGGTACACCCAGATGGTGTCGTGGCGGTCGACGAACAACCCTCCTATCTGGCCGAGACGCCAGTTGTTGGGCAGCGGCTTGGGCCAGCCGGGGTCGACCACGAAGCTCGGGGCCACGGCCGTGTCAGGGACGCGCGGAGCGGTGCGCTCGAGCAGGCGCTCGACGGCGCCGGCCGTGTCGAGGACGCTCATACCGTCGGCCTCGCCGTTGACCGTGGACGATTCCGACGCCCGGCCGCACGACGTGCTCGCCACGGCGGACGCGGCGAGCATTGCGGCCACGACGGTGGACCTGATCGGCAGCATAATCTCCTCCGGATCGCGAGCGCGCACGCCTCTCGCCGTGCGGCACTATAGCTGACGCGGTCTCGAGGAGGAAGACTGGAATGCGCCTGCCGCACGTCGTTATGACGGCCTGTATCGTCTTCCATGCGGCGACCGCCTACGCGCAGTCTCGCGGCGGAACGGCCTCGTCCTGTGACTTGCCTCGAGCGCCAGGGGTCTCGTCGGAGCGGCTGACATCGGGGCAGCGGCAGCGCGCGTATCGGCTCTTCGTTCCACCGGGGTACGACGGACATGTGCGGCTGCCCCTGGTGCTCGATCTTCACGGGAGCGGCGGAAACGCGGCAGGACAGGCCGCCACAAGCGGCCTCGAGACCCTCAGCGTCCGCGAGCGGTTCCTCGTGGCGACGCTCGAAGCGGAGAATGGCCTCTGGAATGTGCCGGTGCGGGACAACCGGGCCGACGACGTGGCGTACGTCCGAGATGTAATCGCGGACGTCGCGGCGCGTCTCTGCACCGACGAGACACGCGTGTATGCGACGGGGTTCTCGGGCGGCGGCCGGATGACCTCGCTCCTCGCGTGCCGCCTCGGCTCCCGCATTGCCGCGGTCGCGCCGGTCGCGGGGCTTCGATTCCCCGGGCCCTGCGACGGCCCTCCGGTGCCGGTGCTGACCTTTCACGGGCTGGCCGATTCGCAGAATCCGTACGCCGGCCATGCGCCCGGCCGCGGCGCGGAATGGCTCGAGAGCGTGCCCGAGGCGCTCGCTGGCTGGGCGCGCCACAACGGGTGCCGCGAGAACGTCATTGCGGATGACCCGCCGGGCCCGCTGTCGACGATGCGCTACGACGGGTGTCGTGACGGGACGGACGTCCGCCTGATTCGCAGTTAGAGTCCCAGCACGTGGTGGAAATTCAGTAAGGCCGCCCGAGTAGACAGCGGAGTCGGCCATCGCGCATCTTCCGTGAGTTCTCTCTAGCCGG
>Ga0209172_10000577_pt1 | contig 98064 bp, 82 predicted proteins | sample LarsenN4metaG_FD_184113 | JGI IMG/M metagenome (GOLD analysis project Ga0209172, IMG submission 184113) | Hot spring sediment bacterial and archeal communities from British Columbia, Canada, to study Microbial Dark Matter (Phase II) - Larsen... ... | reverse complement strand
GAGCCGGAAAATACCAGTTCGAGTCAGCAAATATAGCCTGAAATTCGATTTGCACAAATTTCATTTTTATCCCGGAAAGCGCCCGTCAGGAGTTTTCAGACGGTTTTTAAGCCTCACTGGAAATATAGTTTTTGAGAACAAAGAGGTAATTTCTTCTATTTTGTAGCCGTAACTGTATGATTACATGACGAGTGGGGATCCGAGCTATAGCACCCGCCGTGAAGACGGTCACAATAACATCCAATAATCTTACAGCCACTGCAAGCGGTAAGGCCACCTCCTGTGTATAGGAAAAGGCAGCAAGAGCACGGGGTTCCAGAGCATGTATGTTTTTCACTGTTGCCCATGTAAGTAGTAGTTCCAGACGTTGATTCAAATCTATACTCTACTCCAATGGGTATGCGTGCGCCATTGGCATCTGTCCCTGTTCCTATTAAAACTCCCATGGTGTAAATTGAATCAAATACGATTTGAATATCCTGAAAATTGCTCAATCCAGTTTTCCCAAAATCGCTTGAGGCAACAAGCGCCAGATAATTGCTGGCAGCAGTGGCAGGAACTTCCCAAGTATTTCCGTTTAAAGTGCTTTGCAACGTCACAGATAAACTTGAATCAGTCAGCATGATAGTTGTAGGGGTTAGGTTTTTATTATCCGTTGCAGGCGGTTTGACGGATGAGCAAACAGAAAAAATGGAGAGGCCTGCCAGAACAATAGCGGAAATAAGAGCAATTTTTTTCATGCAGATAAAAGTTTTGAGATGAAAAATAATTGAAATAAAGGTATGACATCAAACCGGCACTACAAATAGGCCAAGCAGGAAATGTGCAAAAAAAGCCGCTTATTTTTCAAGTCGGTCTTGAAAAGAATACTCTTGGCCCGACTATAAAAATTTGTAAAACAAGATATTGAAGTAAAAGCGACAATGCAAAAGGAACCATGTCGGTCTTGATTTTCCGGCATGGCCATCTTTCCAAAAAGGTGTTTGTTACATTTGCTTCTGAAAATCAAACACCTCTATGAAAAACATTTGCCTCCTCTCCTTTTTATTTTTCAGCCTTATCAGTTCTGCGCAGACTCCCGGCTCCCGTCCCAAAATCGGCCTCACCCTCAGCGGCGGCGGTGCTAAAGGCCTGGCGCATATCGGTATTTTGAAAGCGATTGATTCCGCCGGGCTGAAAATTGACTATCTCACCGGGACAAGTATGGGCAGCATCGTTGGCGGGTTGTACGCGTTGGGTTATCCGAGCGATTCGATTGAAAAAATGGCGCGCGGCCTCGATTGGGAAATTTTACTCACTAATAAAACTTCCCTGCGTGCTATGATTATGGAGGAAAAAGAGGAATACGGCAAATACGCCCTCGAACTGCAACTTACCGACAAGGGTTTCAAACTGCCAACCGGTGTGCTCGAAGGCGAAGAAATGTGGCTGAAACTCAACGAGATGTTTGCTCCGGCCTATAACATCACGGATTTTGACCGGATGCCGATACCCTTTCGCTGCATCGGCACGGACATCAGCACGGGCAATGCCGTCGTGCTCAAAAACGGGAATTTAGTCAATTCCATTCGGGCAAGCATGGCTATTCCGAGCGTATTCACGGCTGTGGAAATTGATAAAAAGATACTGGTAGATGGCGGTATCGTTCGGAATTTTCCAGTAACGGATGTCCGGGAAATGGGCGCCGATTACGTCATCGGCAGCAGCGTATCGAGCGGTTTGTTGCCCCCGGAAAAACTGACCGACGCGGCTTCCATTTTGATGCAAGTCATTTTTTTGCCCGACGGACTTCAGCACGAGGAACAGAAAAAATTGTGCGACATTTATATCGAACACCCGGTGGAAGATGATTTCAGCGCGGCCAGTTTTGGCAAAGCCGACGACATCATTGACGTCGGCATCGAACAGGGAAAAATTTGGTACCCTCGCCTCAAACACCTGGCGGATTCGCTCGATGCGATATATGGCAAACCCAATTTGAAAAACCGGAAATTGCCAAAAACGGATTCAGTTTTCGTGTCCGCCTACGAAATACGCGGCCTGAAACGCACGGAAGAATCTTATTTTACCAAAATGATGGGCTTTCAGAAAGGCCGCTACTACGACGTGGCCCAACTTTCCAAACGGGTGCGCAACGTGTTCGGCACGCGCTACTACAACCGCGTTTTGTATTCGCTCGAACCCCTTCCCGATGGCACGACGAAAGTCATTTTCAATGTGGATGAAAACGCGCTGACACAGGCGAAACTCGCTTTGCATTACAACTCGTTCAGCAGTATCAGCCTGATTACTAACCTCACTACGCGCAACTTCTTTATGCCGGCATCCCGCAGTTTGGTTACGCTGGCTCTGAGTGAAAATTTCCGCCTGCGTGGCGAGCATTTGCAACAGTTTGGGAAAAACAACCGGCTGGCATTTGTCGGCGGCGTTCAGTTTGAGACGTTCGGGTTCACGAATTATCAGAAATTCACACAAAAAGGCTCGCAACGGCAGGCTTTTTTCAAAGGAGAACTAAAAAGCCAGTTTTCAACCGAACGAAAATGGACGGTCGGCGCAGGCCGGCGCTACGAATGGATCAATTACAACAACCCGTCCATCGAGTCGCCGTTCGATTTGCGCGGCGACAACAGCGTGCAAACGGCTTTCGGCTACATGGCTTTTAACACGCTGGATGTTTCCATTTTCCCGAAACAAGGCTTGAAAATGACCGCCGAGTTGGGTTATTTATTCCAACAAAATCCCGCGCTCACGCTCCGTGTCGGCGGCGAACTTTCAGACAAACTCGACTCTTTTGGCATCCGGAAAAATAATTTCCCGCGCTTCGTCTTCAGGTCTGAATGGTACAAGCCTCTTATCTACCGCACAACGATGGTTTTGCAAGGCCAGGTCGGGCTGAATTTCAACTATAAACAAGCCATTCTCAACGATTTTGCGCTCGGTGGACTGGCCAACCAATTCCGCAACCAGGTCACTTTTGCCGGATTGCAGGAAGCGACGGTGTATACGCCCAGCATTCTGGCGCTCTCTTTGGGGGTGCGCCAGGAGTTGATGAACAACCTTTTTGTGACTTTACGCGCGGACGGCGCCACGCACAATTTTATCAGCCGACGGGAAATGAATGTACCTGACCTGCTTTCCGGCGCGGCGTTGACGGCTGCCTACAACACGCCCATCGGACCGTTGGAACTGAGCGTGATGTACTCCCCGGAATCAGGCAAAGTGGGTACTTACATCAATTTTGGGCTGGCGTTTTAATCTTCGCGTCTTGCTTTTAGCCAGTAGTCCATAAAATCGAGAAATTCGGGAATCGGTAGCCGGTCAATTTGCGCGTCTTTGAAGCCATTTTTGGAAAACTGGCTGTACAAGTCGGCGTTGAAAAAATTGAAATCATCCCAAATCATATTGGGCCCCGGTACACGCTGCAAGTCAATTTCCACCAACCAGGAACGGACGGATTCCACCATTTTTTCCGCCTGGTTGTGGTGGCATTTTACGTCGGCGCCCGACAGGTCGGACAAAGCCTTGTGCAGGCTAAACCGCTCACCTTCAAGAATCAAGGATTTTTTCTGGCGATATTTCGGGTCGGGGTGAAATTCCTTGCAACCGAAATCAAGACCGATTTCGAGCGGCATATTCATGCGGTAATATTCGCCCGCCTCGTCGGCTTTCACGCGCGAGAGGTCGTGGATGCTGAATTTCGACTCCTGGATGATTTCGAGAATTTTATCGAAGCGAATTTCGCCGGAATCCATGCGCTCAGAGGCGATGCGCGGGTTGAGGCGACAGTACCGAATCGTGAAAAGGAGTGGCTTCAGGAGCGTTCGGTACTCGTCGTCGAAAGGGCAGTTGATAAATACATTTTGGTCAAACTGGTTGGTCATTATCGGGCGGGAAAGATTAATTCAATACTGATTTCAATACTTCAACGGCCACTTTTCGACCACTTTTCCACGCTGCCGTCGGCGCGATGCACCACTACGTCGTAACCTTTGAGGCGGTACAAACGCGCGGAGTCAATGGCTTCTTCTTTGGTCGGATACTTGCGGGATGCGCGTTCTGCGCCGTCTTTTTTCAGCACCCACCCGTCGGAGCGTTTGATGACGTGGATGCGGCCTTCATTTTCAGGTACCATGCTCGATAAGTTAGGTGACAAAGATAGTGGAATGTGTTTCATAGCGGCGTTTTTTGAAGGAGAAATGAGGCCGGGTAAGAGAAAGTTCCGGGTTTGGGGATTGTTAACGGAGGTCAGCCTCAATGATACGGATTGATTTTCGAGTAAATCCGCGAATCCAGGAAACGGCCTTCAAAGTAGAGATTTTCCCGGAAATAGGCTTCCTGCACAAAGCCGTGCTTTTCCAACAACCGTCCCGAAGCTTCATTTTCGGGGTCGGTATTAGCCTCGATGCTGTGGAAATTCAGCACTTTAAAACAGTATTCGAGGGCGGCGGTCATGGCTTCGTCCATGATACCCTGCCGCCAGTAGTCGGGATGGAGCCCATAACCGATTTCGGTGCGGTGGTTAGCTTTGTCCATTTTCCAAAAGGCGATATCGCCAATCATTTTCGACTGTCCACGCAGACAAATGACCCAGGATACAGCTTCATTTTGAGCAAAAGACGCCCGAATTTTCTCAATCAATTCTACCGATTCGCTGATTTCTTTCTGCGCAGGACGAGCAAGATAACGCAACATACGCTCGTCAGTACGCAGTTGAAAAAACGCCTCCGCATCGTCGGGCGTGATTTCGCGCAAAAGCAGGCGCGGCGTGTGGAGGGTGGGGAAGGTGGAGAAGGAGATGGAGAGCATGGGATTTACACAAATGAAGACCAAAAACGCCGCACCCCATAATCCTCAAAAATGTCATCGCGGCCAATGATTGGGTAGGAATAAGTCAATGATTGTGCAATCAGAAGCCGGTCGAAAGGATCTTTGTGAAGGAACGGGAGTTTGACGAGCATTTTTAATTCCTCTGATTCAAGGGGCAACAGTTGAAGCCCTCATTCCGAACGCTTGGGATCAAATCGTCGAAAGGTCGCGGCAAATCAATTTTGCCCAAACTATGTTTAATGGCTATTTCCCAAATCGAAGCGATGCTGACGAAAATAGAGTTGCTGATGTCGGCAATCGTATCACGCGCTGGCACAGGTAGCGACGCATCCCCGCCGAAGTACCAAAGCAGGGTGTGCGAATCGAGGAGGTAATTTTTCATTCCATGTATTCTTTGAAGTCTTCGAGCGGCGCGTCAAAATCGGCGCTCAGACGAATGCCTTTCCACGAGCCGAAGCCAGTGCGCTTTTCTGTTTTTGCGCCATTTTTAGGCTGTTTTGCCTCGCTCAACAAAAAGTCAATGAAACGTGCCACCGCTTCTTGGCTGTGAGCGGGCAGGCGGTAGAATTTTTCGAGCAAAGTCGCCTCTTGCATAGGTTATCGAATTTAATTTCTGCAAAAATACGGGAAATCACATATTCCTCCGATACTGCCCCGCCCATCCCGATTTCCTTCGTCATCGGGATTTCCGGCCAACCACTTTAATTACATATTTCGGCGGTATTGGCCTCCAACCTCATACAGCGCGTGCGTAATCTGTCCCAGCGAGCAAACCTTCACCGCTTCCATGAGTTCGGCGAAGAGGTTTTCGTTGCGAACGGCGGCCATTTGCAGGCGGCGCAGCGCGTCTTTCGATTGTAGTTCGTTGGCTTTGTGCAAGTTGCGCAGCGTCTGGATTTGCGCCTCCTTCTCCTCCTCTTCCGCGCGGATGACTTCTTTCGGCAAAATCGTCGGCGAACCCTCCTTCGAGAGGAAGGTGTTAACCCCGATGATGGGCAGTTCGCCAGTGTGTTTCAGCGTTTCGTAGTAAAGGCTTTCCTCCTGAATTTTGCCACGCTGGTACATCGTCTCCATCGCGCCCAGCACCCCGCCGCGCTCGGTGATGCGATCGAATTCCGCCAGCACGGCCTCCTCCACCAAGTCGGTCAGTTCCTCGATGATGAACGCGCCTTGCAGCGGGTTTTCGTTTTTCGCCAGACCCAGTTCGTGGTTGATAATCAACTGAATCGCCATGGCGCGGCGCACCGATTCCTCCGTCGGCGTGGTGATGGCTTCGTCGTAGGCGTTTGTGTGCAGCGAGTTGCAGTTGTCGTAAATCGCGTAGAGCGCCTGCAAGGTCGTGCGGATGTCGTTGAACGCAATTTCCTGCGCGTGGAGGCTGCGGCCTGAGGTCTGGATGTGGTATTTCAGCATCTGGCTGCGCTTGTTCGCGCCGTATTTGAAGCGCATCGCTTTTGCCCAAATCCGGCGGGCGACGCGACCGATGACGGCGTATTCCGGGTCAGTGCCGTTGCTGAAAAAGAAGGAAAGGTTTGGCGCGAAATCGTCCACTTTCATGCCGCGCGAGGCGTAATATTCTACGAACGTGAAGCCGTTGGAAAGCGTGAAGGCTAATTGCGAAATCGGGTTCGCGCCCGCTTCGGCGATGTGGTAGCCGGAAATGGAGACCGAGTAGAAGTTCCGAACCTTGTTTTGGATAAAAAATTCCTGCACGTCGCCCATCACACGCAGGCTGAATTCCGTGCTGAAAATGCAGGTGTTCTGCGCCTGGTCTTCTTTCAAAATATCGGCCTGCACCGTGCCGCGGACGGCAGAAAGCGCGTAGGCTTTTATTTTTTCGTACACGTCTTTTGGCAAAATCTCGTCGCCCGTAACACCGAGGAGCAAAAGGCCGAGGCCGTTGTTGCCTTCGGGCAACGAACTTTCCGAAAGTTTGAAACTTTCGGAAAGTTGGTAGCGAGGCCGTGGCAACCCTTTGTCATCATATTTCTCCTTCAACTTGGCCTCCACAAGGTGTTCCAACTTATTTTCCCGAATATACTTTTCGCACTGCTGGTCAATCGCCGCGTTCATAAAAAACGCCGCAATGGTAGCCGCCGGGCCGTTGATAGTCATTGAAACTGAAGTCTTTGGGTCGCAAAGGTCGAAGCCGGAATAGAGTTTTTTGGCATCGTCGAGACAACAGACGGACACGCCGGAGTTGCCGACTTTCCCGTAAATATCGGGGCGATAGTCGGGGTCTTCGCCGTACAAAGTCACCGAGTCGAAAGCTGTCGAGAGCCGCGCCGCCGGCAGGCCGAGGCTGACATAGTGGAAGCGTTTGTTCGTGCGCTCCGGCCCGCCTTCGCCGGCGAACATCCGGGTCGGGTCTTCGCCTTCGCGTTTGAAAGGGAAAACGCCCGCCGTGTAGGGAAATTCGCCCGGCACGTTTTCCTGCAAACGCCAGCGCAGGATGTCGCCCCAATCCTTGAATTTCGGAAATGCCACGCGCGGAATGCGCGTGTGCGACAAACTTTCAGTGAAGGTTTTTACCCGAATCTCCTTGTCGCGGACGTGATAAATGTACTCGTCGGCGGCATATTGCGCCTTCTTCGCCTCGTGGCCTTCGAGGATACGTTTACAGCGCCAGTCGAGTTGGGATTCGAGGTCGGCGTATTGTTTCTCAAGCACTTGTACGGCGGAAGTCCGTTCCGCCGCGACTCCGGAAATCCGTTCCGCCGTCGCCCCGGAACGGACTTCCGGGGTACTTTTCAGCATCTCGATGGTATTTTTCAAACTCCACATCTTCCGCGCAATCGCCACCTGCTCCTCCACATCGAGGTCATATTTGCGGTTCGTCTCGGCGATTTCCGACAAATAACGCACCCGCTGCGGCGGGATGATGTAGATTTTTTCCGACATCTCGTCGGTCGCTGTAAAGGCGGAATGCCATTCCGCCCCACATTTTTCATTGATTAAATCTATGACGCGGCGATACAGTTGGTTCACGCCGGGGTCGTTGAACTGGCTGGCGATGCAGCCGAATACGGGCATCTCGTCCACCGCCACGTTCCAGGCGTTGCGGTTGCGCTGCACCTGTTTGCGCACGTCGCGCAGGGCGTCGAGCGCGCCGCGTTTGTCGAACTTGTTGATGGCGATGACGTCGGCAAAGTCCAGCATATCAATCTTTTCCAACTGCGTGGCTGCGCCAAATTCAGGGGTCATCACATAGAGGCTCAAGTCCGAGTGGTCAACAATTTCGGTGTCGCTCTGGCCAATGCCCGATGTTTCCAAAATAATGAGGTCGTACTTCGCCGCTTTGAGGATGTCCACCGCCGCGTGGACGTATTTCGACAAGGCCAGATTGCTTTGCCGCGTCGCCAGCGAACGCATATAGACGCGGGGATTGTTGATGGCGTTCATGCGGATGCGGTCGCCGAGCAGGGCGCCGCCGGTTTTGCGTTTGGAAGGGTCAACGGAGACGATGGCGATTGTTTTGTCCTGAAAATCAAGCAAAAAGCGCCGCACAAGTTCGTCCACGAGCGAGGATTTTCCTGCGCCGCCTGTGCCTGTCACGCCCAAAACGGGCGGAGTTTGAAGTTTGAAGTTTGGAGTTTGGAGTTGTGGCGCGATTTCTTTTTCGTAAAAATCGGGATTGTTTTCGGCAATTGTAATGAGTCGGGCTACGGCATTCGGGTCGGGGAGTTGTATCCCGGAACGCTGTTCCGGGCGGGCAGCCGGAACAGCGTTCCGGGATACAATTTTTTTCAATTCCCCGTTCAGGGAAAGACCGACAGGGAAGTCGCATTTTTCCAACACGTCATTTATCATGCCTTGCAAACCCATCCTGCGCCCGTCGTCGGGATGATAAATGCGTGTGATGCCGTAGGTGTGCAATTCTTCGATTTCGGAAGGCAAAATGGTGCCGCCGCCGCCGCCGAAAATTTTGATATGACCAGCGCCGCGCTCCTTTAGCAGGTCGTACATGTATTTGAAAAACTCGTTGTGGCCACCCTGATAACTCGTGATGGCGATGCCCTGCACGTCTTCCTGAATGGCGCAGTCCACGATTTCCTGCACCGAGCGGTTGTGGCCGAGGTGGATGATTTCCGCGCCCGACGACTGCATGATGCGGCGCATGATGTTGATGGCTGCGTCGTGGCCATCGAAGAGGCTGGTGGCCGTGACGAGGCGGATTTTGTTTTTGGGCTGGTAAACGGGCGGATTTTGCATGGTATGCGAGATGGTTGGGCAAATTCGGAAAGGGTATTTGGGCGGGGCAAAATTAGGAGAAAACCGCTGTTCAAGCGGTTTTTTCCTGTTTTAAAATGGCAGTTTGAATCGGATGAAATTTTGTTGTCAAAATTTTTAGTGTTTCAACAACTAAATCAAAATTGCCTTGTTTACACGGATATTGTTTCACCTTTGAAAAAATGTAAAATCAACAACAACATGGCAACGACCAACTGGCAACTTGACGCCGCGCACTCCGAAGTTACTTTCCGTGTCCGCCACCTCGTTATCGCGACGGTTTCGGGCAAATTCGACAAATTTTCTTCCAATGTGACCACCGACGGCGACGACTTCACGACTGCAAAAATCGAGTTCAACGTAGAGACAGGTTCGGTGAATACCGGCGTAGATGCCCGCGACAATCACCTGCGCGGCGACGACTTTTTTAACAGCGAAAAATTCCCGCAAATGATTTTTAAGGCTACCGGCTTGAAAAAAGTTGGCGGCGAACAGTACCAACTCGATGGTGAACTGACCATCCGCGACATCACTAAAACAGTGTCTTTCCCGGTGGAATACGGCGGAACAGCGAAAGACCCCTATGGTAATATCAAAGCGGCTTTCGAGGTGAATGGATCGATCAAACGCAAAGAATTCGGCCTGCTGTGGGACGCGCTCACTGAGACTGGCGGCGCGGTTGTGTCCGATGAAGTGAAAATTCACGCGAATGTTCAGTTCGCGAAAGTGCAGGCATAGACAATGTGGGAGTAAGACATAAAAAATCCCGGTAGCGTCGGACGTTACCGGGATTTTTTATTGCACCAAAATAAAAAAAGCCATACCGATTTGTCGGTATGGCTTCGTGGGAGTTGACGGATTCGAACCGCCGACCCTCTGCTTGTAAGGCAGATGCTCTGAACCAGCTGAGCTAAACTCCCATAAACTTTTGCCGTCCGACTCTCCCGATGAAGTTCAGGATACGCTGAACCAGATGAGATATGCGTCCTGCTTCTAAAAGCGGCGGCAAATGTACGCGCAAGTATTTCTGAAAACCAAACTGTTTTTGAAGAAAAAAACTTTCGCTATAAAATCCTGCTACCTTTGGCCTCGCAAACAACTCATTTTCAATGAAACACCTTCCTTTGGGGATATTTCTCCTGTTGTTATCGGGCACAGCTTGTACATCCAAACCCAAACTTTCTCCAGAAGAAACCGTGCAAATGTGGCAGTCCTACATCGACAAAAACGAGTTTGACCGTGCCCGCGAACTCAGCACAGCAGAAGCCCTCGACTATGTGAACGAATTGGCGAGTTACAATACCGGTACGGACACGCTGGCTTGGGAAAACAATGTGTTGCTCAACCTGAAATGCCAAACGATAGGAGATTCTGCCGTTTGCACCTACAACTTTGAAGACGAATTAGGCGAACCTCTACCCGGTCAGTTGGCCCTTCGCCGCATTAAAGGATATTGGCTCGTGTGCCGCACCAATTTCGACGATTTGATGCCTGCCGACACACTTCGCCCAGGTGATGAAAATTTGGTTTTCCCAACCGATTCCCTGGACGAAGAATTGGAATAAAGCCTACATGTTGTCTGCCAGGATTGCCAGTTTCGCGCCAAGTTCCACTTCATTTCGGTCGAGCGCCTCTTTAGCGTAGGCGAACAATTCGGATTGGGCGGTTTTGGAAGCAAGCACTTTTTGAACCCGTTCGTCAGTGGCAGCGAGCGCCATCGCTTCTTCTTTGGATGGCAAGGTTAATAATGCCGCTAATTGACCTAAATTATTGCCAGTCAGGATATTGCTGTGTCGAATGCCGGGCGGTAATCCGTCAAAACCAATTCCCAGCGCCGTCACTTCCTGCACCACTTCAAAAATGGCCTCTCCGCTCGCACGGGCGTAGTAAAAACGTCCCATCCGCGCCACGAGGTCAATTTTGTGCGGGTCAATCCGGCCTTTGTCGTTCAAGACCTCCTCGGCGATGTGCATCAAAACAATGTTGCAAATAATGAGATTGCCGGCGCCGCCTTTGTCACCCAACGGCAGAATTTTATCCACTTTACACTCCATGTGTACCGGACTTTCCGCTACGCGAAAAGGGCGCACCTTCTCGGATGCCAGCGGCGTGAAACCTGCTTTTTCAAACTCATTCACCTCCGCGCCATACTCCACACTGCACAAAGCCATCTGACGAACAATACGGTGCGGCACGACGTTTATGACTACCTCGCCCGTATCTTCCACATTTTTCAAAGTATCCTTCGTGGTGTTGTTCGACACACGGCGATTGGAAGAAAAAATCAGAATGGGCGGGTTGCTGCTGAACGCATTGAAAAAACTGTAGGGCGCAAGGTTGGGAATCCCTTCCGCGCTTACCGTGCTGGCAAAGGCGATAGGGCGGGGCGCCACTGCGCCGAGAATAAACTGGTGCAAATCCTTCGTGGCAATTTCAGCAGGGTTAATTCGCAGCATGAATTTTCTTTTTGATAATTTTTTGAAACGGCGACAAAAGTAGCACCCCTGCGGTTTTAAGCGCCGGATATTTACATCCTGTTTTTATCGAAATTTCATTGGCAGAAATGAGTAAATCCAACCTGTTGCGCATCGGCGCAGTCGTCCTTGCTGCAGTCTTTTTATTTGCCTGGTACAAATACCGTCAGCCCCGTTTTATTGCCGGCGAAAAAGCGCCTGATGTCGAAATCACCCTCGCTGATGGGCAAAAAACCCGGCTTTCCGACTTGAAAGGGAAATACGTTTTATTGCATTTTTGGGGAAGTTGGTGTGGCCCTTGCCGCTCCGAGAACCCCCATTTGGCAGAAATTTATCAAAAATATCACGGATTGGGCTTCGAAGTGTTCAGCATCGGGATCGAGCGAAACGCCGAAGCCTGGCAGCGCGCCATCGCGCTCGACGGCCTTGCCTGGCGTTACCATGCGATGGAGTCGGCGGATTTCGGCGGCGGCATCGCCAGCCTGTACAACATAAAAGTCATCCCGGCCACTTTCCTGATCAATCCCGACGGCGACATCATGGGGGTTAATTTGCCACCCGAACAGATTGAAAAAACACTCTCGGAACGCCTCGCCGGTCGCTGACAAAATGGCACATATCCGCGCAGGGCATAAAAATTGTGCGACGCAAGGTTACTTTTGACAACCCCCGCGACCAATTAACTTTTATGAAAAAAACGCTCAAAAAAATATTCGACATGGTGGAAAAAGAAACCCACACACCGGAACAGGAGACGACTGAAGGCCAGGACATAGCTACTGCAGACACGCCGGAATCAGGCATGGATGATGGCAAGTTGCGCGAATTGCAAGAACAACTTGACGAAAGCCGCAACAAATACCTTTACCTCTACTCGGACTTCGAAAACTTCAAACGCCACGCAGCCCGCGAACGTATGGAACTCATCCAGACGGCCGGACGTGACATCCTGACAGCCCTGCTGCCTGTTTTGGACGATTTTGACAGGGCAGAAAAAAGCGACGCACTCACCGAGGGCACCTCGCTGATTCATCAAAAACTCGTGCATACCCTTAAAAGCAAAGGCCTCAAAATGGTCGAGACCAAACCCGGCGACGAATTCAACGCCGATATTCACGAAGCAGTGGCCGAAATACCCGCCGCTTCGGAAGATTTGAAAAGTAAAATTGTGGACATTCTTGAACCCGGCTACACGCTCGGCGAACGCATCATCCGCTTCGCCAAAGTGGTAGTGGGGAAATAAATGGTTATTTGATTATTTGTTGATTCGGTTATTTGTGCCGCATCCGCTAATAACCAAATCAGCAAATAACCAACCGTAAAAGATGGCAAAAAGAGACTATTACGAGGTGCTGGGCGTAGCGAAAGGCGCCAGTGCCGACGACATAAAAAAGGCTTACCGGAAAAAAGCGCTCGAATATCACCCCGACCGCAATCCCGGCGATAAATCGGCAGAAGACAAATTCAAGGAGGCAGCCGAAGCCTACGACGTGCTAAGCGACGCCGACAAACGCGCGCGCTATGACCGCTATGGCCATGCTGGTGTGGATGCCAGTGGGCCCGGCGGGGCAGGCGGTTTCCAGGGAATGGACATGGACGACATTCTGCGCCGCTTCGGATTCGATACCGACGATATTTTCTCCGAGTTTTTTGGCGGCGGAAGGCGACGCGGCGGCGCGGGTGGAAGGCCGCGTGGCGAGCGTGGCACCAACCTGCGTATCAAGGTCAAAATGACTTTGGAAGAAATTGCCACCGGCGTCAATAAAAAGATAAAAGTCAGAAAACAAGTCACTTGCAGCACCTGCAACGGCTCAGGTGCGCGCGACAGCAGTTCCGTGGAAACCTGCGCTACCTGCCGGGGTTCCGGCATGGTCAACCGCGTCACCCAGACGCCGTTCGGTATGATGCAAACCGCCGTTCAGTGCCCGACCTGCAACGGCGCGGGGCAAACGATCAAATCTCCCTGCAACGTTTGCAAAGGCGACGGACGTGTCTTTGGGGAAGAAACCATTGATGTGGACATCCCGGCGGGAGTACACGAGGGCATCCAACTCTCTATGTCGGGCAAAGGCAACGCAGGAGCAAAAGGCGGTGCGCCGGGTGATTTGGTGATTACCATCGAAGAAGTGCCGCATGAAGAATTTTCCCGCGAAGGCAACAATATTCACTACGAACTTTTCCTCAACATTGCCGATGCCGCACTGGGTACTAAAATAGAAGTGCCAACCCTCGACGGCCGCGCGCGCATCACCGTGCCTGCCGGCACCCAGTCTGGAAAAGTTTTTCGGCTGAAAGACAAAGGTTTACCTGCCTTGCAAAGTTACGGGCGCGGCGACCAGTTGATTCACGTGAATGTGTGGACGCCCAAAAAACTGACCGACGAAGAGCGCCGTGTATTGGAAAAATTGCGCGACATGCCCAATTTCCAGCCTACGCCCGGCAAGGAGGATAAAAGTTTCTTCGAGCGTGTGAAAGACATTTTCGGATAACCCGAAAAGTATTTAATGTTCGAGCAGGGAAATTTTTAGCCTTACTTTTTCTTTTTTCTGAAACGGCTCTATCTTTGCCGCCGCTTTTGAAAAAAGAGGCCACGTGGCGGAATTGGTAGACGCGCCACTTTGAGGGGGTGGTGTCCTTACGGATGTGCTGGTTCGACTCCAGTCGTGGTCACAAAAAGCGAAGCCGCCGGGTGTTGAACCCGGCGGCTTTTTTATTTTTTCTTCAATTCTTCTAATTTTCCCGACGCTTTCAGCAGTTTCAGCACCGCCAGTTTGTAGCCGAACACCTGCTGCCAGTAGTTGGTCTCGGCTTCCGACAGTGCCGTTTGTGCATTGAGCAAATCGGTGAGCGACACCACGCCTTCTTTATATTGCAGTAAAAGTTTGTCGGTGATTTCGCGGGCGAGCGCCACGTTGTCCGATTGATACTGGAGCACGCGCAGCGCGTTCTGCAATTCTTCCCGCGCCTGCCGGAATTCGAGCATTTTCGCGCCGTCTAATTGGCGTCGGTCTTCCTCCAGTTTTTGCGCTTCCAGTTTCAACACATGCACTTTCCGGTTTCGGCTAAACCCGTCGAAAATCGGCACATTCACTTTCAGGCCGAAAGCCGTCGCCGCATACCAGGTTGTGTTTGAACTAAAAACATTGGCGTCGTCGCGCCAGGTTTGGTAAGCGCCGGTGGCGTAGGCACTCAGGTTGGGCAGGCGTTCGGCCCATTTACTGCGCGTCTGGATGCGGTTGAGTTCGAGGCTGCGCAGGATGAGCATGTGTTCGGTTGTCGCTTCGGGTTCGAAGCGGAGTGCCAGCCAGCGGGCGCTGTCAGCAGCAGGATTATTCAGGTCCTCCGTGAGTTGCAGCGACTCCTCGAAGGGGACGCCGCAGAGGTACTGGAGGGTTTGATGCAACACAGAAATGCTCGTGAGCAGTTTCTGGCGCTGCGTTTCCAGGTTGGTACGCGCCACGCGGATGCGTTTCACATCGGTCGGAATGGCGTAGTCGTTGGCCAACTGGAGTTCGGCTATGCGTTGCAGCGCGTCCAATTTTTCCACGTTCGCATTGACGGCGCGCAGCAATTGCTCCGTTTGAAAAGTTTGATAAAAAACGGTAGCCGTGTTGAATAAAATTTCCTCCTCAGTGCGCGCCACCAGCAAATCGGACACGGCGCGGCCCGCCGTAATCGCCGGAATGCCGCGAAACAAAGATTCATCGTAAATGCGCTGCGTCATCGTCACAGCCCCGATCATTTGCCAGGGACGACCAAACTGCGCCGGCACATAAGAGCCGTCGGCCATGCCGAACAATTCGCCAGGTAACAATTGGGTCGGCAAAACGGGGGAATACTCATAATTGACAGTGGCGCTGATGCTGGGATAAGCAGCGCTGCGCGCTTCGCGCAGCCGGAGTTCGAAGCCCTGGCGATCAAGTTGGGCTTTTTTGAGTTGGGGGCTGTTGGCAAGCGCCATGTCGAGGCTTTCGCCGAGCGAGACAGCGCGATTGCTAAAAGCGGCTTGCGCAGACAATTTTATCGCAAAAAATGTCAAAAAAATAAAAAAACCGTACCTTTTCATAGGGGACAAAGGTACGGTTTCACACATTCCGGCAGGAACGTGTTTTTCAAATACGTTGGCAAAATGCTCTTTTTCTGATTCCCGGACTCAATACCCACCCCAGGCGCGGTCGCCTTTTTTGTAGTCAACTGTCGTGTATTTGCCGGGATACTCAACGAAGCGCAGCGCCTGCGTCGCGCCGATTTCGGAGGTGAAATAGCCCCACAACACGAGGTCTTTCATCGTTTGGAAGTAGTGGTTTTTATCTTCCTTCTTTTTGTTTTTCTGAAATTCCCGGCGCTCTTTGTCCACAGCCGTCAAAAACTCCGTGCGTTGCGCGGGTGTGAGTTTCATAAACGACTTCTTGGCATAGCGTTTCTTCACTTCGGCTTCCAAAGTTGTGAGGCCGTCGAGGAAACGTTTTTGGTCGTCGGGTTCGTAGCAATCGCTGACGATGACGCCCATGAACTGCCCGACTTTGGCGGCCTTGGCGCCCGGCGTGTCGGTCGTGGGGATGATGGTGTCGGCCACTTCGTTCAGGAGTTTGATTTGGGCTTTGCTGAACAAGCCGATGCCTTTGTCGTCCTCGGGCAAGTTGTCGAGGGTGTCCCAGTCAATGTTTTTTGCCAGCAGGCTGTCGGCGCCGAGCAGGCTGCCGCCGATGATAAGGGATGTGCGTTGGAGCAATTCTCTTCTATTCATGTTGAGTGAGTTGCGAGTGAGTGGATGGGAGGGGTTTAAAGGAAGAACTTTTGAACAATTAAGTTAATCAAACCATCATTCCTCTCCGCCGGCCGGCGGAGAGGAATGACACGGCGTTGTAGCGGCGGATTTGCAAATCCGCCGCTACAGGTGCTACAAATTCCCCTTTTTCAACTCGCTCACCGCGTAATCCGCCGCCCGCGCTGTGAGCGCCATGAAGGTAAGCGAAGGATTGACGCAAGCGATGGAGGTCATGCAGGAGCCGTCGGTGACGAACACGTTGGGCACGTCCCACATCTGGTTCCAGCGGTTGAGCACGGAGGTTTTCGGGTCGGCGCCCATGCGCATCGTGCCCATTTCGTGGATGGCCATGCCGGGGAAGGAGCCCCGGTCGTTGGTTTCCACGTTTTTCACGCCAGCGGCTTCAAGCATTTCTGCGGCATCGTTCATCATGTCCTTGCGCATTTTCATCTCGTTTTCTTTGAGTTCGCAGTCAATGGCGAGCACGTACTGGCCCCATTTGTCCTTTTTCGTTTTGTCGAGCGTGACTTTGTTCTCGTAGTAAGGCAACATTTCGCCGAAACCGCCAAGGCCGATGCTCCATTGGCCGGGTTCGCAGAGGGCGGCTTTGAAATCGGCCCCGACGCTCAATTCGGCCACTTCGCGGCGCCAGTCTTCGCGGTTGGCGCCGCCTTGATAGCCGAAGCCGCGCAGGTAGTCGCGTTTGTCGCCGAAGAGATTGCGGAAGCGCGGGATGTAAATGCCGTTGGCGCGGCGGCCATAGGGAATTTTGTCTTCGTAACCTTCCATTTTACCGCTGGCTCCGCAACGGAAGTGGTGGTCCATGAGGTTGTGGCCGAGTTGACCGCTCGAATTGCCGATGCCGTCGGGCAGGCCGCCCATTTCGATGGAGTTCAGAAGCAACTGCGTGGAGCCGAGCGTGGAACCGCAAACGAAGATGATTTTTGCTTCGTACTCAATGGTTTGCATCGTTTCGGCATCTATGACCAGGACGCCTTTCGCCCGTTTTTTGTCTTTGTCGTACAAAATTTGATTGACGATGGAAAATGGCCGAAGGGTCAAATTCCCGGTGGCGACGGCAGCGGGCAAAGTCGAAGATTGCGTGCTGAAATACGCCCCAAACGGACAGCCGCGACTGCACAAATTGCGGTACTGACACGAGCCGCGACCCTGATGTTCCTGGGTCAAATTGGCAACGCGGCCGATAATCATGCGGCGATGTTCCCACTTCGCTTTGATGCGGGCGGCGACTTCTTTTTCCACGATGTTCATTTCCATCGGGGGCAAAAACTTGCCGTCGGGGAGTTGGGGCAAGCCGTCCAGAGTGCCGCTGATGCCGGCAAAAGTTTCCACGTAATCGTACCACGGGGCGATGTCTTTATAGCGAATCGGCCAGTCAATGGCGATGCCTTCTTTGGCATTGGCCTCGAAGTCGAAATCGCTGAGACGGTAACTCTGGCGACCCCACATGAGCGATTTGCCGCCGACATGGAAGCCCCGGTACCAGTCGAATCGCTTGACTTCGGTGTAGGGACATTCGAGGTCGTTGACCCACCAGTCGGGCTTGAATTCCGAGTACGGGTAATCGCGTTTTTGTACGGGGTGAGTGGCTTTCATTTCGTTGGTGAGCCTGCCCCTGTGGGGGAATTCCCACGTTTTTTTGTTCGCGGTGTCGTAGTCGGTGACGTGTTTCACGTCTTTGCCGCGTTCGAGCATGATGGTTTTGAGGCCTTTTTCGGTGAGTTCTTTAGCCGCCCAGCCGCCAGCGATGCCGGAGCCGACGACGATAGCATCGTATTTTTCTGCCATAATTAGTTGATGGTTGATAGTTGTTTGTTGTTCGTTCGTAGAGGGGTTGTTTGTTGTTGGTTGTTCGTTGCTGGTTGATGGTTGCAGTTTGTAAAGTTGAATTTTTGTTTTTAAATCTTTGATTTTCAGAGTAAAGAACTTAGGTATCGAATGTAGCCGTTTACGATGGTGATGGCTGTTTCAATTCTTTTGACACCTTCTGAAAACTCTTCTGGTGTCAAGTATCCGTCTTCTTTGGCTGAAATGGCGTCGTCCCAGACTTCATAAAGCGAACCACGCGAAATTCGCACAAATTGAATGTTTTCTCCGTGATGGTGCCGGCCAAATCCTTCGGCAATATTTCGGGTAGAGGAGCGTGCAGCACGGCTCATGTTATCTTTCAAATCATAGTCTTTTGGGAAATTCTCCTTGACAATTTTCCTCACCCATCGCACCACTTCGCGGCAGGCTTTCCACGCTTCAAGTTCTTCAAAATGAGTGAGTTTTGCCATGAAAAAGCTTTTCTAAAAAGCAGTGAACTCTACGAACGAACAACTATCAACCATCAACAAATAACTAAATGTCACAAATGTCAATCGCCTTCGCCAGCGACCCCAACTTGTCCGCTGCCACCGGGATGAACTCCTGCGCCACGTAGCCTTTGAAACCTGTCTTGGCAATCGCCCGCATGATGGCGGGGTAGTAAAGTTCCTGCGTGTCGTCTATCTCGTTGCGGCCCGGCACCCCGGCGGTGTGGTAGTGGCCGAAGTATTGGTGATTGTTCTGAATCGTGCGAATCACGTCGCCCTCGTTGATTTGCATGTGGTAGATGTCCCACAGGATTTTGAAGTTTTCGGAGCCGAGGCGTTTGCAAAGTTCCACCGTCCAGGGGGTGTTGTCGGCCATGTAGTCGGGGTGGTTCACTTTCGAGTTGAAAACTTCGATTTGCAGCGTAACGCCGTGTTTTTCAGCAAGTGAAAGGATTCTTTTCAAGCCTGTCACGCAGTTTTTTAGCCCCGTTTCGTCGTCCATGCCGCGTTTGTTGCCGCTGAAACAAATGAGGTTTTTGTAACCCGCTTTCGCCACGAGCGGAATCATTTCCGAATAATTCTGAACCAACTTGTCGTGGAATTTCGGGTCGTTGAAGCCGTCTACGAGGTTGATTTCCGCGCCATTGCACATCGAGGAGTCAATGCCATGTTTTTTCAGCGTCTCCCAATCTTTCGGCCCCACGAGGTCGATGGCCGTGATGCCGATTTGTTTGGCAAAAACACAGAGCGTATCGAGCGGCGTGTCGTTGAAACACCAGCGACAGACGGAGTGGCGAATGTTGCCTTTCCTGAGGATTGGTTGATTAGTGATTTGTGATTGGTTGTCAGACATTTTTGCCAATGAAATAGCGGGCGAAGCCGTCAAAGCGGCAGCTCCGGCGAGCATGGTTTTGAGTGCGCGGCGACGTGTGGGCATATACGATTGGACCTGCCTGTCCGGCAAGCAAGGATTGTAGATTCCTGATTCGAGATGATTGATTTCAGGCTGGCTTCTCTGAAATTTGGCGGAAATTTATTTGGCAGGACGAACTATTCAACGGACGGGTGAAGGTGCGGCAAAATTGAAAATTGTCAATGCCGACGAGGGAAATTTTTTCTTTTAAAATTTTTCAAACGGTCGAATTTAGCCAAACGCTACTTTTCAATGGCTTTTTCGATGACTTCCCGAATGTTGGGGTAAACTACGGGCGCGCTTGCCAGCCACGACTTCGGCTCCGTCCAAAGAATTTCCTCGATGTCCTCCTCCGTCTGCGGGATGAGTTGGGTGTCGGTCGTCGTCATGCGGTACCACCAGGTTTTTTTCAAAATCCGTTCGCCTTTTAAAATATAGGTGTGGTAGGTGTGGATCAAAAAATCGCCGAGCGCAAGGTTGGCCAAACCCGTCTCTTCCTGCACCTCACGCACGGCGGCTTGTTCGGGCGTTTCACCGTCGTCAATTTTCCCTTTCGGCAAATCCCATGAGCCACGCCGGTAGAATACAAGCAGTTCATTGTGTGCATTTTGCACAAAGCCGCCCGCCGCTTCGAGCACTTTGAAACAGGCTTGAAAAGCCGCCCACAGCGCCTCCAAATCTTCATAAAAAATGACGACGGCCTGAATATTCCGGTTCTTGTCGAGCAAATCGAGATAGTTTTTCAACAACTTTTTCTTGCCAACATACCTCGCCACATGCGTTATTTTATCCGGCTGAAATCCCAACTCGGTCGCACCTTTTGGCGTAGTCAGAAAAACGGGCACTCCGTTGTGGTAGATTTTATAGTTTTGCGCCATCGCTTTGAAGTATTTTTTGCCGCCAATGTACGCCGGACTTCCAAGTCCGGCACGATAGGTGGCAACGGATTTGGAAATCCGTTGTACAACCCGAAACCCGTTAACCTGCTAAGTATGCAAGCCGAAGTCGCCCGCAATTTATTGGAAATCAAAGCCGTGAAACTCAGCCCGCGCGATCCGTTCACCTGGGCATCCGGGATGTTGTCGCCCATTTACTGCGACAACCGTGTCGCCTTGTCGCACCCCGGCGTGCGGACTTATTTGAAAAATTGTCTGGCGGAAAAGTCGGCAATGTTCGGCGATTTCGACGTGGTGGCGGGCGTAGCGACTGCCGGAATTCCACACGGCGTGTTGTTGGCCGATATTTTAAAAAAGCCTTTTGTCTATGTTCGCAGCAGCGCCAAAGAACACGGGCGGCGCAATCAAATCGAAGGCGAACTCCATGCAGGGCAGACGGTTTTGCTCATTGAAGACCTCATCAGTACGGGCGGCAGCGCAATATTAGCAGTGGATGCGTTGCGCGAAGCAGGCGCGGAAGTCGTGGGCGTATTGGCGATTTTTCAGTACGGATTTGCCAAAGCGCAAAAGGCTTTTTACGAAAAACAAGTTGAATTTCAAACGCTTACAAACTACGACGCCCTTGTACAGGAGGCTGCCCGAACGGGTTATGTCACCCACGAGGACTTAAACATTTTGAATAAATGGCGCGAAAACCCCGACGGATGGGGCGCGCTATATGCCTGAAATCTGAGAGATGAACGATAAATGATGGAGGATGAACGTTTGCCACGTTTATTGTTCGTCGTTCATCGTTTATCATTTACCGTTCAAAAAATGATTACTCCCAATTCTGAGCAATTCCTTCGGCAGTATCTGAACAATGCCAGCCCTACCGGCTACGAATGGTCGGGGCAAAAACTGTGGCTCGAATACCTAAAGCCCTACATAGACGACTGGAAATTAGATAATTATGGCACTGCCTATGGGATTATCAATCCCGGCCAGTCCTACAAAGTTGTCATCGAGGGCCACGCTGACGAGATTTCCTGGTTTGTCAACTACATCACCGACGACGGTTTCATCCATGTCATCCGCAATGGCGGCAGCGATTTCCAGATTGCCCCTTCCATGCGCGTGTGGGTGCACCTGCGCAAAGGCGGCAAAGTACAAGGTGTTTTTGGCTGGCCAGCCATCCACACCCGCACGGATAAAGATGCCAGCCTCGCTCCTGCACTCGATAATATCACGATTGACGTAGGCGCCAAAGACCGCGACGAAGTGCTGAAAATGGGCATCCACGTCGGTTGCGTCGTGACTTTTCAAGATGAATTTACCATCCTGAACGACCGTTACTACGTAGGCCGCGCTTTGGACAATCGCATCGGCGGATTTTGCATTGCCGAAGTTGCCAGATTGCTGAAAGAGAATAAGATAAAGTTGCCTTACACGCTCTACGTCGTCAATTCTGTGCAGGAAGAAGTCGGTCTGCGCGGCGCCGAGATGGTGACAAAAACCATCCGTCCGGACGTCGCTATCGTGACCGACGTGACCCACGACACGCACACACCGATGATAAGCATGAAAAAACACGGCGATGTGCGCTGCGGCAACGGCCCCGGCATTACCTATGCCCCTGCCGTGCAACAAAAATTGCTCGACCTTATCATCGGGACTGCCGAAGAAAAAGAAATTCCATTCCAGCGCGAAGCCGCCAGCCGCGTCACCGGTACCGATACCGATGCTTTCGCTTATTCGAATGGCGGTGTGCCGTCGGCGCTCATTTCACTGCCGCTTCGGTACATGCACACGACGGTGGAAATGGCCCATAAAGATGACGTGAACAATCTGATCCGGCTGATTTACGAGAGTTTGCAAAAAATCGAAAACGGACATGATTTCAGGTATTTTTCGAAAATTTAACTCCTTTTCAGTTTGATAAATTTTTAAAATTTGTCAAATCTTTCGCTGTTTTTATACCCGTAACTTTCCAACCAGAAACCCGAAACCCTCCTATGGAATACGCCGCCTGCCAAGTCGCTATCGCTCCGCTCCGCGCCCACCCGTCCGATAAAAGCGAGATGGTGTCGCAACTGCTTTTTGGCGAAACCGTAGAAATTCAGGAGTCGAAAGACAACTGGCGGCACGTCGTGTGCGCGTGGGACGGTTACACGGGCTGGGTAGATGCCAAACAACTCAAACGCCTCACGCCCAGTGAATTCGACGACTACGCCGAGCATCAGGCGGTCAATCTTTCCCTCGTGGAAGGGCTCATGGCAGCCGATCATTTCATTCCGCTTACGCTGGGGGCAGTGTTGCCACGCTACGATGGGCTGCGCTGTTCGCTCGGCGAGCAGACTTTCCAGTTTTCCGGCCCCGTCGTCACGCCCGGCCAGCAGCGACTCGGCAGCGAGTGGGTCGTCAAAATCGCCCGGCGCTACCTCCACGCGCCCTATCTCTGGGGCGGTCGCTCGCCTTTCGGTATAGATGGTGCAGGGCTGACGCAGATGGTATTTAAAATTGCCGGCATCCGGCTGCTCCGCGACGCTGCCCAGCAGGTGACGCAAGGCCGTCCGATTGATTTTATGGAACAATGCCAGTCCGGCGACCTCGCTTTTTTCGACAATGGCAAAGGCCACATTACCCATGTCGGCATCATCCTGCCCGATTGCCACATCATCCACGCTTCCGGCAAAGTGCGTGTGGACAAACTCGACCATTTCGGCATTTTTAACAAAGAACTTGACCGCTACACCCACCAACTTCGCATCGTAAAACGCCTTTTGCCCGATGAGCCGGACGCCGTTGTTTCTGAAAATGAGGATGTTAAAGCAGATGAACTAACGGGGCAGGGAGCGTTGTTTGGGTAGTAAATTACACCCTACCTTTACCCGAAATTTTTTGTTTTGCCAAAATCCAGCCTCCTCCAACTCGCAAAACTGCATGGTCGTCCTGAAATCTTTTTCTCTATTCAGGGCGAGGGGAAAAGTGTCGGCACGCCCTCCGTGTTTGTGCGCACGTCGTTGTGCAACCTGCACTGCATCTGGTGCGACACGGACTACACGTGGAACTGGGTCGGCACCCGTTTCCCGCATGTGAACGACGCGAAACCGGGTTATCAAAAATTTGACAAAAAAAAATGGATTGCTGAACTTGAAATAGATGCAGTGGCAGAAGTCGTAGCGGAATTTCCCTGTAAAAATGTGATTCTGACGGGTGGCGAACCGATGCTGCAGCAACCTCCTTTGACGGCTTTGATGTCGGCACTTCGCTCGAAATCAGCCGGTTATCGCTTCGAGGTGGAGACGAACGGCACCCTCTCCCCTACCCCCGAATTTGATGCGGCGATTGATCAGTACAACGTTTCGCCGAAGTTGGAAAACAGCAACAATCCACGCCGTTTGCGGGAAAAACCCGCCGTTTATCGCTTTTTCGCCCAGTCGCCGAAGGCCAATTTTAAATTTGTCATTGCCGAAAAAACCGACCTCGACGAAGTGTTGGAACTCATCAAAACCTACGCCATCGCGCCGGAAAAAGTCTGGCTCATGCCGGAAGGCACTTCGGCTTCAGCACTCACAAAACGCCGAAAATGGCTGGTGGAAATTTGCAAAACGCATGGCTTCCGTTATTCCGACCGGCTTCATGTTCAAATTTGGGGAGCGAAAAAAGGTGTGTAGGCAGTGGCAGCGGCAGTGGCAGTTGGCAATAGCAGCAGGCAGCAACGGTTTTGGGAATTGATTTTCTTGTTTCTGAAAAATAGAAAGTAGAGACTTTTTCCTAAAATTTGCCGCGTCAAAAACAAAACAACCATGTCTACCAATTCTTTCCGCGACAACATGAATGCCTCGCTCGACCAGGCCAAAGTGAAAGCCCGTCGCATTTTCCGATTCACCATGTGGTCGCTGCTTATCGCCGGCATCCTCTTTGGCATTGGCTACTACGTTTACCGTACTTTCCCGAAAAGCGACAGCGAACAAACAGGCACGCTCTACAAACTTTCCTACGATGGCTATCTTTTCAAAACCTATGAGGGACAATTGCACCTCATCGGCAGTGCGATGATTACTTCGCAGAGCACCTGGAATTTTTCGGTGAAAGACAAAGCCATTTACGAGGAAATGCAGAAATATGTGGGCAAAACCGTCAAAGTTTTTTACAAAGAATTGCCCGAAACGGCGCTTCCCTGGCAAGGCAAAACGCCGTTCCTGGTCTATAAAGTAGAGCCGTTGCAACAGTAAAAACGTCGTCGTTTTTTCAAACCAACTCCTCGTATTTCCGAAAAGCGACCCAACCTGCGAGGCAAAAAAGCAGCGCCGCGCCGGCAGTAAATTGCACCCCCAGCGGGTTGTCGCTGCTTTTTCCCAACAGCAATAAGGAGGGGAAAACAAGATTGGCGACAGAGATACCGACCTTCATCGTGAAAGCACTGACGCCGAAAAACATGCCGGCCAGTTGCCGGCCGTTCGTCCGTTCTTCCCACTCCACCTCGTCGCCAATGACCGCATTTGGCAAAATACCGAAGGTTGCCAGAGGAAATGCGGACGCGACCGCCAGCAGGTACAGGAGCATTTCTTTCGGCAAGGGAATTGATTTTACAAAAATTAAAACACTGAAAATCAGACCGAACGCAAGATAAGCCGCGAGCATAACCCGCTTCTTCCCCAACTTCCGCGTGAGAAAATTGACCGGGAAATAAAGGACGAAACTGGCGGCAAAACCCACGAGCGAAAAAGTGAAAGCCATGCTTTTGTCCAGGCCAAGCAGCAACGTCGTGTAAAATCCGATGCCCAACTGGACAAAAGTCAGAGCCAGCCAATACAAGAAAAACGAGATCAAAAATTGCCGAAAATTTCGGTTACCGAATACCGCACCCAGCGCCTGGCGAATGCCGTGTTCGCCTGCCGACTGGCGCGCGTAGCGTTTTTCATTCAGAAAAAAAGCAGGCAACCACATGAAAATCAGCGCGATACCATTCAGCAAAGCGACAGCGGACTGAAACGCTGCGACAGGCGCCTGACCCATATTTTCAAAAACGCCTTGCAAAGCGTAAGCCCCGTTTCCCGCCACAAAACCCAGCGCCCAGGTTACGGAAATCAGGGTGCTGATGCGCAGGCGGTCGGCTGGCGTATGGCCGAGTTCGGCGATAAGCGCGTTGTAAGGAATGACATAAAAGGCAAAAAAGAAGTAGTAAAGTGCCAGCATCAGCGCCAGCCAGGCGAAGTTGTCGCCGCTTTCCGATGGAGTAACGGGAAAAAACGCGAGTGTCCCGAACAACGCAAACGGCAGCGCTCCCCAACGCATGAACCAGCGCCTTTTGCCTACACGGGATTCTTTGTTGTCGCTCCAGTTGGCCACCAAAGGGTCAATCACACCGTCGAACACACGCCCCGCCGCACTCAAAATACCGATAAACGTGAGTACGCCAAGTACCGCGCCCTGATACAAAAACGAAGGAAAAATCGGTTGTCCCTGTTCTGGGGGCATGTAAAAATAAATGAGCAGATTACCTGCGCTAAAACTCGCGAGTGACCAGCCCAGTTGACCCAACGCATACAAAATCAAGACCTTAAGTGGCGGGCGGACAGGAGCAAGTGGCTGAGCGGGGTCGTCGTCGGATGTTTTTCGTTTTGCCATTTTGTTGCTTTTGGCGGTGGCTGTTAGTCGCTGGCAAAAGAACAAAATCCCGTCCGGTTTCTGAAACCGGGCGGGATTTTGAATCTAAAATGCAAAAAGTTATTGCCAACTCGGGATCAATCCGCGAAGCCCCATATCAACAATCTGTTCAGCGGGCGTCGCGCCATCGGCGTAAAAATCAAGTTGTCCGTTGCCGTTGGTGTCAATCCATTCAAAACTTTTGTTGATGGAAAAAGAAAGGGTCACGGTCACGTCTTGCGTTTCGTCGCCGGTAATGACGAGCGGCTGCGCAAATTTCCCGGTCACCACGCAGGAGCCCGCCGGAATTGGGCTGCTGGCAAAAAGAGGGTTCACGACTGTCGTCGCGCCGGCAGGGGCCTCGCCGGAATAAATCTGGTTGTAAGCGTCATAGGGCGGTGTGAGTTCCGTCTCAAATGCCCAAAAACCCTGCTTTTTGTCATCATTCACAGGAAGCGTTTTTTCACGCGGTTTTATGGAAGAGATGTACGTATTGAAACCAACGAACGAGGCAACCGTGCCTTTTTGCTGGATCAAATCGCCCACGACCGGCACGTCGTTGATGTTGAATTTCACTTCATAATTTTGATAAGTGACGCTGGCGCGCACCCACTCGTAGGTGCCCGGCGGCAGGTTTTTCAAACTGATTTTGGCAAAAACTTCGTTTTCGCCGGCTTTCGCTGCCTTGTCAAAATCAACAGCGGCCTCACCGCCTTTGCTGGTTTCTTCCGCATGATAGACGATGGCGCCCTGGCCCAGCGCCGTCAGGGCATTTGGAGCGAGCTCGATGTAGTGAACGCTCATTTGGTTAAAAACAGGCGTTTGTGCGGCGTGTCCGGCAGGTATCGCAGCAGGCAAACCAATGTTATTGAGCCGTTCCTGGCTCGCATCGAATTTGAATTGGAACTGAAGATTGGCCGCCGCGCCGGAGTCGTCTTTTTTGCAATTTGCGAAAAAAAGAGGCAATAAAAGAAGGAAATAAGGTAGTTTCATATCAAATCTGTTTTTGAAAGTAAAAACTGCGAAGTCCCCTAAACGGGCTTCGCAGTTTGAAAATTACACTGTTTTAAATCAAAAATCATCGCCGCCGCTGCCCTTGCTGTCCTGTCGTCACACCCAAAGCAGGTTCTTTGTCGGGGATATCGCTTGGCACGTCAGCAGGTTGGGCAGGTTGTTTTTTCGCGGCTTGCACGGAGGGTTTGGATTTTCCTTTGTGGATTAAATCGGCATTGACCATGCGTTCCTGTAACGGTACGCGGGCAGTAGCGATGGTGTCGTTCAGGTACTTTTCGATCATCAAACCGGCGATAGGCGCGGCGTAGGAAGCGCCCCAACCGGCATTTTCGACGTAGACGGCAATGGCGATTTGGGGATTGTCTTTTGGTGCGAAAGCGTAGAAAACCGAGTGGTCTTCGCCGTGTGGGTTTTGGCTGGTGCCGGTTTTGCCGCAAACCTGGATACCCGGCACTTGTGCGATGCGGGCCGTGCCGCGATTGACGCACTCGGCCATGCCTTCCCGCACGAGGTCGAACCATTGTTTGTCAATTTTCACATCGTGCTTCTGGACGTATTTGGAAGGAATCGGCGAACCGTCTTTGAATTGCTGCGCCAAATGCGGGGTGTACCAGTGGCCGCGATTGGCAATACAGGCCGCGAGGTTGGCCATTTGCAGGGTAGTCAACTGCAATTCGCCTTGCCCGATACCAACGGACATAATGGTCGGCGAACGCCAACCGCCGAGTCGTTTTGGATAAATTTTATCGTAGTATTCCGTCGTGGGGACGTTGCCGGCATTTTCGTTCGGGTAATCAATGCCGAGTTTGGTTCCCAGGCCAAATTGGCGGCAATAATCGGCGAACATGTCGAGTCCCTGGCTGGCGTTGGAAAAACCGAATTTGTCAATTTCGTTGCGGAACTCGTTGAAATAGTAGGTATTGCAGGAATAAGCGAGCGCATCTACCGCGTTGCCGACGTGGCCGTGACCGTGACATTTGTACAGACGACCGGCATAAAAATAGCCGCCATTGCAACTTGTGCCGCGCTCCGGATTCAGCGTTCCTTCCTGCAAACCGACGAGCGTGACGACCGTTTTGAAAATCGAACCCGGCGGGTATTTTGCCATTACCGTGCGGTCGAAAAACGGCTTGAGCGAGTCAGTGAGCAGGGCGCTGAAAATCTTGCCGCGCTCCTGCGTCATCGCCAGCAAATTGGGGTTGTAAGTAGGCCCGCTCAGCATACAAAGCACCTGACCCGTACGCGGCTCGATGGCTACGACGCTGCCGGTTTTGTTTTGCATCAGGTATTCGCCGTATTGCTGCAACTCGATGTCTATGGACGAAATAAGGTCTTTTCCCGCCACCGCAGTGGAGTCGTAGGCGCCGTCCATGTATTTTCCTACAATGCGTCCCAGGTTGTCTTTCAGGAGTGAAGTGAATCCCTTTGTGCCGCGTAGCTCTTTCTCATATTCCAACTCGAGGCCCGCCGCGCCGATGTAGTCGCCGGATTCGTACTCGCCCTTGTAACGTTCTATGTCGCGTTGGTCCACCTCGTTGATATAACCCAGCACGTGCGCGCCAGCATTGTAAGGATAGCCACGAATATTACGAGGTTGGACGAAGAAGCCAGGAAATTCGTAGAGGCTTTCCTGCAAACGGGCGTACTGCTCGATGGAGAGTTTTTTCTCAAAAACGAAAGGAACTGAACGAGAAAACTTACCGCTGCGCCAGTCTTTGGTCATCCGCTCGTCGAAGCCTTTTTTATCAATCCCTACGAGGCGGCAGAACTTTGCCATGTCCATCTTATTGGTATCCACTTGGTTGTACGTCACCATGAGATCGTACATAGCCTCGTTGTTCACGATAAGACGACCTTTGCGGTCGTACACGAGCCCGCGCGGGGGATACACCGTGAGTTTTTCGATGGTGGTTCTTTCAGCGCGCTGTCGCAACGAGTCATCAAAAACCTGGAGGTATAAAGCCTGCAAGACCAGAGCGATGGCCGCTCCGATAAATACCAGTTGAATGATGCGTTGTCTTTTTGCGCCGGTGTTCATCTTCAATTTTTAGGATTAAACAAAATACAAAAAAGCACTACAAATATCATGGAAAGAATCCAGGCTGTGAGGGTTTTTGCCGTAATTGTTGTAAAATAAACAATTGCAAAAGCATCCATGGAAAAATACCAAAACAGGTGCGCAGCAAAAAATACGCCTGCCATCTGCAAAAACCACGACCAACCGAAATACGCAGGCGCCGGGATAGGTTCTTTTCCGGAATACCCGCCACCACCTTTCGGCTTGAAAGCCGTCAGGATGATGGAACGCGCAAAACCCGAAAAAGCGCCCGCGCTCGCATGTACGCCGGGTGAAATGTAGAACATATCTACTGCCAAACCAATTAGAAATCCTAAAATTACAGCCGCAGTAGTCGGAATTTGTATCGGCAGAAACAGGATGAAGAGCGGATACAACATTACGTTGAAATACTCGCTGATGGACGAGCCGACCTGATGCAACAACAATCCCTGCACGGCTACCAAACCCAAAAACCGCCACAAACTGGGTAAAACGCTTTTATTCATCTTTTACTTTCAGTTTCAGGCTGTCCAATTCAGTTTGGTAAATATTGTCCACCACGTACACGTCGTGTATGGAAGACATGTCCTGGCTCAGCCGCACTTGCATCAGCCAGGAGTTTTGATTTTCCTTGTCAGGTTCGGGATTTTCTTCCACACGTCCTACAGGAACGCCTCGGGGAAACATTTCGGAATAGCCGCTGGTGACGATTGGGTCGCCCTTCTTTACTGTAAAATGCTTCGGAACATATTTTAACGTCATCAACGCAGGGTCTTTTCCATCCCACACCAGCGAACCGAGCGACTGTTTTTCGTTTTTCAAAATCACAGAAATTTTTGTTTCCCGGTGCAAAACGGACATAACCGCTGAAAAATTGGGATCTACGTGCCTGACGATGCCGACAATCCCGCTTCCGGTTACTACACCCATGCCGGGCCGCAAGCCGTCGTTGCTTCCACGATTCAGAAAAACCCAATTGTTGGCACCGCTGATGGAATTGCCAATAACTTTTGCAGTGATGAAATGATATTGCGGCTTCGCGACTTTGCGCAAAAAACTCGAATCGCCCGCTTTCAGGCTATCCACGTGCTTCGTAAAAAACGTATCGCGATAGGGAATTTGAATGGCTTGAATAAGTGCCATTTCGGAGCGCAATTTTCTGTTGACCTCAACCAAACTGTCCACTCTCATTTGAAGATTGAAGTAATCCGCCCATTTTTGGCGTTTTTCGAGCATATTACCCGATACGATGCCCATCGTGTGGGTAAAGATAGCGCCCTGCTTCGTGTTAAATTCGATAATGATATAAAAAGCGAAGGCCTCCATCAACAGGAAGGTGAAAAAGCCGCCATTGCGGACGATGAGTTGAAGGAGCCGGCCCATGGTTCGAGTGATGAGTTATGAATGATGAATCATGAATAGCCTTTTGTGAAATTCTATCATTCATAATTCATCATTCATCATTTGGATTACACGCTTTTACGGTCAATCAGGAAAGAGTACTGGTGCGTATTGCGGAGCGCCATGCCTGTGCCGCGCACGACGGCGCGAAGCGGATCGTCGGCGATGTGAACGCTCAGTTTTGTTTTTTGCTCCAGGCGTTTGTCCAGGCCACGCAGCAAGGCGCCGCCACCCGTGAGGTAAAGACCGGTTTTGTAAATATCGGAAGCCAGTTCAGGCGGGGTGGATTCGAGTGCACGCAATACGGCATCTTCGATTTTGCTCACGCTTTTATCGAGTGCATAAGCCACTTCCTGATAACTGATTTTGATTTGTTTCGGAATACCTGTCATCAGGTCGCGGCCATTCACAGCGTAATCTGGTGGCGGATTGTCGAGTTCGTGCAGCGCCGAGCCGGCGTGTATTTTGATTTGTTCGGCCGTGCGCTCCCCGATGAGGATATTGTGCTCGCGCTTCATGTATCCCATGATGTCATTGGTGAGTTCGTCGCCGGCAATGCGGATACTTTCGTCGCAAACAATCCCCGACAGTGCAATCACGGCGATTTCCGTCGTGCCACCGCCGATATCAATGATCATATTGCCTACCGGCTCTTCGATATTCAGTCCGATACCGAGGGCGGCTGCCATCGGCTCGTGGATAAGGTAAGTTTCCTTGCTATCCACGTGGTCGGCAGAATCAAACACAGCGCGTTTTTCCACTTCCGTGATGCCGCTGGGGATACAAATCACCATTTTCAGGTGGCTGAAAAAATTACTTTTCCGGCCTACCATTTTTATCATGTGCTGAATCATCGCCTCCGCCGCCTGAAAATCTGCAATTACACCGTCTTTCAAAGGGCGTACGGTTTTGATATTTTCGTGGGTTTTTTCGTGCATTTGCATGGCACGATGGCCTACTGCAATCGTTTCGCCCGTACGGCGGTTCATCGCTACAATAGAGGGCTCATCCACTACCACCTGGTCGTCCATCATGATGAGCGTATTTGCGGTTCCCAGGTCAACAGCTAATTCCTGTCTGAAAAACTTAAAGAAGTTCAATGTTCGATTATTTAATAAGTGAGGTAAAATTGGTGTTTAGGCCAAAAAAACGTGCAAAACTACACAGATTATTGAGGATTTTTTGCCAAAATTTAATCCTAAAAAATTTTAACGCCCGGCAAAAATGGCAACCGGGCAAGTCATCCGACCGTTACCGTCCAAAAATCTTCAGGCCGCAGATAACGTCCGGCCAGTTCCTGCAATTGCCCAGGAGTAATGTTACGAATCGTCGCTACCAACTCGTCGAAGGCTTCGTGCGACAAACCCTCCGAAATAAGACTGCGCACCACATCGGAAGTGTTGAGCGGCCCGTCGAGACCATTGAGCAACATGCCGAGCAGGTAGTTGCGCACCATACCGAGTTCATCATCGCTGACGGGTTTTTCGCGCAGTTTTTTCAGTTCTGCCCAAATTTCTTTCACCGTCGCGGCGGCTTTTTCAGGATTCACCTCTGTGGCGATGTAAAAACATCCGTCGTGTAAGTAAGCGTCGAGCGTCGAGTAGATGTTGTACGTAAAACCCTTTTTTTCCCGGATATTCATCATCAGGCGCGAGCCAAAGTAGCCGCCCAAAATCGTGTTCAGGACAAAAAGCCCGTTGAAATCAGGGTGGCGGCGATTGAAAGTGCGGCGGCCAATTTTGATGGCTGTTTGCAAAGAGCCGGGATGAGCGAGGCGAATCTGAGAGGGTTGAGAGAGTTGAGAGGGTTGAGGAGGTTGAGAGGTTGGTAACTTTCCTTCTTTTTTGTTTTGTCCCAAATGTTGGTTCAGGAGTCTTAAAATTTCGTCATCCACGCGGCCACTGGCGAAAAGGAGGCAATTCGAGGGCCTGTACCATTTTTCAAAAAACTGCTGTAAATCAGCGCGTTCGAGCGCGGCATAGTCGTCGGGGGTAGAATTGTAGCCGTAGGGGTGGCTTTCTCCGAAAATGAGTTCTGTGATTTTTCGGTAGGCCAGCACCTCCACTTTTTCGAGTTCTACGAGGAGTTCCTGCGTGCTCGTGCGTTTGAAAGTTTCCAGTTCCGTTTCAGGAAAAACAGGCGCCTGCAACACTTCGGCAAAGATCGGAATGAGTTCGGCGGCGTATTTTTTCAGCGAAAAAAGCAGAAAATTGGCCGTATCCAGGTTGGTCGGAACGCTCAGGGAGCCGCCGTAAAAATCAATAAGTTCGGCGATCTCCGCTCCGCTTCGGGTCGCTGTCCCTTCCCGCAACAGCCGCGAAGTCGCCCGCGAAACGATGTGCTTGTCCTCCTCCGGGCGCCCGGCACGAAAGACGGCCTCGATTTTTACAATCTCCTGCCCCGGAAAATCGAGCACATAGACGGGTATGCCATTGTCGAGCCGCACGATCCGGGGGTTCGGCAGCACGAGATTGCGGACTTCGTGGATAGGCGGCGCGGACTTCCGATTGAGCATTTTTAAAGGTTTACGGGTGAACAGGTTTTGGGTGAACAGGAAGAGTCTTCGATTTCGGGACGCGAAGGTACTTTTTCCTTTTTTTCCACAAATTGTTAATTTTTTAGGAAAAAAAGCCGCGCAGAGGCGTTTACATTTGCCGCAAATCTCCCAATCACTCATTTACTCTTCGCGCAATGAAATTCAGCGTCTCTTCTTCCGAACTTTTGAAACAACTCCAGATCGCTTCGGGCGCCATTGGCTCCAATCCCGTGCTGCCTATTCTGGAAGATTTTTTATTCAAAATAGAAAAGAAAAAACTCACCATCTCGGCAACAGACCTCGAAACAAGCATTTCGACCACGATAGAAGTGCTGGCCGACGATGACTTTTCGGTGGCCGTCCCGGCCAAAATTCTGCTCGATACGCTGAAAGCCTTGCCGCAACAACCCATCACTTTTTCCGTAAACGAGGAAAATTGGGGCATCGAAATCACTTCCTCCTACGGCAAATACAAACTCGCTGGCGAAAATGGCGCGGATTTCCCGAACATACCCGAACCCGACTCGGTAGAAACAGTGAAAATCAACAGCCAATACCTGCTCGAAGCCATCAACGACACGGTATTCGCCACTTCGAGCGACGAACTCCGCCCGGCCATGACAGGGGTGTATTTTTCGGTGGAACAAAACAAATTGATTTGTGTCGCCACCGACGCCCACAAGTTGGTAAAATACACGACGCACAAACTCGCCGGCGATGTCTCCACGAGTTTTATTGTGCCCAAAAAAGCCTTGAATCTGCTCAAAAACGCGCTGCCCGCCAACGACGGCGTCACGGTTTCTTTCAATAAAGCCAACGCCTTTTTCTCTTTCGCGGATATGAACCTCGTGTGCCGGCTCATAGACGCGCGCTATCCTGACTACAATGCCGTGATTCCGGTGGACAACCCGAACATGATGACGGTGAACCGCGCCGATTTTCAAAATTCGCTCAAACGCATCGCTATCTACGCCAACAAAACGACCAACCAGGTCGTGCTCGACGTGACCGATAAAAGCCTGACAGTGAGCGCTCAAGACCTGGACTTCTCAAACGAAGCGACCGAACAAATGGCTTGCAACTTCGAAGGCAGCCCGATGAAAATCGCTTTCAACGCCAAGTTTTTGGTTGAAATGCTCGGTGTACTCGGCTCCGATGAAGTAAAAATGGAATTCAGCACACCCAGCCGTGCGGGCATCCTCACGCCGGTGGAAGAAGAGAACAAAGACCGTGAAATTCTGATGCTGGTGATGCCGGTGATGCTGAATAATTGATCTGCGCGTGTTTGTTCTGACCTTTTTGGATGGTATCCACACAAATTCTGGCTACAAACCCTGCTGGCAACTCTTTGCGCGAAAAGAGCGGCCCGGTTGGTTTTGTACCGAATTGGCACAGTTATCGCAAAAAATGACCGATTCGGTAAGATAAAATTGGTCTGATTTAGGGAATGGCCAATTTTTGCCGAAGTGAAGGATTTCGAGACAACCAGTTGGCGCTTGCCCCTCGTTCTGTGTGTGCGTGTAATAAATGTTCCTGACCTTTCGGCGATGTCCTAACCAATTGCCGATAAATTCTGTATCCGTCGTCATGCACGATTTTATGTCTCTGTACTCCAGGGTGGAAAATCCGACCTTTGAAATGGTCATTTTCACCTTTCTGCTGGCGTTCCTCTGTTCCACTCTGATTGCCACCGTCTATTATTTTACCACGCCGCGCTCGCTCCGAACGCCCAATTACCTGCAAGCCGTCGTGCTCAGTTCGCTCATCGCCACCATGATTTTGCAGTCCATCGGCGACAACGTGGCGGCGGGCATCGGCATTCTGGGCGCGCTCACCATCATCAATTTCCGCACGAATTTTAAAGACCCGCGCGACATCATTTTCATGTTCGCGTCGCTCGGTGTGGGCATCGCCTGCGGCTCTTACATGTTTTTTGTGGCCATCATGGGCGTGGCGAGTTTTTGCTTTTTCGCGCTGGCACTCCAGTTCACACCATTTTATCTGGGAAAACACCTCATTTGGGAAATCCGCCTCCGCACCGAGGGAGGCTTGGAAAAGCGGCAGGTCATCGAGAACATTTTGAACCAACACAGCCGCCAGTGGTCGCTCGACAAAATCAGGAAAGACCTCGGCCCGGAGGATGCCAAATTTCAGGAATTCGACTACATTTTTATTTTTAACCGCGAAAAAGACACAGACGTTTTGCTCAAAATTTTTGAAAACGAGGGCATTTCGGTACGGCGCTTCAATGTCCAGAACACCGGCATGGACACGACGGATTAGGCTGTAACGCGGATTTGCAAATCCGCGTTACAGCAAAGATTTTTAAGCGTTCAACCCAATTCACCGATGTAAATTCGATTTTTATGGACAGTAAAATATTCTTCCTCGTCCTGCTTTTTGCAGGCGTCCTGACCGGAGCCGTATGGATTATGGGCGATTTGCAAAACCAAAGCGCCCAGACTTTTTTCGGCACGGCGGAGACGGACAGCCGGACGGTCAATCTCGAATTTCCCGTCGTGGTGCAGCGCATTTTTGTGCAACCCGGCAGCCGCGTCGAGCAAGGCGACACACTGGCTGTGATGTACCGCGCCGAATTCGACCGCGAGGCTTCGGAATATTCGGGGGAAATGAAACAGGTTTCGGCTGAACTGCTCGCCGAAAACAAATCGCTCGAACGCGAACACGAGGAGTTAATGGCCAAATACGCGACGCAAATCGCCGAATTTCAGGCAGAAATCAGGGTTTTGAAATCCGAATCGGACATTCAGGAGAATTTGAAAACCGTCCTTTCCGGCACGGACAAAAGTTCGGGCAACACAGATATTCCCAATGCCAAAAAGGCGCAAATCACCGCTTTGGAAGAAAACATCCGCCAACTGGAGCGTCAGCGGCAAGAGGAAATAAAGCAGTTTGAAAAACAACGCCTCGCCAATCAGGCCGTCCGCGATGCCAAAGTTTCCCAACTGCGTCGTTCGGTCGAATTTGTGGATGCCGAGCGCAAGAAAATGGTGTTGCTCGCGCCCATCAGCGGCTACGTCGAGCAGGTTTTTATTAATAAAAACGAGACAGTAGAAGAATTCCGTGAGTTGTTCAAAATCAACGCTTTGCAGCCGATTCGAGTGCTTTGTTTTCTCCACGAAACGGAAGCCGAAGTGCTCGTGCAGCCCGGCGACACGGTGGATTTAGCCTCCACCGCCCGCCCGACGGTCACTTGCCGGGGCATCGTCGCGGGCAGTTCGCCGAAGTTGGTGGAATTGCCCACCCGCCTCCGCAAATTCGCTGAAGTCCGCACCTGGGGCCGCGAGATGTTCATCCACTTGCCCGACACAAACCGTTTTTACATCGGCGAAAAAATCCAAATCAGCGTACAAACCGCCACAACTCAGGGCAAATGAATGCGCAGAAAAAAATGATAAAACGACTGCTTGTTTTGTTGCCGTTGCTGGCAGCAAACCTCTTGGTTGCGGCACAAACGCTCAGCATGGAAACCGTGCTCGCCGCCACCCGCAACGATGCCCGCATCGCAGCCGCCAACGAAATGCCAGGCTTTGCCCGCAGCCTCAACTACCGCCTGCCGCTTGTCCGCAAAGTCGAACTCCGACTCGGTACCAACGGCAACGCTTTTCGCGACTCGCTTTACGGCGATATTCGCAACGAGGATTTTTACGGCCTCGTCATTTCACCTAACAACTTCCGGGAAAGAAAGCGGCAAAAAGCCATTCAAGGCGCGCAAGTGGCTGTTTATGAGGCCGAAACGCGGGTGCTTTGGCAGGAAGCGATACTTGAACGCTACGATGCGCTCACGCAATTATACTTTTCCCGGCGCCTTTACGCGGCCCGCGCAGGGCTCGATTCGCTATTGGAACTGAAGCAGCGACTCTTGTTGCAAATGATAGAACAGGGGCTGGACGTGAAAGTGAAAGAAATCGTGGACACCGAAAATGACCGGAACGCGCTCCAGTTCGGCATGGCGGATTCGGAGAAAATCATTCACCGGGAATCGGCCAAAATCCAGTCTTTCATGGCGACGCAGCAGCCGACTTCTTCAGTTCAAATAGATTTTAAAAACTTCATTACGCCTGAAGTAATTGCCTCGGTGTTGGCGAGTTATTCGCAAAGTCTGCCAGCCAACTCTATCTACGATTACGAGATTTCACGGACGTATCTGGCGCAAAAAGAACTTGATTACCAAAACTCGAGAGACCGGCAGATTCTCAGTTTCGTGCAAATCGCCTACGAACTTCCGATTGTCCTCGAACGAACGCCCACAAGGCTCAATCCGAACAACAACATCTCGTTCCGGCTCGGCCTTACGCTGCCGTTGCCCGGCAACAACAACCTCAACCGAAGCGAGGCCGCGCTCAGACTGAAAGAAGCGAACAACGAGGTCAAAATCGCGCAACAGGAAACCCGCCTGACTGCCGAATCCCAGCGCGCCAAAATCGAAAACCTCCTGCAATCGCTTCGCAATCAACGCGAAAAAAACGCCACGAGCCTCGTCGGAAAACTGCTCGCCGCCGACAACGTATCGCTGCAACTCAGCCCGCTCGAATCGGTGGAGTTGCGCGTCGCGCAGCAAAAACGGGAACTGCGCCTGCTCGAAATTGAAATGGAAATCGCCGAAGAATATCTGGTGTTTCTCGAACACAGCGGCTATCTCGGCACTCAGCCGCCGAAGAATTATTTGTCGGTGACGTTGGGGGGGTATTGAGAGGAAAGAATGTCTGACAAAGTTGAATAAATCAGAGTATTTTTGCGCAAAATTAATGCAATGAGTAAGGTGCTTATCATCGAATTTCAGGAGCAAGACGAGCGTTTTTTGATGGAATTTTTCAAAAAAATGAACGTCAAAACACATTCTGCTGAGAATGAGACTGAGATTTTGGCTCGACTTTCTCCGGCACAGCGTGAAGAATGGAGCGATTTGAAAGAGGCGTTGGAATGGTCGAAAAAACGCGAGAAAGGCGAAATGGAAGGCAAATCTTTGAAAGATTTGCTCAACGAAACCCGCCATGAACATCGTCAGCAGTCCGCTATTTGAAAAGCAATTCAAGCGGCTGGCTCGGAAATATCCTTCCTTGATTGACGAGTTAGAAAAACTTGACACTCAATTGCTCGAAAATCCTTTTCTCGGCACTCCGCTGGGTCGTGGATGTTACAAAATCCGAATTCCAATTGCTTCAAAAGGTTCAGGTAAAAGCGGTGGCGCGAGGGTTGTTACCTGCGTAAGAATTGTCAAAGACGAAATTCATTTGCTCAGCATTTATGACAAATCGGAGCAACAAAGCATTTCGAATAAAGATTTGAAAACATTGCTCAAGTCGCTGAATTTGTAGCCGATTTACACCTTCCACAACCTCAAAAACAGCACTTCCAGCGCCAAAAACAGCAGGGCAAAAATGACGCACCAGCGCCACAGCACGATGCCGCGCTCCTGCTCGTCCACCACCTGGCCGAAGTTGGCTTCGGCGTTTTCCGCCAGCACTTTCATGTTTTTCGGCAGACCTTCGGCGAGCGCCTCGTCGGTCTTGTAAGTCAGGTCGCTTTCCTTGCGGTCGTAGTTGAACGCGAACTCTGCCAGCGTGCTATCGCCTTGTAAATGAAGCCGGTACCAGCCCGCGTCGCGCACCTGAGTACCCGGCGTAAGCAGCACTTTTGAGCCGAGGATTCGTTGTTCGGGGATGAATTCGTTGTTCGTTGTTGATTGTTGGTTGTTAGTTGTGGGGTCGTTTTCGTCTTGTTTGCGGAGTTTATAAATCGTCTCGCCGCTTGCCGCGATTTTGTGTTTCGCTTCCAAAACTTCGTCCTTGCCAATCGTGTAAGCGATTTGACGGCCTTTTGTGCCGGCGATGGCCATTTTGAAGAGCATGGGGACGAAGATTTCGCCGTTGCGGACGAGGTCGTTCACTTGCTCGTTGAGCGGGGCGGCAGAGAGGTAGAGCGCGCCTTCGCCCTGCGGATATTTCGCCAGCAAAGCCGAGCCGTCGCGGTAGGTCAGGATATACTCGCCGCGCGACGGGGCGATTTTGAAATTGCCTTGCGTGGCAGGCAGGCGTAGATTGGCGCTTTTATTTAGAAAAACGTCTTTGAAAACAAACTCGTCGGTGTTGATTTCGCTGGCCTGGCGGGGGGTCGGCTCGTAAGCGCCGAGGTTTCCGGCATTGAAATTTTGCAACAAGGAATTGTAGGAATTCAAGTCGGCGGTTTGGCTGGGAAAGACGAGCACGTTGCCGCCGTTTTGGGCAAAAGTTTTCAGTTCGTTTGCCAAACCGGAGGAAACGGCGGGCAACTCGTTGAGGACGATGAGTTGGTAATTGGAGAATTTGGAATAATCCAAAGCGCCCGCGTTGGCGTTGTCGAGGCGGAAATATTTGGCTCCCAAAAAAGCATTGTCCAAATACTTGTTCGGCTGCAAACCGTTGACAGACAAAACATTGATACGCTCGGCGACGTAAAACGTGAGGTAATAATCGTCGTCAAATTGGACGGGATAATCCGTCACAGAAAGTTTTGCCTCGTGCCAGCCGGGATGCAAAATGTTGAAACTCACTGTGTCCAAACGGCTCTGACGCGCCGGGATGCTGATGGAGCCGACGGGTTTTGCCTGGCCGTCGTGGCGCAGGCTGAGGCGGATTTCGGAAGCCTCCTCGTCGCTGCGGTTGCTGAGTTTCACGAGCAGGTTGGCGGGCTGGTTGAGGATTTGCACGGGGCTTTCGAACCACACGCTGTCCACCGACACGTTGCGTTCCTGCACGGCGCGCATGGGCACAAGATTGACCTCGATGAGCGTGTCGCGGAAGGCTGTCACGTCGGCGATATTGGTCTGAAAATCACTGACGACGTAGGCGGTTTTATTCTCCTGTTTGCCTGTGTTGAGGCATTGCTGCTGGCGGGTCAACACTTTTGAAATGTCGCGCGAGGCCGGGCTGGTTCGGATTTCTTCGATGCGGTTCAGGGCGTCTTCCTTGCTCACGAGGCGCTGGTCGCGGCCTTCAAAGTCGTTGGTCAGAATTTGAAAACGGTCTTCCACGCCGAAGGCGTTCACGATGTCGCGGGCGCGTTGTTTCGCCAGTTCGAGCAAGGGCGCATTTTGCGACAAAGCATTCATGCTGAACGAATTGTCCACGTACACGCTCACGGCGCGCTCGCCTTTTTTCACTTCCGAAGACAGTGGAATGAAGGGCTGCGCGAAGGCCAGCACCATCGCCGCAATCGCCAGACAGCGCATGAGCAGCACGAGCAGGTTGCGCAGTTTCTGACGGTTGCTCGTCTCCTCTTTCACCTCTTTCAGAAAACGGACGTTGGTGAAATACACTTTTTTGAAGCGCCGGAAATAGAACAGGTGGATGATGACGGGAATCGCTAAAACGGCAAGGGCGGCGAGAAACGCGGGAAAAACGAATTGCATATCGTGATTGCGGATTGCGGAGTTCGGAATGCGGAATTGTAGGGGGACTTAGACGTTTTTTTGAGGGAAATGTTTTTGGAGGGGCAAAAATGGAGGTTTTCAGGCAAACGTTTGAATGATTCGACGACTTCGCTAAAACTAACTCCGAACCGCAAATTCGTTTGATATTTACAGCCGAAATATCTCAATATCGCAGCCATGCAAGCCTACCACGACCTCCTCCGACACATTCTTCAAAACGGCGTCCGAAAATCCGACCGAACCGGGACAGGAACAATCTCCGTTTTCGGCTACCAAATGCGCTTCAACCTCGCCGAGGGTTTTCCGCTCGTGACAACGAAAAAAGTGCATTTGCGGAGCATCATTCATGAGTTGATTTGGTTTTTACAGGGCGACACGAACATCAAGTACCTGAACGACAACGGCGTGAGCATCTGGGACGAATGGGCCGACACAAACGGCGACCTTGGCCCCGTCTATGGCAAGCAGTGGCGCTCCTGGGCTGCGCCCGATGGCCGCGTAATTGACCAAATTTCAGAAGTCGTGAACACGCTGAAAAAAAATCCCGACAGCCGCCGCATCATTGTCTCTGCCTGGAATCCGGCGGATATTCCCGATATGGCGCTGGCGCCGTGTCATTGCCTTTTTCAGTTTTATGTCAGCCCCCCCCAGCCCCCCCATAAGGAGGGGAATTCGTCCCCCTCCCCTCATGGGGAGGGTCGGGGTGGGGCGCTCTCCTGCCAACTCTACCAGCGCAGCGCCGACGTGTTTCTCGGCGTGCCGTTCAACATTGCTTCCTACGCACTTCTGACCCTCATGCTGGCGCAAGTTTGCGACCTCGAACCCGGCGATTTTGTATGGACGGGCGGCGATACGCACTTGTACATCAATCATTTGGAACAGGTGGACTTGCAACTTTCCCGCGAGCCGCGCCCCTTGCCGACGATGAAAATCAACCCCGCCGTGCGCGACATTTTTTCTTTCAAATACGAAGATTTCGAGTTGCTGCACTACGACCCCTGGCCGGCGATTAAGGCGCCGGTGGCGGTGTAATTTGTACGCCGGAATGATACTCCAGCAGCCGCTATGCCGGAATATCATTCCGGCGTGCATCCAATCCGAGCGGCACTTTCATCCTTTTCCCCAGCCAGGTAAAAAACCGCCCCGCCAGCGTCGGCGATTTTCCTTCGGCTTTTGCGATGCGGTATTTTGCCTGATGGTAGGCGGGATTGTAGCGCAGCCAGCCGGGCAAAAAGCGGTAAACCCGGACAAATCGCCACAACCATTTTTCCAGACGGCGTTCAGGATGTTCGCCTGCTTCGATGCCAAGGCGTTGGCAAAGCGGCACGGGCAACCAACCGGCCGCAAACAAAGCCGCCCACTTTTTCGGCGCGCGCGGGTGACGCACGATGGCCTGCGCCATTTCCCGGCAAACAGGCGCGCTGCCAAGCAAATCGCCGTTCAGGATTTTTGAAAAATATTTCTCAAACGCTTCTAAATCAGCCGGGTAAACGTCGTCAGGAATGCCGAGTACTTGCGCTGCGATTTTGCTTTCTTCGTAAAATTTTTCTTTCCAATCGGGCGGCAAATCGAGAAACTGCGTTCGGCTGTACACCTGCAAAGTCGTATCAGTCAACGTCGCCAGCACCCAAAGCAGCAGGTTGGGGTCGTTGGCAGAATAAGTTTGGAGTTTAGAGTTGGGAGTTTGCCGTGTCCCGATACCTCGGGAGAGTTCGTATTGTCCTTGAACAGCAGAATGGATGCGCCAGAGTCGCCGCGCAGTTTCTTCCGCCTGTTTTTTTGTACCAAAATAAATCATCGCCATCGCCGCGAAAGTGCGGTAGCCACGCCCAAACGGGTCTTTTTGAAAACCGCTGTATCGCGCCACGCCGTCGGCCACAGCGGGGTGGGCAATTTGCAAAAGCAACGCGCGAACGCCGCCCAATACGAAAATCGGTTCGCGGTAAAGTTGCCAGGTGATGGTGTGGGGGCCGAAATAGCCACGCGTTTCGGAAAGCGAATTTTCGGGAATCATGGAAATTTACTTTGTGATGCAAAGTTATTTCCAAGTTCGCTTTTGCAAAGGTTAATTTTTCAGGAAAGGCAAAAAAAGCAATTACACTTGCGTGTTCGGAAGTATTTTCGCCTGATTCCGAAGAACATCATCCATTCTATCACACACTGTTTACAAGCAACTTCCAATGAAAAAAACATCATTTACCCTCCTTTTCGCCATGCTGTGCGGTAGCGTATTGCTGGCGCAGCCGCAGCTCCAGATGAACGTCCTGCCGGAAATCGGCGACGTCGTCACGTTCTATGAAGCCGATACGACCGACATTACTCAAGGCAATGCCGGCGCCAATCAGAACTGGAATTTTACCAATCTCACACCTATGGGCCCAGGGACAAAATATTTCTACGTAGCGCCTTCCAGCACCCCCCTCGAGTACTCTGGCAACTTTCCTGACAACGCTAACTTCGCTATCCAGGTCGGCGAAGGCGATACGGCAGTTTACTCTTATGCCGAAAAGAAAACAAATGAACTCGAAATTTTCGGGACAGCTTCAGAAGGATTCGTTCAGCAGTACTCCAACACAGACATTCAACTGAAAAACCTGTCTTTTAACGGGTCTTTTACTGATGATTTCGCCAATTACACCGACTCCGGAACGGGTTTTATTTTTTACGGAGAAGGCTCACGCACGATTACTTATGACGGCTACGGTACTTTAAAAACGCCCGCCGGAACATTCTTCAACGCCATGCGCCTCAAAGGCATATCGTCGCAGGTAGACTCTGCCGATTTCGGTGTAGGCGTCACCATTATCAAAACTGACTTTACCGTGTACGACTGGGTGGTAGCCAATCAGCCCGGCGTACTCGTATCGGTTTATTACACGCACATCATTTACGAAACCCGTTTCCCTGGACTGGACACCATCATCGAAGATGTAGGAACTTTCAAATCAGTGAATTACATTGATAATTTCACGGTTGGAACCTTCGAGCAACCAGACGAACTTGTGGGTGTTGATCTCGGTTTTGCTGGCGCAAATCCTGTAAGCGACGAACTTTCGTTAAAAATCACAATCAAAAACGGAAATGAAAACTTACAAATGCTGTTGACCGACGTCAATGGCCGCGTCGTGGAAACAAGCGCGCTGACTTTGAGTCCGGGCGAAAACCGGCTCTCTTTGCCCGTCAGCCAACTGGCGACCGGCGCGTATTTTGTGACGCTGACTGATGGCAAAGCTGCAAAATCTCTAAACTGGCTTAAACTTTAACGCTGTTTAAAAAACAGGCGATGGCTCGAAGTCATCGCCTGTTTTTTTATTTAATTGATTTCCAGCCAAAAAGACCCGCCGTGCCGTTCCACGCCATCGAGGTTGGGATGATTCCAAAGCGGCTCCACAATCCGGCTCAGGTCTTTATCCTCCGAAATAAAAAAGTTGGGCAAAATCGTTTTGTAACGATTCGGGTCGGCCAGCAGGAAAATGGCGAGGCCGTACTGTTCGGAATAAAAACGGTCGCACATGAACTGCGGATAATCGCAAGGCAGGTAAATATCGTGGATGTGCACGACGACGCCTTTCGGCAAACGCGGCAACACTTCGAGGAAAAAAAACATCGCGTCCGAGTTCGGCAGAATGCGGTGCGAGTTATCAATGAACAAAATATCGCCCGGTTGAAATTCGGCAAGCAGCGGGTTAAAGTCCACGTTTTCAAACGGTTGGCGAATAATTTTATCGGCTAAATGGTCAATCTCGGCGCGCGGGTAAGGGTCAATCGAAATAATTTCTGTCGCCAGATTTTGTTCTTTTTTTGCCTTGTACGCTACTTTGGTGGAATTGCCGGAGCCAACTTCCACGTAACGCGCAGGACGGTATTTTGCCAGCATCGCATAAATACCCGCTATGTCGAGTCCGGGCAGAAAACCGTTGTTCCAGGCCGGATTGTCAGGATTTTTTTCATCTTTCAACTGCCTGATTGCCTGCAAGTTCTCCTTAAAATCCAGCATCAGGCCCAGGGTCGCGGCGTAGTCGTCGCGATGCGCGTTTATGATTTCGTACAGTTTGTGGTGCGGTGGCTGGCCGTGACCGTAACGGGGTTTGAAATCCACATTGTACTCCAAAAACAGCGTTTTAAAACGCGGATGCAGGAAACGGTAAATCTCTTTCAGCATTTTCCGGACATGAAAAGTGAGGGCTAATTTTCTTTTTCGCCACAAAGACACAGAACCCCGGCAGGCTTTCATAATTTTGCCCCGAATTTTCAAGCGACATCATGTTTACTATCAATATCTATCTCCGTTTTGCCCTCATCGTGGGCGGTATTTTGGGCGGCATCGCGTTGTGGGCGGCCTACGGTTTTTGGTACGGCTTTCCGTTTTTGCTCGTCGGAATCATCATGCTGGCAGGCTACCTGATGCTTGGGACCATCCTTTCCACCAACCAACTCATCGCGCAGCAACGCCTCGACGAAGCCGAAGCGCGACTCAAACTGACTTTTTTCCCGAAAATCCTGCTCGTCGGCTACAAAGGCGTTTACTACATGACGCACGGCGCGTTGGCCATGCAAAAACGCGACTTCAACACAGCTGAAGCCTGGATAAAAAAATCGCTCGATGCGGGTTTGCCTTCCGAAAATGAAAAAGCCACTGCGCTGCTGCAGTTGGTGATGATTTCGGCGAATAAAAACAATTTCAAACTCGCGCAATCGCAGTTTGCCGAAGTCAAAAAACTCAACGTGACCGAGCCAATGCTCAAAGAACAAATCAAGGAAGTGGAAAAACAAATGAAACAGGCCAGCCAGGCCATGAATCCTTCCATGATGGCTTTGATGGGCGGCAGAGGTTTCCGCCCCGGCGGCAAACGTCGCCAGCCTAAAATGCGCTGAAGCAATGATTTACGAAGTTCGCCGCGACCCGTTTCTCATTTCTACCGACAAGAGTAAAATTGATGCGGCCCTCGTCCACCGCTTTTTCAGCGAGTCGTCCTATTGGGCCAAAAACATCCCGCTTGATGTCGTTCTGACTTCTATAAAGCAGTCCGTTTGTTTCGGTATTTACGATGGCGAACAACAAGTCGGGTTCGCCCGCGTAACGACCGACAAAGCGACATTCGGCTACGTAGGCGACGTTTTTGTCGTGGAGGCGTACAGGGGGCGCGGGCTTTCCAAGTGGCTGATGCAGTGCATTTTAGCGCACCCCGAATTGCAGGGCTTCCGACGCTGGATGCTGGCTACTGCCGACGCGCATGGCTTGTATGCCCAGTCAGGCTTCAAACCGCTGGCCAAACCCGAACGCTGGATGGAATTGCACAACCCTGATGTTTACAACAGGTAAAACCCACCGAAAGAGGCTGCCCGTTTATTGTTTTTTTCCTACCGAGTCATACACGATAACTTTTTCCCAAAGGTGGGAGTAATTTTCCACGAACTTGAGGTGATCAGGATGTTTTTGGTACACCTCTTCATCTTCCATGTTGTCGAAAAACAGCAACCACGACACCGCGTAGGAACTGTCAATCACGCTGCGATTGGTCGCAGCCGGTGTGCCGATATGGGCCATGCGGACAGTGGAAATTTTGACGAGCGTCTTCAAACCCTCAATCAATTTGGCCTTGTCCGCCTCGCTGCCGGGGTTTTTCAGCCAAAAATAAACCTGGTGCACAAACACCTCCTTTTTCTTCGCTTCCAATTCGGAAGTCGTGAGGGGAGTAGCGGCGGCAGCGACTGCCAGCGCGCTGTTTTTCACAAAGCCGCGTCTCGACATTTTTTTCATTTTCAATAAGTTAAGTAGACGGACAAAATAATTTGACATTGGACAAAGGACATTAGACACTGAAAATCAATATTTTAGTCAAAAATCCAATGTCTAACTTCCATCGTCCAGATAGTCAAAATTGTTTTTTCAGGAACAACACCTGTTCGGCGTCGCCCTTTTTCATCAAAATTTTTAACGTGTCGCTGGAAAGAAACAGGACACGAAGAACGTGTTCTTTCGCTGGCTTTTCAGTGGTATCGGTCAAAAAAAGATGGCTGCCAGAGAGCCGGAACGGCCCCTGCTCGCGATAAAAACCAACCGAACGGAATTCGTACTGCCCGTCTGGCGAAAAAACCAGCCGCACGGAATCCAGCGGCATGGTGAGCGCCTGACCTTTTTCGTAGAAAGCGATGGCGCGCCATAGGCCTGGCAAATGCTGCACGTCGGGCGAACAGGCAGTCCAGAACAATAAAAACAGGGTGGGCAAGAGTTTCATGCTGTTAAAACGCTGCGGCGAAAATAGAAAAACTGCCGGGTGGATTTGGCCGACGGAGATTTTTCAAAAACCTTTGCCGCGACCTGTTTATTCGGAAAATCTTTTAATTCAACCACTTATGCTGAAAATCCGATTTTTTCTCCCGTTGCTGCCCCTCTTTTTTGCTTTGAACGCCTGCGTCAAAGCAAAAATTTACAACGCCGAAGTCGCCAGCCGACAGTCTGCCGAAGCCCGCGAAAGAGTATTGGTGAAAGAATTGCTCGACCGGAAAAAAGAAAGCGCCGACCTGATCAAACAGGTGGGCGAACTCAACCGCACCATCGGCAACCAGGAAGCAGAAATCAAGGATTTGAACGCCGAACTCTCTACCCGAACCCAAAAAATGGGCGAATCGTCGAGCAAACTGGCCTCGGAAAAAGCCGCTTTGGAGAAAGAACTGGCGAACACGAACGCTGAACTCGAGCGTCGAAATGGCCTCCTCCGACGCATACAAAATGCCCAACAAGAAGGCCAAAAATTGCTGACCGATTTAAAATCCGACCTCGAAAAAGGCTATTCGGGCCAAGCCGACGTGGTGGTAAGCATTGAAAATGAAGCAGTTTTGCTCACCTTGCCCGACAAAACGCTGTTCGAGCAAAAAGCCGGACAAGAGGTCAGCGCCTCCGGCAAAACCCTGCTCACACCTTTGGCCCAAATCCTCACTAATCGCCCCGAACTGGATGTGGAAATCAACTGCCACACGGACAATTCGCTGCCCAAAGACAAAACGCTGGCCGATACCTGGGACTGGAGCCTGCGCCGCGCCACGAACCTCGTGCGGCTGCTCGTCCGTGATTTCAACGTGAACGCCAACCAACTCACGCCGGTCGGCAAAGGCGAATTCTACCCGCTCACTTCCAACGCTACCGCCGAAGGCCGCCAAAAAAACCGGCGGACGGTGCTGGTGCTGCGGCCTGTGCTTCCTGCCGTACCCGAAGCGGAATGAGCCATTTTAAGTTATTGTAAATTTTCATTTTCCCGGAAAAAGGAGCCGCAGTTTTGCTCGAATTTGGCTTCCGAAATGAAGAACGGCGAGCGCATCATTCCTTTTTCCAAAAAAGACAAACGCCTGATAACGCGACATTTGCAGTGGCAACTGGCACTGAGTATTCTGTATTTGCTGGCAGCGCTGCTGCTTCTGGCTTCTTTTTTACTGACCTATCACCACGCCTTGTTTAAAGTGCTGGCTGGCGGCGCGATGGCCTGTTTTACCCTTATGCTCGCGCTTTGTTTGTTTGAAAAAAAGCCCAATCTCGCGTTGCGGCTATGGCGGGATCTCAACTTCGGCAAAAAACGCGTCGTGCATGGCCGGGTGGAGCAGGTGCGGTTTCAACAACCCAATGCGCGCCACACCGAACAGGTTTACGACATCGGGCCATACCGTTTTGAACTGGGACAATTATCGCCGGTGCTGAAAAAATTCCGGCAGGTAATGCCGGGCCAGGTGGTAGAAATTCACCAGTGTCTGCACTCCGGGATTATTTTGCAATTGGAAGTGCTGGAAGGGAAATCTGCCCTTTGATACCAAAAATTGCCCCGTCCCAAGCAGTTCAGGACGGGGCAAGTGATGCCGGGCGCGCTGTTTTTAGCCTTCGCTTTCCTCGCTGTCCTCTTCGCCTTCTTCACTTTCCTCGATTTCTTCCGCTTCTTCCTCTTCAGATTCTTCTTCGCCTTCTTCAGTTTCCTCTTCGCCATCGAGTTCAGTTTCGGCTACGGGCGTTTCAACGCTTTCTTCGGTCAGGACGTCGAGTTCCGACACTTCGGTTTGTTCTTCAAATTGCATGGCAGGACGATTTTTGATTGTTTGAAAATAGGTGAACTTGCCATACAAAGGAAGGGTGAAAACAAGTGCGAACGGGTACTGAAGCAGCTAAGTTGTCATTAAGAAAAAGGCTTTTCAGTTACAAAAAATTTACTGTTCATCCTCTCCTTCTTCCTCCTCAAATTCCATCTCTTCGCCTTCTTCTTCAAAGAAATCTTCATCGTCGCCGAATTCGTCGGTGTCGTCCATTCCGAAGTCGTCGCCTTCTTCATCGAGGTCGTCAAAATCTTCGTCATCGAAGCCATCCATGTCATCGTCCTGAGTGTCCATGTCGTCGTCATCGAATTGTGCGAGCGGTGCTGCGAAGCTGGGTATTTCCAGCAGGAAATCGTGTTCCGGTTGTCCGGCGTGGGATAATGGCAGGGTTTTCATGCGTAAAAATGATTTTAATTAAAAAAAGCGGTTGTAAACGGTGCAAAGAACGGCGCTTGCCAGCATTTCTGCCTGAAAATTATTTGAACTGAATCGCTCGCACGGGCGCAATTTTCGAGACTAAAAGCGACGGTAAAATGAGGAAAAGCAAGGTCACGACCAATGTGCCGATATTGATGCCAACGACAGCTAACCAGTTGATTTTCACGGGCGCATAAGAAAGATAGTAGTCCGCCTCGTTGAGTTTGATAAAGCGGAATTTGTCCTGCAAAAAGCAAAAACCGAGACCGAGTAAATTTCCCCAAAACATCCCTGTGAGCGTGATGACGGCGGCGTAGTAGAGAAAAATCCGGCGGATGCGGCGATTCGTTTCGCCGAGCGCCTTGAGTACGCCGATCATCGTCGTGCGTTCGAGCACCAGCACGAGCAGGGCGGTAATCATGTTGATGATGGCCACCGCGAGCATGAGACTGAGGATGACGATTTCGTTCAAATCCTGCAACGAAAGCCACTCGAAAATGGCCGGAAACTTGGAGCGAATGCTCGTGCAAAGCAATTCGGGCGGCAGCACTTCCGAATAAATGTAGTCGTTGTAAAGGTCGAGGTCGCGCAAATCGTCGAGCCAAACCTCGAAGCCCGCGACCTGACCTTCCGTCCAGCCGAGCAGTTCCTGCGTTTGGCGGATGTCGCAGATGGCAAATTTTCGGTCGTACTCTTCCAAACCCGTTTTGTAAATCCCGCAAATCTGGAAGCGACGGCGGAGTTGTTCGCCTCCTTTCACAAAGTGGACGATGAAGCGGTCGCCCACGCCCACTTGCAGCCGGTCGGCAGTCTGGCGGCTGATGATGATGTCGCGGGAAACAGTATCGCCGAGTGCAATTGGTTGACCCTCAAGCAAATAAGGCGTGAGATTGTTCCAGTCAAAATCGGGGCCGATGCCTTTCAGGATGATACCTTCCATCGCCGTTTTGGTACGGATGATGCCGGGTTTGTGCGCAAAAACCTGAATATGACGGATGCCACCGTAGGATTTTCGCTCTACCTCGCGGCCCGTTTCATAACCCAAAATTGCCTCCGGTTCCGTGTACCAAACAGCCGCCAGCGTGTCGAGCGACGGGTAAAAATCCTGTTTTTTTTCAACAGGCGTGGGCTCGAATGAAAGCGAGTAGGCCGTGTCGGAAATGTGAATATGCCCCCAAAACTCGAAGATTTTTCGGCTGATCTCGCTTTTAAAACCCGCTATCAACGCCGTCGCCGCTATCATCACAGCCACGCTGAGCGCCACCGCTACCTGCGCGATGCGGATGATGACACGGGAGAAATTATTTTCCCCTGAAAAAGCGATTCGGCGGGCGATGAAAAAGGGAAGGTTCAAGTGAGTGTGGATTTTTGAATGCAGATTGCAGAATCGGCAGCAAAAATAGGTGAATGCCAACGGATAATAGAACAGCGACGCGGACACAAAATCTTTCTCCAGTTTTGTCATTCAAAATCACTCGTTCCAGCCATGAAAAACTTTTGCCTTCTGCTCTGCTGCCTCGGTTCTCTAACTGGCTTGTTCGCCCAGCCGGAATTTCTCGTCCGGTGTCCTTATCCTGAAGAACCAAATTTCGACAGCACGGTCGTGGTCACCGCCCGCAGCGGCCTGAAACTGCGCGACCAACCTTCTTTCAAGGGAAAAACCCTCGCATTGATGCCTTTTGCCCAAAAAGTAAAACTGCTGACCATGCCCCGGTTCGACGAGGCTGGCGACCACATTGGGGAATACGCGCCAGACAGCGTTTTCGGCAGTTGGCTAAAAGTTCGATTCGGGAAAAAAGTCGGTTACGCTTTCAGCGCCTACCTCGGCAGCACCATCAAAAAAATGACAGCCGGGCATTATTTACTCTCCGCCAACGGCTCTTGGTGTAGCGACGACTCTTATATCTCAACGAGTTATCACTACTACGGCATATTTCAGGAAAAAGACAGCACATGGTCGCGGCGATTGGTCGAGCCGATATTCTCCGTACATTGGTCGGCTATGTTCGCTGTCAGGAATTACGGCAAAATCAAAGTAAAAGGCCAACAGCCATTGTTCCTGCTCGCTTCCCGAACGCCTATGCCAGAGGGGAAAATCGCTGCCACCAACCGCCGGGGATATGTTCCCGGAAGCAACCCGACTGAAAAACCGCTCGTTCAAAAAACAGCGCCGGACAGCCCCTGGATTTTTGAAATAAAATCATTTCGCGACAACGACGGATACATGGTGCCGCACCTGGTTTTGAAAAACCGCCACACCAACAAAACACAGTCGCTCGTGATTGACCATTTTCCCCAAAACTACCTCCTATGGGAAGGCGACCTGGACGGCGACGGCGTTATGGACTTCATCTTGAGCGGGTTTCAGGACATCGTCACGACCCGGCATCTGTTTTTGAGTAAGGACGCGCCGCGCGGGAAAATGATGCGGAAAGTTTCGACATATTCCTTTTCAGGGTGTTGTTGAGAAAACTTCCGCCAGGTGCTTCGCGCCAGCCATTCCTTTTTTAATTTTGCCGCCCGCTTCGGAAACTTTTGTTTCCAAAATAAAATTCTCCGAACTCGCGCCGCCTTTTGCCTTTCAGGCATCTCGGGCAAGTGGTCGTGCGGCAAAATGGCAGAGTAGTTGCTTTGACCCAAACTTCATCAAAACTGCTACTGAATAAAGAACAATGAACATGGATTTTATCTCCGAACTCAAATGGCGCGGCCTCATCCACGACTCCACACCCGGCATTGAAGAGCACCTGAAAAGCGGCGTCGTACGCGGCTATATCGGCTTCGACCCCACCGCGCCTTCGCTCACGATTGGCAACTACGTACAAATTATGCTTTTGACCTTCCTCCAACGAGGCGGCCACCAGCCCGTCGTACTCATGGGCGGCGCCACCGGACGCATCGGCGACCCCAGCGGCAAAGACGCGGAGCGCGAGCTCAAAAGTTACGACGAACTCGACCGCAACACGGCGTTCCAAATGGAGCAAGTCAAAAAATATCTCGACTTCGACCCCTCGCGACCCAACCACGCGCTGCTCCTGAACAATCTCGAATTCTGGCAAAACATGACCGTGCTCGAATTCCTCCGCGACGTAGGCAAATACTTGACGGTCAATTACATGATGTCGAAAGAAAGTGTGCGCCGCCGCATCGAAGCCGAGACGGGCATCTCGTTCACCGAGTTCAGTTACCAGCTTTTGCAAGGCTACGACTTCGTTTTACTCAACCGAAAATACGGCATCACGCTGCAAATGGGCGGCTCCGACCAGTTCGGCAACATCACCTCCGGCGTGGAGTTGGCGCGTAAAATTGACGACGCCAAACTCTTCGCCCTCACTACGCCGCTGCTCACGAAAGCCGACGGCACCAAGTTCGGCAAAAGCACTTCGGGCAACATTTGGCTCGACCCGAACCTGACCAGCCCCTACCGTTTTTACCAGTTCTGGCTCAACGCCGACGACCGCGATTTGCCGAAATTCCTCCGCTATTTTTCTTTGAAAACGAGGGAAGAAATCGAGTCGCTCGAAGCAAATTTAAGCCCGCAGGAAATCAAGCGCGTCTTCGCCGAAGAAATCACCGTGCGCATTCACGGCCAACAAGAATTCGACACCGTGCTGGCCGTGTCGCAACTCCTGTTCGACCCGAAGGCCGATGCCGGGACTTTGCGAAGCCTCGATGCCCGCACCTTGGCGCAGGTGGCGGAAGAAATTCCCGCGCCGCAAGTGCCGCTCTCCGTCGTTCAGAACGGCGCGAACATGCTTGATTTTCTTTCGGAAAATACCGGCATCCTGCCCAGTCGCAGCGAAGCCAAAAAAGCGATTCAAAACAACGCTATTTCTGTCAACAAACAGAAAATCAGCGATTTGAACACCAACATAACGGCGGCGGATTTGCTGCACGGCAAATTCATTATGGTTGAAAACGGGAAGAAGAATAAGTTTTTGGTGCAGGCTGTATAGTTTTTTCAACTTTCCGAAAGTTGCAAACTTTCGGAAAGTTTGGAGTATTCACCCAACCCTTTCTCTACCCCACCCTGTCTTTCACCGCAAACCGGAGCAGCAACCAACTTTCGTTCACTTTATCCGTTTTGCGATGAAACACAAATCACACATTTCCCTTGCATTTCTTCTCCTCGCGTTGGGCGCATTTTTGAGCGGCTGTCTTCGCGACGAATGTGAAACAACCCGCACCTACATTCGCTTCGACCCCGTGTACAAACTGCCCGCCGAAGTGCGTGTCGGCATCAGCGCACAAGGTCCGAGCGAACTCCGCAACCCCGGCAAAATCTATGTGCTCGGCCACTACCTTTTCATCAACGAACGCAACGAGGGCATCCACGTCCTCGACAACAGCGACCCCGCCAACCCGAAAAAAATCGCTTTTTGGAACATTCCCGGCAACGGCGACATGGCCATTCGCGGCCAGTATCTCTACGCCAACCAGTACGTTGACCTGCTGACGATTGACATCAGCGACCTGCAAAACCCGCAAATCGTGTGTCGTTCAGAAAGTGCATTCCAGCCCTATGGCTTCGACCCTCAACAAGGCTATATCGTTGATTATGTGCAAACTGAAATCACCGAAACGATTTCCTGCGAAGATGCCCGCTGGGGCCAGCAATGGTTTTGGAGCAGCGACGTGCTCTTTATGAGTGCCGACGTCGTCTCCTCTTTTGAATCTAACGGCATCAAAAACTCCAGCCCGCTCGCGGCAGCCGGCATCGGCGGCTCTTACGCCCGCTTCACGATTGTGGACCAATATCTTTACACGATTGACAACTCCCTGCTGCGGAGTTGGTCGGTCGCTTCCGCTTGCCCGGCGCGCCTCGATTCGACCTGGGTGGGTTGGAACATCGAGACTATTTTCCCCTGGAAAGACAAACTGTTCATCGGCTCGCAAACGGGCGTTTTCATTTTCAATAATTCCAACCCGCAACGTCCGGTGCTGGAAGCCCAATTCTCCCACGCCACCGGCTGCGACCCGGTCGTTTGCGACGACAAATACGCTTACGTGACCATCCACGACGGCACCACTTGCAACGGGACTTTCAACCAACTCGACATCATCGGCATTGACAATCTTCCATCCACTGAATTGCTGAAAGTGTATCAGATGAAGCGCCCCTTCGGCCTCGCTGTCACCAATAATTTCCTCTACCTCTGCGACGATGGGTTGAAAATTTTTGACAAAACCGATCCGCTCGATTTGAAAGAAAAAAGCCACACGACAGGCTTCGACGCGTACGACGTCATCGCACTCAGCGACAGCCAGTTGCTCCTCATTGGCGCCGATGGTTTCTACCAGTTCGATGCCAGCGACCCGGAAAAACCGAAGCAGTTGAGTCTGATTCCAGTGGTGAAATAATTTTTCCACAAACGCTGTCATTCTGACCCCGAAGCCTCGGGGTCAGAATGACAGCCAAAGAGCAAGCAAGTATGAAAACACTTCATACACTCCTTATTTTCAACCTTTTGCTTTTTGCTGCCCCCCTTTTTGCGCAGCAAAATCCCGGCGATTGCACCGACATTCTTTACTTGAAAGGAGGCTCTGTGCTTAGGGGTACGATCGTCGAGCAAACACCGGAAGGCAACATCGTCATCGCTACCTGGAACGGCGTGAATATGACTTTTCCGATGACGAGTGTGCAGAAGATTGTTCAAAAATGCAAGGAAGAAAAACGTCTGCCCAAACCTTACGATTTCAAGGAAAAAGGCCTTTACAACGCCACACGCATGGGGATTTTGGCAGGTCAGACCTATTTGGGAGAAAACACCGGTGGCTTCACTTTGTACCACAGCGTCGGCTGGATGTTTCGCCGCTGGTTGGGCGCAGGCATCGGCGGTGGCGTGGAAATGTTCAACACAGATGATCCTGAGCCTGCGACTTATCCCATTTTCGGAGAAATACGCGGTTATTTCCAGGCAAAAAACGTGACACCATTTTATATGGTCGGCGGCGGATGGGCTTTTGCAGGCAAAAACTCCAACGACCAATGGGGCAATATTGACAGTTGGGAAGGAGGCTGGACAACAAAAATGCAACTTGGCTATCGTTTGGGCAACCATTTTACCCTTTATGGTGGTCTTTGCTTCCAGAAAAAAGTTCGCAACTGGAATAGCGTTTGGGGCGGCGAAAGGGGGCAAGACCGCATCTTGCACAAACGGCTGGAATTAGGAATCGGCTTAATTTTGTAGAATTGACTCCGTTTTCTGATTAAATCCGATTGATTCGATTCAAATCGGAATATTCAAATCATTCGGCATCAATCGAAAAATCAGAACAATCGGCATAATCGAAACCAATCGAATGGCTTTTTTCGGGAAAAAAAACTACACGGAACAGGAACTCGTGGAGGCGTGTACCCTCAACGACCGTCGTGCCCAAGAGGCGCTGTACCGGCGTTTTTTCCCTGAAATGATGCGTATGACCCTGCGGTACACCCGCGACGAAGACACCGCCATCGAAATCGTGAACAACGGCTTCCTGCGTGTTTTCAAAAAAATCCACACGTTCGCCTTCAAGGGCAGCCTCGAAGGCTGGGTGCGGCGATTGGTGTACCACAGCATGGCCGACTATTTCCGCGACAACGCGCGCTATCTGCACTTCCTCGTCCTGGAAGAACACGATAGCAGCGTCCCGGAACGCGGCCACGAAACCTTTTACGAAGAAGACATCCTGCGGGCGGTGCGCACACTGCCGCCAGTATCGCAGGAAGTGTTCAGACTGTATGCGATCGAAGGTTATTCGCACGCTGAAATCGCTGAAAATCTGGACATTAGCGAAGGAACGTCTAAATGGCACCTGAGTACGGCACGACAAAAACTGCGTGAAATGCTGAGCGCCCAATACCCTTTTCAAAACCAACGAATCAATACCGCGACATGAAAAACGAGTTTGATAACAACCTGACCGACAAAGGCTGGCAATCCATGCGCCGGCTGCTCGACCGCGAGATGCCGGAGCAGCGCCGCCGCCGGAGATTCGCCTGGTGGCCGCTCGCGCTGCTCCTGCTCCCGGCGGCTGGCGTTGGCGGTTGGTGGGCTTTTCGACCTTCAAAGTCTGACAAAATAATGCCGCCTGCGGCGCAAAAGCCGAAGATTTCGGAGCCGGTAGCAAAAGCCGAAAGTCCTGCAACACTTCCGTATGCCGTTGCTGAAAATTCGGAATTAAAACCCGTTTTGAAGAATAAATCGCAAGATTTCACAGCCAAAATATCCGAGCAGAAAGGGTCGAGTCCGCTTATTTCTGAAAATGCAGAACTCGGTTGGGCAACAATGCAAGGCCGTGAAAAACTGACGGCATCCGATCTTCACAGTTTTGCCACAACCACGCTGACAGAGAAAAATGACCTGAAACAATCTGAATCAATTCCGGATATTCCTGTTTTTGAAAAAATAGAGTCGCTGACGCCTTTGCCTCTAATCGCCCCAGCCCCATCAATAAACGTAAAAGCCGCTGATGGGTATTTTGCCCACCCCAAAATCAAAAAGAAAAACAAAGACAGGAATTGGACCTTTGGCGTTACGACCGCATTAGCCTCTGAAAGTTTTTCCAAAATAAATGGCTTTTCAATTGGCGGAACTGTGAACTGGCAATTTGCCCGCAAGTGGGGCTTGCGCAGCGGCCTTCAATACGCGCAATATCGCTTGTCGGCAACAGAACGACCTGTCGTGTCGCTGGATGCTGAAAAATATGCCGATGCCACCGGCAATTTCACAATTCTCGATACGATGGGCAGCGTGAACAATCCCACCCCCAGCGTGCCATCGCCGGAAGTACTCGTTCCGGTAGAAAAACTGCGCCACCTTGAAATGCCTTTGTTGGTGTACTGGCAACCTGTGCGGCCACTGCGTATTTTCGGGGGCATCTCGACCGCCTACACACTCTCAGCGAAGGCTTCCAGTCAGAACTACGCCAACAATCAACTTTATTATGCGAACAACGCTACCGCCCAAAAGAACCTCGACGAACTGACATCCCAAACCCTGTCGCGCTGGAACACATCCTGGCAGGCGGGAATTGGAGTTCGGTTGGGTCGTCATTTGGAAGTAGGCGCTTTTTACAAACAAGGTTTCAACAGTTTGGGGAACGGTAGCACAGAACAGTTGGATGTCACCAACATCCCCTCCGCCGACCCTATCTCAAGTTCGGGCAGGTCGAACAATTATTTTCTCCTCAACGGCATCTGGTTTTTTTGATTCATACTTCACATTTCGCGTGAAGCAAATGAACGGGGGCGGGCTTAACAGCCTGCCCTTTGTTTTTTACTCAAATTTGGGAAAATCGGCAGACTTTTGGCAGGCAAAACAAGCATGATGAAAGAAAAAACCGACCAGTCTCCCAAGCCGGAAATCGAGACCGAGCCCATCGCCGAACCTTCCGAAATTTCCTTCGCCGCAGCCAGCGTCAGCCTGCGCTACGACGATGTGTATCAAATCGTTGCGCCCAACGAGGTGACGACCGTGCGCTGGCGCGAGGGGGCTTACGAATTCGTTTGCCAAAATGCCGTGACCTTGCGGGTGCAAATTTTGACCGCCGGGATTGTTCGGATGCGCTACTCGCCCGACGGCGTTTTTGAACCCGATTTTTCCTACGCGATTGACCCGAATTTTCAGCCGGAAAAGGTGACGGTGATGCTGAACGAAACCGACAACGAGTATTTGCTCGCCTTCGAGCAGTTGCAGGTCGTTGTGGCAAAAACAGACCTGGCGGTGAAATTTTACAACCTCGACGACCAGGTTCTCTGTGAAGACGCGGCGGGGTTTTCTGCCAAAAGAACCGTCTTGCGTGGCTGGTGCGAACTCAAAATGGAGAAAAAATGTCACCGCAAAGAAGTCTTTTTCGGGCTTGGCGACAAAACTTGCGGATCGAACCTGGCAGGCCAAAAATTTGAAAACTGGTGTACGGACTCTTACGGTTTTGGCCGAGAAACGAACCCGCTTTACCGTGCCGTACCGTTTTATTACTCTCTGAATCAAGGACTTGCCTACGGTATTTTTTTCGACAACTCCTTCAAAACGCATTTTGATTTTGACTCTGAAGCAAAAGGCGTGACGAGTTTTTCCGCCGAAGGCGGCGAGTTGAACTACTATTTTCTCTACGGCCCTTCGCTGCTCGAAGTGAGCCGCGCCTACGCGCATCTGACGGGGACGCACGAATTGCCGCCACTTTGGGCGCTCGGCTATCACCAGTGCCGCTGGAGTTACTACCCCGACAGCCGGGTGCGCGACATCGCCCGCGAATTCCGCCAGCGCGAGATTCCCTGCGACGCGATTTATCTCGACATTGATTACATGGACGGTTTCCGGGTTTTCACTTGGGACGCAGCGCGTTTTCCCGACCCGAAACGGCTTGTCGAAGATTTGCAAGAACAAGGTTTTCAAACGGTTATGATGGTGGACCCCGGCGTGAAGGAGGACGCGAACTACGCCGTTTACAAAGAAGGTTTGGAAAAAGAAATGTTCGTGAAAACGGCGGACGGCGCGGTGGCGAAAGCCCCTGTATGGCCGGGTTTCTGCGCGTTCCCGGATTTTACAAACCCGGAGGTGCGCGAATGGTGGGGCGAACTTCATAAAGACCTTTACCAAAATCTCGGTGTGGGCGGTTTTTGGAACGACATGAACGAGCCGGCCGTGTTTCATATCCATCACAAAACGCTGCCCAACAGTGTGTTGCACCACCACGACGGCCATCAATGCAGCCACCGAAAGGCGCACAATATTTATGGCCAGCAGATGAACCGCGCCTCGTGGGAAGGTTTCAAAAAACTGATGCCGGAAAAACGCCCCTACCTGCTCACGCGTGCGACTTATTCGGGCGGCCAACGCTACGCCGCTGTGTGGACGGGCGACAATTTCTCGAACTGGGAACACCTGCAAATCGCCAACATTCAATGCCAACGGCTTTCGATTTCGGGCCTTTCTTTTTGCGGGACGGATATTGGCGGCTTCGCTGGCTCGGCAGACGGCGAACTTTTCGTGCGCTGGCTGCAACTCGCCGTTTTTCACCCGCTCATGCGCGTCCATAGCATGGGACAACACGCGAGCGGCGACACGTTGCCTGCCGACGAGGCCGAACTGACCGACCCGGCTTTGCACGTTTCAGACCAGGAACCCTGGTCTTTCGGGGAAAAATGGACGGATTTGGCGAAAAAAGCCATTGAACTGCGCTACTCTATTTTGCCTTGCCTTTATTCAGCGATGTGGCTGCACACACTCGACGGTACGCCGGTGATTCGCCATCTGGCGTTTGCTGACCCGACAGAACCGCGATTTTGGGAGCAGGAGCGAGATTTTCTTTTTGGCGAACACTTGCTGGTCAGCCCGGTTGTCCAGCCAAAAACGCAGCGTCAAGGAGTGTTTTTGCCGAAAGGGAATTGGTACTATTTCTGGACGGGGCAGCAGGGCAACGGCGAAATGTTCGTCAACGTGATGCCGGAGCAGATTCCGTTTTTTGTGCGCGAGGGCGCGGTGCTGCCGATTTACCCGGTGCGCCAATGGACACGACAGCCGATTGACGAACTGACGCTCTATGTTTATTACAAAAACGGCCTCGAAACCAGCCACTTATACGAAGACGCGGGCGAAGGCTACGGCTACCGCGACGGCGATTTTAGTTTGAAAATTTTAGAAACGGAAGGAAAAAACGGCCACTTCACGCTGCGCCAGCGCAAGGAAGGCGACTACGAACCGGCCTACGAAAAGGTGAAAATTTACCTCGTCGGCTTCCCGACTTTTGTGAAACACTGCGAGGTGGATGGCGAGGATTTGCCCATCAAGGAAATTCGCCTGCGCGACCGTTCGCTTTACACGCTGACTGTCGCGCCAGATTTTGAAAAAATAGAATGGAAAAGTTGATTCAAAAGACAAAGGCAAAAGGCAAGAAGCAAATTTTTAAATTACAACTTGCCTTTTGCCTTTTGAATCACTGTACCACAATCGTGAATCCTTGCCAACTGTTTTCTGCCTGAATATTAAGTTGATATGTGCCTTTCGGCAGTTGCAGATTTTCAAACGAAACGGCATTAAAGCCCTGTTTTACAGAGGTTTCCACTTCTTTCACCAAACGCCCTTGCGCGTCGAATAAGCTGAGGCGAACATCGTCGCCAGCTGAAGTACTTTCCATTTCGACCCTGAAATCACCCGAAGTCGGGTTGGGCAAAATGCGGATACCGTAGCGGGTTGCAAGGTCTTCGACGCCAACAGTGATTGGCAGATTGAGCGTCTTGGAAGTTGTTTTGCATTGATTGCTGGCAGAAAGTTTGACCGCATAATTCCCCGAGACTGCGTAGGTGTGCACAGGGTTGGCCGCTGTGCTGGTGTTGCCATCGCCAAATTCCCAGAGATACGAAAGAGCGTTTTGACTGGTGTTGGTGAAGGTAGCGCTGAGGCCGTTCAACTGGACGGAATAATTGGGCGCAGGCGAAATAAGCACTTTTACGGTCCTGAACATGGTATCGGATCCCAACGAATTCTTTACAACCAAACGAACATTCCGGTCGCCGGGCGTCGGGTAGCTCACCGTATAAGGTCCAATCCCTGCAGCCGTTGTCGGCGTCGAGACCGGGCCGAAGTGCCACTCGTAGTTGGTGTAATCGCCTCCGCTTGGGGTAGCCGTGAAAAAGACCGACTCGCCAGGGCATATCGTATCCGTGCTAACATTAAACATAGCTTCAGGCTGGCTCAAATTGTATTCGACGATACCGATATTATCGAGGTATAGGTTGTTGCCAACGCCGTTTACACAGGTAAAGCGGATGATTACTTTTTGACCGGCAAACTGGCTCAAATCAGCCAGTTCCCAACGCCAGTCTTTCGCTTCATCCGGTGCGAAAGAAATACTGACCGGATTGTTGGCAGTCGTCAGCTGAGGGTCGCTTTTTTCCCATACCACTACTGGCGTTGCTGTCAGGTCGCAAGCAGGGAACACTTCTACACGCAGGGTTTCGCCAGTATTGCCGTCGCCTATGTGCGAGAGTGCAAAAACGAGGCCCGGCTTGGGCAATCCGGCCAAATCCACCGGAATCATGTCTACATAATCTTCCTGGCCCGGCGACAGGTAGAGATAATTGCTCAACATCATGGCTCTTGTAGGCTGGCCATAGACACCTGGGACGTTGACGCCGGTGGACATCCAGGTAAAGCTGTTGTCCGGGTTTGTAATGCGCCATCCGAAAGGCGGGAACTCGAAACCATCAAAATTTTCGATAAAATATCCGCTTATCGGCTTGGTCACTACGGCAAAAGTGCTTCGCAGGGTATCGTTAAAAAAGGCATCTTCGGCAGCATAAGTAGACCAAACTTTCAGGTCTTTCATACCATTTTGAGTAACGGAAATCGGCGTTTGAAACACGAAAGAGAGTGTTTGTCCAGCCGCGATAGCAGGCACTGTTTCGGAGACAACAGGCAGATTATCAACCTGATAATTTAACACAGCGCCTGTAATGGCATTTGTGCCTTCATTTTTCAATTGTACGGTGACGGGAAGGTTAAAGGGGTTGCACCGAACCTCCAGGCCATTAAAAGGAGATTCCAGCCCGCGCACACCGAGGTCGTCCGGCTGAACACAGTTTTTGAGTTCGCCGGGCCATCGAACAGCCATTGCGCGACGTCCGGTCAGGCCGTTGGCTCCGGTGGCCCGCACAGAAATCCACTGTTCCTGGCCGCCGTTTTGCAAAGGAATCGTAAAGGTGTTGGCACTCGTGTTACCTACAATTTCCATGTATTTTTTTCCCAGCAAATAAACATCGCTTGCAAGCGTGTCGTTAGCAGGTTTCCAGCTGATTGTCATGGCATCAGGACAAACTTTATCCACTTTGATATTCGTCGGCAAGGGTGCGATGGTGAGCGGGAGTTCGGTGACATGTGTCGCCAAACCCCGCTGAATCATAAGTTTTACCCGGCCGCTCACGACGTTGGGAACCTGCCAGTCGTACATGCGCTGAGCGCCTGGCACATCGGTAATCTGATTCCAGGTGAACCCGTTATCCGTCGAATAACGCAGTGAAAAAGCCCCCTGCGTGCCGAGCGCGTCCCAGTGGATTCGTTCCACTTCACCCGGCACGAAGCCTTCTCCTCCTGTGGGGTATGTGATGCGAATGTCGTCTGTCAGAAACTCCCATACAACGAGGTATTTCTGCGGTCCAAAAGGAACTTCGCTGCCATTGACTTGTATAATATAGGTCCCGGGAGCAGGATTGTCGAGCGATACCTGCTCCATGTTGTTCAGCGAATCAACCCCGCGTGTAGCAGGCAGATTGAGAATAATCGGGTCAGGCGTCGGGTCTAATTTCCAGGGAAGGTGAGTCGAACCGTCAGGGGCTATAACGCTGAGGTCGAGGTCATTGAGCAGCGCTTTGGAAGCGTTGAAAAATGCCGGTGGGTCAACCCAATAAACCATAATCCGGGCTTGCCGGATATTGGCGGGGATTTGAAGCGTATGAGTGGGTTGATCTGCATGGTCGGCATGTCCTTCGAGCCAGCGATTTTCTTCCAGCAGGCGAAAAGCCCGCCATGCGTTCACATGCCCCCACCCGAATCTGAAGTCAGGCCCCGCATTGCCTAAATCGTTGGCAGTGTTGAGCATAGCTGCTTTCAAAAGGGCGGCCTCGGGTTCTTGACCATTATTTAAATCCTTGTAAGCGTGGGTAAGTTGGGCGAGGCAGCCTGCTATACCAGGCGCTGCAGCCGATGTACCGCTGAAGGAAATGTAGGTATTGAAAGGGTCGGTAGAGCCCTGGTCGTTGCCGTTGGCGGAGATGTCGGGTTTCAACCGGCCATCGTGAGCCGGCCCCCGGCTGGAACTGAGCACGAGCGTCCCGTCGGGATTCAGATTAGCGGTAGCGATGGCATTTTTCGCCATTTTATGGCCGCCGGTAATATTGCCCCATTGGTTGCCAGCGCCGTAACTAAGACAAGTCGAGATGTTATTGGAGTTGCCCGCAGAAAAAACGTGCATCAAAGTGGGATTCTCAAACAACTGCTCATCAACGGTTTGCGCGGCAAAAGTATAGCCCGCGTTGCAGCCATTGGAATAAGAGGAGTTGGTGATGGTCACGTTTTTTTGAAAATGAAGTGGCAGGGTCTCATCCTGAAAATCAGCGGTGTAGCGAATAGCGTAGACCGTCGCGCCGGCAGCCATCCCTTTCTGCGTAGGGTCGAGATTGCCCGCTCCTGCGAAAATACCGCCGACGCCGTCGCCATGCGTTCCGTCGTTCACAGGTTCAGCCAGGTTGTACAAACGTCCCTGAAAATCAATGTGCGGACCAATGGGCCCATCGTCGCGCACGAGAATGCTTACTCCCTCGCCGTTGTATTTTTTGCCCAGGGCGTGGTCGCTATCGAGACCGTTGGCGCGATGAAGGGCGCGCCCGCGCGTATCGTCGGGTTCGCCGGGCGGCGGCACGAGTTCGAGGCTTTGAATCCAGGGCAAGGCGGCGATGGTTTCGAGCTTGTCTTTCGGAATCCGTACCTGTAAAAAACCGTTCTGATTGCCTTCCAGCAAAACGGTCATGCCTTCGCGGCGGCAGCGTTCGGCGCCTTCAGCGATACTCAAGTGCGGGTAAACCTGCAAATTCACGTCGAGCCAATCGCCGTGTACGGCCCATTCGCCGAAAGGTTGTTCGCGCAAATTGCGGGCAAGTTTCCACCACGTTTTCACCGCGACGATGCTGCGGACGCGGATTTTTTCCAGTTTTTTCAAATCAAAATCCTGTGGAACGGCGGTGAGGTAGGCACCAAATTGCACGTACGCGATGAACTTTAAGCCGTCCGCTTCGAGGGAGGCACGCTCGGAAGCCGATGGAATCCGGGCGCATTGAAGATACCGGACGTAATAGCCGTTGACGATTTCTTCCGGTGCAACGACAGGATTTTTGACGACTTCCGCAAAGTTTTCGGGAAAATACTCTGTCCCGGATTCGAAGCGGACAGGAAAAATTTGCTGGCCCAAAAGAGGCAGCGAAAAGGTTATCAGGATAAGCAGCGCGTAGATTTTTTTCATTTTCTGCAAAGACGGTTTTAATCGAAAAATAAGATTAGCCTGTAGAAAGAGTGTCTGCCGCAAGCGACTTGCGACAACTAAAAAAATAAATGAAGGTTTTAAATCCTCTTAAGTGCCAAATGTAGGATTGTTTGTACAAACGGCGAACTTTGCGCCCTTGCTTAAAAGTTTGAACTGCTAAAATCCGCCAAACGAGTTTCAACACGCACCCACATGATAAGCCCTTTAGTCTGGACCGTTTTCATTGCCTTTGTCATTTTGCTCATGGCGATTGACCTCGGCATTTTCAATAAAAAAGCCCATATTCCGAGTGCCAAAGAATCTTTTTACATAACCCTCGGCTGGGTGATTCTTGCCTTGCTTTTCAACGGCTTCGTTTATTTTGCTTATGAAAACAACTGGCTCGAACTCGGCAAATACGAACACGAGCCGATGAACGGCAAAGCCGCCGCGCTCAAATTTTTTACCGGCTACTTGCTCGAACTCTCGCTCAGTATTGACAACCTGTTTGTCATCGCGCTTGTGTTTGTTCAGTTTCGAGTACCCAAAAAATATCAGCACCGCATCTTGTTTTGGGGGATTCTGGGCGTGTTGGTGTTTCGCGGCATCCTCATCGCGGCAGGCGTGGCGCTGGTGCATCAGTTCATCTGGCTGTTCTACATTTTTGGAGCCTTGTTGCTTTATTCCGCTTGGAAAATGCTGCGCCATTTTCATGAAGAAGAGCCGGACGTGAACAAACGGACGGTCGTGCGAATCATCCGCAAGTTTTACCCCGTAAGTTCGAGTTACGACCATGGCCATTTTTTCACCACGCTCGAAGATGGCCGCCGCGCCGTGACGCCGATGTTTGTGGCGCTCATGGTCGTGGAGACGACCGACGTGCTTTTCGCGTTCGATTCTGTGCCGGCGGTTTTCTCCATCACGACCGATCCTTTCCTCGTTTTTTCTTCCAACATCTTTGCCATTTTGGGGCTTCGCTCGCTCTACTTCCTGCTTGCCAACGTACTCGACCGATTCGAGTATTTGCGCTACAGCCTCATCGCTATTTTGTTTTTCATCGGCGTGAAACTGATGCTCATCCCCTCGGGCAGCCACATTCCCATCGGCGTTTCGCTGGGGGTTATCGGCGGGCTTTTGCTGATAGGCGTAGTGGGTTCATTGCTGATAAAAAAGCCTGAAAATGAAAAAGTTGAAGATGTAGAATAGGGTTGAGGTTTGGTTCGTCCGACGGTGGCTGAAAAAAATTTAACAGTCGTTCCTCTTGACAATTCGTATATGCGGTTTATTTTTGTACCTGTTCAGCGCAGGCAGCAGGTGTTATCTACTTCCAAACGCCGTTTCCGCCGAACATACGTCATTCACCTTTATTTTGCTAACAACAGCCTCCCGTAAAATCTTTCTTAAAGGACAAAGAACTGGGAGATTTAAACCAAAATCACTTTTGCCATGAGACACTGGGAAAAGAGTAAAAGAGACCTTCGCCGCACGGACGACCGCGAAATCCAATTTCAAGACCACAAAAAGAAAAAACTTAAACCAATCGAAAAAACAAAGTACCGCCTGAGGGGGTACGATTCAGAAGAAGAATAGCACACACATTTCCGGCCATAAAATATGCAGGCGAAGCGGGGTTTCCCGCTTCGCTTTTTGTTTGCCCAGAAATGAAAATCGCGTCAAAGGCGCAGCAGTTTGGTCGCATACGCTACCTGCCCGTTTTCTTTGACCATGAGATGATAAGTCCCGCTTGGCAAAGAGCCGACGTTCAGACTAAAAATGCCTTCTCCTGCTGGCAGCGACTGTTCCAACACCTTTTTTCCCGACATATCTGCCAATTCGACGCGGCGTTCAGAGACGGTAGTCGCTGGCAATCCAAGTTGCACGACATCGTGTGCCGGGTTCGGCCACAGCAACATCGTTTTCCCTTCCGCCTCACCCGTTCCCAGCACCGCCTTCACCTCGAAAGTCCACACCGCCTCGCAGCCCCGCGCGTCGGTCACGGTGAGCGTGTAGAGGCCGGGGTTGAGGCCGGTGAGCATATCGCCCGTGCTGCCGCCCGGCTCCCAGAGGTAATCGTAAGGCGCGGTGCCGCCCGTCACGTTGTTCACCAAGATGCTGCCGTCGGCGCTCTGTGTGGTGGAGGCGTTGGTGACGGTGGCGGCGAACTGCAAGGTGTCGGGCTGCTGTACGACGAAGGAAAAAGAGGCCGTGCAGCCCCAGTCGTCGGTGACGGTGACAGACACGGGGCCGGGGCTGAGGCCGACAGCGACAGAGTCGGTATCGCCGCTGGGCGACCAGAGATAGGCGTAGGGCGGCTTGCCGGAGAGGGGCATGACGGCGAGCATGGCGTCCATCGCGCCGAAGCAGGAGACAGGCGAGCCGTCCACCTGAAAAGTGGGCGGGCTGGCGACCGGCACGGTGGCGACGAACGAGAGGCTACGTCCCTGCGCATCGGTCATGGTGACGGCGTAGGAGCCGGGGGAGAGGTTGTCGAGCGAGGTGCCAGACTGAGCGCCGGACTGCCAAGCGACGGCGAGCGGCTCACAGGCACTGAGGAGCGGGGCGATGATGGCTCCGTCAGGCTGCCCGGCACAGGCGGCTTTTATGTCAGGCTCGGTGGCGAGGCTGAAGGCGGGGGTTTCGTAAGCGCCGATGTCCACGGTACCGTCTTGTATGCGGGAGGCGCCAGAGATGTCGGTGGCTGTGAGGACGGCTGCGTTGTTGCCAGCATTTCTCGCTGCTGAGCAGGGCGACAAGCGAAGGTCGCCGCTGTCTGGGTTGATAAATTGTGGGTCGGTGTTCCAGATATTGCCGGTTTTAATCCAGACGGGTGAATTAAGCGTGTCGGGCAGATTGATGATGTTGTGTTCGAACAGGGCGGCTTCGGAATAAGCGATAAAGCTGTTATAGGGAGCATACTGCGATTCTTGCAAATAGAACGAATTGTTCTTATACTCTACAGTATTGTTCGTATTGTATGTGTATCCAACGGCTATAAGATTGTCATAAGCGCTTGAGTTAGATATCCGCACAGTTCCTTTCCATAATCCTTGCCAAATAGTGCCCGGGGACAAGAATATTCCAGACTTGTTCACAATTCCACTATTGAAATATGAATGAGTGTTACCATAGGCGACAAGATTATTGGCGATGATTTCAGCGTTTGCCCGGAGGGGAAACATCCCGAAGCCCACGTTTCTGTTATAGGCGCAAGTGACGCTTTCAAGATATAAAGTGGATGATCCCGAAGTTATGCCCCCTACAGAATAGAGAAATTTGGTGTTCGTCACCTTAGAAGTGTCAAAGTCCACCGCATCAATAGTGCTGATGCCAGTACTAACTGTATCCTTATAAAAAGTCGAGTTGCTAATCAAAAACCGACTCCACCCAAAAGACTCGCCGCCACAAGTGTTGATATTTTGCTCAAAGTAAACAGAGTCAAAATTGAAGATAAGATTGCCAACCTCAAACCCTTGGGGATATGTGGCGATAGAGGTGCTGTACGATTGAGCGGGAGCTGTGAGAATTATCCTTTTTTGATTTGCTATTTTAGATTGACGCAAGGATACCATAGTTGCGCCATTCGATCGAGCAAGGGTAACAAATAAGGCGGTACCGGTATGAATTAATTGTGTAGGAAAGGTTACAATTATCTGATTTTGAAAAAACAGCGTTTGAACGATATCAAAAATGTCACTTCGCGGAGAATCAGCGAAATAAACCGCCCCTCCTTGCAGATTGGCGAGATTCCTTTCAAAAACACAGCCTTTGATATCCTCCAGCCTGTCCACCCAGCTGCCGCCGTTGCGGTAAAGAGCCCCGCCGTTGCCCACGATGGCTCGGTTGGCCGTGAAGCGGCAGTTATCGAACATGGGGGCCACAGAGCCGCTACCCCCGCCGTTGACATAGACCGCCCCGCCGTGCTTGAGCGCCGTGTTATGCTCGAGCGTGCAGTTGCGAATCACCGGGTAAGCTTCGCCGTCCTGCGCCATGATATAGAGTGCTGCGCCACTGCTGCCGGGTTCGCCCGCCTGAGCGGTATTGTCGTTGGCAAAAGCGTGTCGAAAGATAAAACCGTCCACGAGCGTCAGGCTGTCGGGGCGGTAGAGATAGAGCAGGTTGTAGGAGTTGTCGGTGCTGTCGCCTACTGTGCCAATGTCGCCGTCGAATATGCTTGGGTGCGACTGCCAGTCGCGCTCGCTCAGGTCGAGTTCCGTGCCCGCGAAGCCGCCGTATATTTTTACGCCTGACAGCATCTCGAATCGAGCGGAACGGTCGCCCGTGGCGCTGGGGCGATAGATTCCCCCCGCGACCCAGATTTCGTCGCTCGCTTCGGCCAGCGCCAATGCGTCGTGCAGGCTGTTGAAAGCGTCCGTCCAAGACTGGCCGTTGTTCTGACCATTGGCCGATAGGTTAACGTAGAGGCGATTTTGGGCGGCGGTTTGGAGAGAGAATGTCAAGGAGAGGAGTATGTAGAAAACAGGGTTCATAATCTGTTGCTGGTTATTTTTTGTCATTCTTTTTTGTCATCTTGTAAGGATTTTCCTGCAAGGCGCTTTTCGAATCATCCGAAAAGTGAGTGTTGTGTAGGCCCTTACAAGGATGACAAAAAGAGTGATGTAAAAAAGTTGAGAGACGAGGCGACTTCTAGCCGCCCCGTCTCTACTGTTTTATTGCTTCACAAAACGTAGCGTCTCTACGCTGGCGGGCGTGTGCAGGCTGACAGTATAGTGCCCCGGTGAAAGGGCGGGAAATTGGGTGGAGAGCAGCGTGTTCATACCCTCGCCAAGGTCGAGCGAGCGGTTGAACACCTCCCTGCCCAGCGCGTCGCGGATACTCAATTGCACTGGGCAGGCATCGGAGGCTTCCACCTGCAAGCGAAATGCCGCGCCTGCCGGGTTGGGATAAACCGAAAGGCGGTAAACGGTTTTTTTTTGAGTTTCCGGTTGCGTTGGAACAGGCAAAAACGCCGCATCGGATGCTTCCAGTTGCAGCGAATAGGTACGCATATCGCTGTCATAAGCTTCGGAGGGGATGTTTTGCGAACTCGAATGCAACAAGTCGCGGGCGTTGGGCAGGTTTTGCCGAAGTTCGGCTTGCACGAAAAACAGCGGCGTGCCAGATTTCAAAGCCGAAGTGCTCTCGCCGTCGAACCACAAAATGCGCAGTTCGCCGGGCTGCGACCAGTGCCAACCTCGGTCTTGCATCGTCCTGTGCGGAATTTCGGCGGGCCAACGGACTCCGATGATTTTAAGAAGATTGGTGTCGTAACCCAAAGCAATCTGCCAGCCTACAAGGGATTGCTGAACAAGGCTGAACACCGGAATCTCGATGCTTTCACCCGCGTTGCCTTTGACGGTTTTTATTCCCAAGGTCAGCACGTTGGCAGCACGGTCGTCCGTCTGATGTTGGTTGAAACTTGGTATGGTAGAGTAATTCACATCACCCACTTTGAAACCTACAAATTCTGATTTGCTGTTCAAGTTGGTGGTGGGCGGTAGGGCGAATTCATCAAACTCTTCATTGGCAAACCAGTTTGGTGCAGTTATATCAAGGTATTGGTTGCCACCTATCAAGTTCGGGTTTCCCGGTTGCCCGGCACCGAGAATTGGTGTATGGATAAGCGGGAAAGGATTAGAACTCCCTTGTACTGCATTTTTCAGGTCCTTGTCAATAAATCGCCAAGAATTAGCGAGCGGAAGAGATGGGTAAATACCAAGAATGAGTTTGCGCAACTCGACGATATCGAAAGTGGTAACACTACCATTCATATTGGCATCCGCGGCTAATATGTTGAAGCCTGTCAAAGGCTGGATGCCGAGAATGTGTCTGCTTATCAGCACCAAATCGAACGTGGAAACACCGTTGAGGTAATTATCAGCCTTTTTCAGTACGACGTTTTGCTCTGTGTTTGGCAAAATGCAAACGCACTTGGAGATGGTCTGGCCATCAGGACTGATGCCTGTTTGTTCGCAACTGGGATTGTTGTAGTTGGGGTCAAATTGATTGATGTAATAATGCCAAAGTCCGATAGTTGAGCCGGATTCTGTCTCGGCGCTCACTTGAAAAATATGTCCCAATGCGCAGGCATCGTCACTGGGGTCAGTATCGGAAAATCCCGATTGTGTCGAGGTTAGGCAAGCATCTGGTGCTCCGTTTTTTTGTGCCACAGCATCAAGAAAAGTGATGCCGCTGAGACAGCCGTTGTCGGAGGTGTTCAAGGCAATGGTGGCGAGCAGCACAGGGCTGCCGACAGAAAACAGCATCAGGTTGAGGTTGGTGGCTTCATATTCTACGCGCAGATAATCTGGCGAAATGTCAGTAACGGAAATGCAAGCACTCGGGCTGCAAAAAGGAGAAAACGTTTCGATTGCGCTAATAGAGAAAGTCCCGTTTTTCTTTACTTTAAGCGCGCAGCGAACATCAGTCAAGTTGACATTCTGTGTCGAACTAATATACAGGTCGAAGTAAAGCAGGCTACCACAGTTGTTCGATTGTGTAGTGGAATTTTTCACTGCTCTAAGCGTCACCTCCGGGCAGTGGTCGGTCACGCAGTTGGAGGCCCCCCAAGAGGCAGTATTAGCGCTTCCGAGCAAGGGCTTGCAACAGATGAAATCTCCGCCATCAAGACGTGCGTGGCCGGTGAAGGCCACCGTGGCTTCCGCACATTCTGATTCGAGTTGCGGGCCATCGAAAACAATATAAAACAAGGTGTTGAGACTGTTGGGTGCACTTGCTCCGTTTTGAACCGATACTGTGCCGATGTTGTGGGTATAAATTCTGTATCCCGACCCTAAGGGATAAGAATATACTTTCACGGCATCTGCAGAGATAAGCCCTGTCTCTATCGTCGGCGTGAGCATACTCTGACCAGTAGCGACGGACATTAAAAAGTCAGCCTCATCCCACGAAAAGTTCATGCTGGTCGGCGCGTACACCCATACGGGCATCTTTTTCCGATTGGGGAACCCGGGGGCAGCCGCACTTACTGCATCTCCGATACGAAAAAAAGGCACACCAGCAGAGCTGTTGCATGAGGTGGTAGTTTGGGCAATCGTTTTGTAGAAGTTTAAAGGGTTGGTGCATACCTGAGCCACACCGTTGCAGGTCACGGGATTGCTGCCGCTGGAATTTGTAATGGTGAAAGAGTAGGCCATCCCTGTCGGCTCCACAGTTTCGTTAGGGAAAACGTCCACAGCCAGCACAAAGAGAGGCAACCTCCCAAACACCGGCCAATTCAGAACGGGTTGAGTTGGGTCGCCGGAAGAGACTTGATATGTAAAAACATTGGATGTTGCGTCGTAGCTAAGAATGGGAGAATTGGGGTTGCCGGGATTGTTCAGCCCGGGGAAATCACCTGAGCAACTGACTGATTCCTTTACATTTACTTCTGAAAGTCCAAGACCTGTTGCCGACAAATCTCCCGGCGTGACAGCAAGTGTGCCGCTTAGCGACAGGCTTGTGAAAGTGAAAGATTGCTCCATCTGCGGATTACCCTGAGAGCCGACCTTTATGAGATAAAAATAGTAATAGACCCTGTAACAATTGTCTGCGCACCCGGCGGAAATACCATAAGCGTCGGTATTGTATGGCAGCGGCGCTTCGCACACCTCTATGGCCCATTCATTGCACTGCGAACCGATTTGCGCAGAGGCTTGTGTCGGCAGCAACTGCATCAGCAAGAGAAAAAGGGCTATTAAACAAGAACTGTTTTGTGTAAACGTCCCCCCCCCGCATTTTGGGAAGAAAGTTTTGTGTGACATTTTGTAGCGGTTTTTGAATGTGTGTGAAAGATTGAGTTCATGATGTTCAAAGGAAAATAAAGACACCCTCGCCAGCGCGTCGGCACGCGCTGGTAGTCGTTGGAAAACGCCCCCGGCGCTTTAGCGAGGAGCAGTCGTGTCAGTAGGTTGGATGAGGTTTGAAAAGAGGGATTAAAGCCTGGCCGGGCAGAAGAAAAACAGCCTTAATCGCTTGTGAAAAAGAACACCGAAAAGAGTCGCGGAGAGTGCGGGTGGATTATCAAAAAATCGCAGGTCGTTGGAAATCAAGATGAAACAGTGCGAATTGAGGGGCGAATTATTCGTAAATCTTTGGCAAAGATAGTAACCTGTGCCAAAGAACAAAATCCGATGCCTGGTTTTTTCTCGAAAATTAACCTTCAATCACACCACCCCCACCGGCAATTCCGCCATCCGTTTCAGATAGTACTCGGCGTTTTCTTTTACCACGATATCGAGCGGCAGATGTTGGTTTTTGTCAATTTCCTTTTTCAGAATCAGGTGATTGACGATGGACATGATGCCCAGATAGCCCTGATGCCAAGCGTTTTGATTGATGAGAAAACTGATTTTATTCTCGTTTAACAAGGCGAGATTTGACTCGATGAGGTCGAAGCCGACGATTTTCACCCGCTTCAAAGTGTCGGCATCGAGGGCTTGCGCGAGTTTGTAGGCGCGGGAATTGGTGACGAAAAAGCCGTTCAAACGAGGGTGTTTTTCAAACTCCTGATAGACCCAGTGGCGCAGTTTTTCTGGATTGTCAAAATCCTCGAATACCGCCGAGCAAATCTCGATGGACTTGTGTTCCACGCCGTTGAAAAAGTCTTGAAAGCCACGCTCTTTGTCGAGCAAATGTTGGGCGTTCGACACGCCTTTGTCCAAGTTCAGCACCATCGCGCCGTCGCCGTCGTCGAGGCCGAAATCGAGCAGCCGCCCGGCCAACACCCCGCTCTGGTAAGAGTCCTGCCCGATGTAACACAGCGCGTCGGCGCCTTCTATGTTGGTGTTAATCATCACTTTAGGAATTCCGAGCCGAGTCGTTTCGGCTATCAAAAACTCCGATTCGCGCAGAAACAAGGGAGCGAACAAAACGGCGTCAGGCCGGGTTTCCAATGCGCGTTTCACTATTTCGAGGTAAGCGGCGGGGTCGAACATCGGAAAAAAATAAAACTCAACCGTAGCGCCGTAGTGCTTCACCGCTTCTGCCGCATGCTCTGCACCTTGCTTTGGCTGCATCCAGTAAGGGTCGGTTTTGAAATCAGGAAGGATAGCAGCGATACGCAGCGGCCTGCGATTATTAGCCAGCGAGCGCGCCATGATGTTGGGCTCGTAGCCCATTTCCTGCATCACCTGCAGAATGCGCTCGCGTACTTCGGGCGCGACGTTGCCCCGGTTGTGCAGCACCCGGTCCACCGTGCCGATGGATACGCCCGTTTGGGCAGCGATGTCTTTGATACGAATACGACGGTTCATGATAAAATCTCCTTTCCGGCAAGTAGGGCCTGCGCAAAAATCGAAACATTTTTTAACTGTGTGCGCACACAGGGTAAAAAACCTCTTACTTTTGTCTCGCCAATTAAAAAAATCCACCGTTCAATTTTTTTGTTTTACCCATGCCAACTTCTCCCTCCGCAGCAATGAAATCGAAAGAAAAAACGTCGCCCGGTTACCTGAAATACGAACTGAAAACCTTTGAAAAAATGCCGGTTAAAATCTGGGACGATGCCATTGACGCCGCCCGATCGGTGGCGCGCTCCATCGAGCTCGCCATTCGCCAACGTCAGCAGGAAGGTGAAAAAATCGTGTTAGGGCTGGCGACCGGCAGTACGCCCATCAAGGTTTACGAAGAACTGGTGCGGATGCACAAAGAAGAAGGTTTGAGTTTTCAAAACGTCGTCACCTTCAACCTCGACGAATATTATCCGATGGCGAAAGAGGCGCAGCAGAGTTACTGGCATTTCATGCACGAGTTTCTTTTTGACCACATAGACATCAAGCCCGAAAACATCCACATCCCCGACGGCACGGTGCCGATGGAGCAGATTGCCGATTACTGCGAACGCTACGAAAAACTGATTGACCTCGCCGGAGGCATTGACATTCAATTGCTTGGCATCGGACGCACGGGGCATATCGGCTTCAACGAGCCGGGCGCCTGGGAGACTTCCGCTACTCGCATGGTGCGCCTCGACCACCTCACCCGCCGCGACGCCATCAAGGATTTTCAAACGGAAGACGACGTGCCTTACCGCGCCATCACGATGGGCGTGGGCAGCATTTTCAAAGCCCGCACGGTGTATCTGTTGGCGTGGGGTTCGCACAAAGCGAAAATAATTCAACAGGCTTTGGAAGGCGAAATCAGCAATTCCGTGCCGGCTTCTTTTTTGCAAAAACACCCCAACGTCAAAGTCGTTTTGGACAAAAGCGCCGCCGAAGAATTGACGAAAATGAAGTCTCCGTGGCTCGCGGGCATTTGCAACTGGACCGACGATTTGATTTGCAAAGCCGTCGTCTGGCTCTCGCAACAAACGGGCAAACCTATCCTGAAACTCACCGACGAAGATTACAACGAACACGGTCTCAGTGAGTTAATCATCGAAGAAGCCAAGCCTTACGAACTCAATATCCGCATTTTCAACCGTCTTCAACACACCATTACCGGCTGGCCCGGTGGCAAACCCCACGCTGACGACACCAATCGTCCCGAACGTGCTGCGCCTGCCAAAAAACGGGTCATCCTTTTCAGCCCCCACCCCGACGACGATGTCATTTCGATGGGTGGCACCTTCCAGCGGCTCGTTGACCAAGGCCACGAAGTCCATGTCGCCTATCAAACTTCGGGCAATATCGCGGTGCACGACTGGGATGCGCTGCGCTACGCCGAGTTCATGCTCGAATTTTCGGAACAGCACGGCGACATCAGTGAGGTGGAGCAAAAACTCTATCGGAAAGTCATCAAATTTCTCCGAAACAAAAAATCCAGCGACGCCGACCTTCCCGAAGTGCGCAGCATCAAAGGGCTGATTCGGCGCGGCGAAGCCCGCGCGGGCGCTCGCTTTACGGGCCTGGACGACAACCACATCCATTTTCTCGATATGCCGTTTTATGAAACCGGCCGCACACGCAAAAAGCCGCTCGGCGAAGCGGATATTCAGGTTGTTGCAGATTTGATGCAAAAGGTAAAACCGCACCAGGTGTATGCTGCCGGCGACCTGGCCGACCCACATGGTACGCACCGCGTTTGCCTCGACGCGATTTTTGGCGCGTACAAATGGCTCGAAAAAGAATCCTGGATAAAAGATTGCTGGCTGTGGCTGTATCGCGGCGCCTGGCACGAGTGGGCTATCCACGAAATCGAAATGGCTGTGCCGATGAGTCCTCAGCAACTTCGCCGCAAACGTCAGGCAATTTTTATGCACCAAAGCCAGAAAGACCGCCCGCCATTCCCCGGCAGCGACAACCGTGAATTCTGGCAACGCGCCGAAGACCGCAACCGCGATACCGCCAACACTTACCGCGCCCTCGGCCTGGCCGAATACGAGGCGATGGAGGCGTTTGTAAGGTGGAAAGGTTGACGGTATCAAAGTCATTAAGGGTCATTAAAGTAACTCACTCAGATGTTCTTTAATGACCCTTAATGACTTTTCTGCTATTGTTTCATCTCCTCGCCGGTCATACCTAACAAACCCAGCATCCAGGAATATTCCAAAGCGCGTTCTTTCAACTGCTCGAAACGTCCCGACGAGCCGCCGTGCGAGCCGCTCATGTTGGTTTTGAAAAGTAAAACATTGTTGTCCGTTTTCAAATCGCGCAAGCGGGCGACGTACTTCGCAGGCTCGAAATATTGCACCTGCGAGTCGGAAAACGACGTGAGCACCAGGATGTTCGGGTAATTTCCTTTTTTCAGATTGTCGTAGGGCGAGTAGGTTTTCATGTACTCGTACTGCTCCTGTATGGCCGGATTGCCCCATTCCGTGTATTCGCCGGTCGTGAGCGGAATGCTGGCATCGCTCATCGTCGTGATCACGTCCACGAAGGGTACGCCGGTAATAATGCCTTTGAAAAGGTCGGGACGAAGATTGGTGACGGCGCCCATGAGCAAGCCGCCAGCCGAGCGTCCTTCGGCAAAAAGCCGGTCGGAAGAGGTGTATTTTTCTTTCACCAAAAAGTCGGCGCAATCAATGAAGTCGGTGAAAGTATTCATCTTCTTCATCATTTTGCCGTCTTCGTACCACTGGTAGCCCATTTCCATACCGCCGCGAATGTGGGCGATGGCGACGACGAATCCCCTGTCCACGAGACTGATTTTATTCCGGTTGAAATAGGGATCGTACGACGAGCCGTAACTTCCGTAGCCCGTGAGGTGGCAGGGAGCGGAGCCATCGCGTTTCAGTCCTTTTTTGTACATCAGCGAAATTGGCACCTTCACGCCGTCGCGGGCAGTCGCCCACACGAACTCCGTTTGATAATTATTCGAGTCAAAACCACCCAACACCGGCGCGACTTTTTTCACCGTTTTGGTACGCGTTTCCATGTCGTAGTCAATCACAGTAGCGGGCGTTTTCATCGAATTGAACACGTAGCGCAGGGTTTTTGTGTCGAATTCGGGGTTATTTTCCAGGTTACAACCGTAGGTCGGTTCGCCGGTTTCGATGTAGTGATCGGCCTTGTCGGCCCAGCGAATGACGTGAATCTGGCCAAGCCCGCCTTTGTGTTCCTCCGTCACGAGGTAATCTTTGAAAACGGTAAAATTGTCAATCAAAACATCGTCTTTATGCGGCAACACGTCTTTCCAGTTTTCGCGTCGCGGGTCGGTCACCGGCGCTTCCATCAGGCGAAAATTCTTGGCGTTCCAGTTCGTGCGGATGATGAATTTGTCGTTCCAATGTTCGAGCGAGTAGTAAAAATCCTGCTCGCGTGGGCGTACCGATTTGAATTTTCCGGTCGGATTATTCGCATCCAGGTAGTGTACTTCGACGGTTTGCGTGTACGCGGAGTTGATGAAAAAATACTGTTCTGATTTCGATTTGCCGAGGTAAGCGTACTGCGTCACGTCTTTTTCCTCGTACATCAGGACGTCTTTCTTTTGATCGGAACCCAGTTCGTGCCGCCAGATTTTGTCGTTGCGAAGCGTGACTTTGTCTTTTGTATCGTACAAAATCGTCTTCGAATCATTCGCCCAGGCAAACACGCCTCCGATATCGAAAGAATCGCGCAGCATCTGGCCGTTCGTCAGGTCTTTGAAAAAAAGTTTGAACAGGTAGCGACCCGTGTAATCTACCGAAAAGGCCAGGATTTTGTTGTCGGGACTCACCGAAAGATTGCCAACCTGGCAATAAGGTTTGCCTTTGGCGAGTTCGTTCACGTCCACGAGAATTTCTTCCGCAGCGTTCAAATCGCCTTTTTTCCGGCTAAAAATCGGGTATTCTTTGCCCGTTTCGAAGCGCAACATGTACCAATAGCCGTTTTTAAAATAAGGCACCGAGGCGTCGTCTTCCTTGATGCGGGCTTTCATTTCGGCAAAAAGTTTTTCCTGCAAACCTTTCACCGGCGCGAGCACCGAGTCGGCGTAGCGATTCTCGGCTTCGAGGTAGGCCGTCACGGCGGGATTGTTGCGCTCATTGAGCCAGTAATATTCGTCGAAACGCGAATCGCCCCAGGGCGTGGTGAGTGTTTTGGGCTTTTGTTCGGGATGTGGAGCGCTGAATTGTTCGGGTTTAAACACGGAAGGTTTCACGGCAGAAGTAGTATTTGAGTCGGATTTCGGCGTTTGCTGACAGGCGTAGAAAAGAGCGAACGCGGTCAGGAGAGAGAGTGTTAATTGCTTCATTTCAATAGATTTTGCGGGTAAAAGTAACAAGCAGGTTCAGGAAAAAAGTAAAAATTAAAGCCTCGCAGTAAAGTTCTATTTTTGCCCTGCAAAGCAGGCAACACAAAAAAATGACCGGTGTCAAAACGAATTTTAAAGAAAACACCCTGACCGACGACTCCACGCTCGCGCTTCGCCAGCGTTGCCAACAACTCTCCCGCTACGCGTTCACCGATTTCAAACTCGCCAGGGAAGTGCTGGACGAACTCGCCGCGAAAATGACACCGCAACTGCCATTCGATATCCGGCTCGCCTACCACTCCAACGCGGCTTTTCTCGAAAATCAGTGGCATCGTTTCGAGCCCGCCATCGAACACGCCAAACAGGCTATTTCCATCCTCGAAAGCCTGGCCAAAGCGCCTGCCCTCGCTGAAATGTGGGCTGATCTCGCAGCCATTCATCTCAACCGCCGCGACTGGCGCGCTGCCGAAAAAGCCCTCGAACGCGCCCGCCGTTACCTCAACAAAAACTCACCCGCTTCGCTGCGCGCCCACGTTGCCTGCCGCGAAGGTTTTCTCCACTTGCATCTCGGCAACCAACGCCAGGCGCTCGACGCGCTGATGGAGGCGCAAAAATGTATGCTCAGCCTCGACGAAAATTCGGGAAGCCTGAAAGATTTTTACATTCAAACGCTGATTTTCAGCGGGTTGGGCGACCTCTACGAACGCCTCGATGAAAAAGCCAAAAGCCTCGAATCGTATCGTCAGGTGCTTCCTATCGTCGAACGACATGGCCTGCAACCCCGTCTCTCATGGCATTATCTCAACGCCGGACGGGCTGCGATGGCACAGCAGGATGTGGCGCAGGCAAAGGCAAATTTTGAAAAAGTACTCGAAGCCGCCGGCGAAGGTGAGTCCGAAGCCCGCACCCATGCGCTGGGAAATTTGGGTATTTTGGCCTTGCTCAACGACGACCCCAAACAAGCCGAATCATTGTTCGAGCTCGCGGCCCAAGAATATGAAAGCCCCTCGAAACCCGCCGATTTCACCAATCTTTCCAAGATTGAAAGTTGGCGCGCGGGCTTGTTTTCGCAAACAAACGACCTCAAAAAGGCCGAATTTTTTCTCGAAAAATCATGGGAAATGGGGCAAAAAGGGCATGATTTGTACCATCTCAGCCAAATTGCCCAGAACCTCGCAGCCCTGAAAAATCAGGAAAAAGACTTCGAAGCAGCCTACGAATGGCAACTGCGCGCGTCGGAACTGGCGGCTCGTCATTTCCATCAACTGCGCGACCGCGAACGCGAAGAAATAGAAGCGCGACACCAGTTGGAACGCAACCGGCAGGAGGCGCAAATGGCCAAACTCCGCGTCGCCAGCCTCCAACTCCGCGCCTTGCGCGCCCAGATGAATCCGCATTTCATGTTCAACGCCCTCAATGCTATCCAGGGGCTCATCACTTCGGGGCGGAACAACGAGGCCGAATCCTACCTCGCCAAATTTGCCAAAATGATGCGCCACACACTCGAATATTCCGACCTCGAAGTAGTGGCGCTGGAACAGGAAATCGAATTTCTCGAACGTTATCTGGACATCAACCGTAAGTTGCGCTTCCGCGAACGGCTTCATTACCAGATTATTCCGCCACGAGGCATTGACCTCACCGACCTCAACGTGCCGACGATGATTCTCCAGCCTTTTGTGGAAAATGCTATCGAACACGGCATCCGCCCCCGGCAGGAAGGCAATCTGCGCATCGAGTTTCAACTGACGGAAAACGGCCAAATACTGCGTTGCGTGATCGAAGACGACGGCGTGGGTTACAACAAAGGCAAGGAAAAACAAAAAGAAGGTGCTGCGTTTCAGTCGCATCGGTCGCGCGGTATGGACATTACCCGCGAACGGCTCAATCTCCTTCACCAGTTGCAAAAACACGAGTCGACGGATTTTATCCGCATTCAGGATTTAAGCGATCTGACGCAAGGCGAGCGCAGCGGCACACGTGTGGAAGTGTTGCTGCCAGTGCTGGAAAGCGAGTAAATACAAACTTTACGATAACTTAACTCGAAGAAATAGCCGCCTGCCTGCGTCGCCGTACTTTTGCTATCCGAAAATAAAACCCTTGCTAACTTTAAGGCTCAAAACGAAACATTTATGGCGCTTGCCTTTATTGCCGACCTCTCCACATCTGCTGCTATCTTACTCATTATCTGCCTGTTAGCAGTTTGTTTCTTCGAAGCGATTAATGGTTTTCACGACACAGCCAACGCGGTAGCCACCGTCATTTACACCAACACCCTGAAGCCCGTGCAGGCCGTCGTCTGGTCGGGTATCTGGAATTTTATCGGGGTATATGTCGGCGGTATAGCGGTCGCGATGGGTATCATCAAACTCATCCCGCTCAACGACCTCATGATGCAGGACATCGGTGAAAACAGCGCACTTGTGCTCTCCATCCTGCTCGCAGCCATCGCCTGGAATCTCGGCACCTGGTATCTGGGCATTCCCTGCTCGAGTTCGCACACGCTTATCGGGTCGTTGTTGGGAGCAGGGTTCGCTTTTTGGAGTATTCATAAAGGCGCAGGCCCCAACTGGGGTAAAGCAGGCGAAATCGGCCTTTCACTTCTTGTTTCACCCTTGTTCGGCTTTAGTTGCGCGATTCTTTTGATGTACATTTTAAGAAACACGATCAAAAACAAGATAATTTTTAAAGAGCCGGAAAAGAAAAAGGCGCCCCCCTTCTGGATTCGCGCAGTACTCGTCACTACCTGCACGCTGGTAAGTTTCTTTCACGGCTCCAATGACGGCCAAAAAGGTGTCGGCTTGCTACTTGTTGTTCTGATGGCCTTCATGCCCATGCAATACGCGTTGAACCATAATATGCCTTTGGACAATTTCAAAAACGCAGCGCGTAGTATCGAGGCGACCCTCGTGCAAGCCGCCGCCACCGACAATGAGCATGCAGACCACATCAAGGCTTTGGCGGCGCAAGCCGGACAAACAGCCGCCGAAATGGACAGCGTGGACTTGAAAGACAAGTCGCAGGTTTTCGCTTTGCGCAAGTCCATTCAAAGTCTCAACAAAAATATCGAGGCAGATTTGAAAAGCGGCTTGATCCCCGCCTCTGCCAGAAGCGCCGTGAAACACGAGTTGAAAACGCTCAAAACCTCTTACGAATTCGCGCCGCTCTGGGCAATCATCCTGATTGCATTTTGCCTCGGCGTCGGCACTATGATTGGCTGGAAACGCATCGTCGTCACCATCGGGGAAAAAATCGGCAAAAGCCATCTTACGTACGCGCAAGGCGCCAGCGCCGAGTTGTGTGCCGCCGCCACTATCGGCCTGAGTACGGGATTGGGGCTTCCGGTAAGTACTACGCACGTGTTGTCGTCGGGTATCGCAGGCACGATGGTCGCCTCCGGCGGCATCAAAAATTTGCAGAAAAAAACCATCAAAAATATCGCCATTGCCTGGCTGCTCACCTTGCCGGTCACTTTTATTCTTTCGGCTTTATTATTTCTCTTCTTGAGACTAATTATCTGATTTTCAATAAACATGAGTCGCCCCATCCCTATATTTCGGAATGGGGCGACTCATGTTTTGTTTCCCTTTATTGCCAGATAAAGCGAAAAACCTCAAGCCAGGAATTTTTAATACGCACTGAAAGACATCGGAACAACTTTTTCATTTTGAAAAACCTTTTCTTCACATTTGCTGCTGTAATAACGCATTTTTTGAAGAAAATGAACTTTAAACAGTACCGCCAACACGACGCGCTCGGCCTCGCAAACCTGGTAAAACAAGGCGAAGTAAAGGCCGAAGAATTGCTCGAAATCGCCATTCGCCGCACAGAAGAGGTCAACCCAACCCTGAACGTGGTCATCCACAAAATGTACGACGAAGCCCGGGCAGCGGCTAAAAAAGTATCGCGTTCGGGCGCTTTTGCCGGGGTGCCATTTCTCGTCAAAGACCTCGGCATGGAAGTCAAAGGCGTCCCCATGCGCAACGGATGCCGGGGCTACGACAACTACGTGTCGCCGCACGACAGCTTTGCCGTTGGCAAAATGCGCGAGGCCGGCCTCGTCATTTTCGGAAAAACGAACACACCTGAATTCGGCCTCACCCCCTTCACAGAACCCGAACTTTTCGGCCCCAGCCGCAACCCCTGGAACCCCGGACACACCACCGCTGGCAGTAGCGGCGGCTCGGCGGCAGCAGTAGCCGCTGGCATCGCACCGATGGCAACTGCCAACGACGGTGGCGGCAGCATCCGCATGCCTGCATCCGCCTGCGGACTTTTTGGCCTGAAACCTTCGCGCGGGCGCGTGTCCTGGGGCAGTTTGTTCGGCGAAATGTGGAATGGCGCGGCAGTGGAAGGTTGTGTGAGTCGCTCGGTGCGCGACTCAGCGGCTTACCTCGACGCGGTCATGGGCGCCTCGCCCGGCGACCCTTACATCGTGGAGCGACCGCAACGGCCTTATTTACAGGAAGTTGGAACTTCACCCGGAAAACTTCGCATCGGTTTTACGACCGCTCACACGCTTGGCCTGAACGTGGACGACGCTTGCCGGGAAGCTGTGAAACGAGCCGTTGACATCTTGAAAGCCGAAGGCCACACGGTAGAAGAAGTGGATTTGCCTTACAAAAAAGAGGATTTGACAAGAGCGTTTCTCGTGGTCGTAGCGGGCGAACTTGCAGGCGAATTGCAGGTGCTGAGCGACTTTTTGGGCCGAAAAGTTCGCCCCGGAAAAGACGTTGAGCCCAACACTTACGCGCTGCATTTGATGGGAAAATCTTTCTCCGCTGCCGACTACGCCTACGCCCAACACAAGTGGAACGAAATCTGCCGGCGTATGGCAGATTTTCATGAAAAATACGACCTCCTGCTCACCCCTACCCTCGCCTGGCGTCCTTTCAAAATCGGCGCCTTGCAAAATACGCCCGCCGAAAATCGCCTCGTCAGCGTCGTCAATACGCTTGGTCTCGGCCTTGCCGTTCGCAGCCAGATTGACCAAATGGTGGAAAAAATTTACGATTGGATGCCCTGGACGGCCTTTGCCAACATCACGGGACAACCTTCCATGTCCGTTCCGCTTCACTGGACCGCGGAAGAAAATCTGCCGGTCGGCACGATGTTTACGGCCCGGCTTGGAGAAGAAGATTTACTTTTCCGGCTCGCCGGGCAGTTGGAAAAAGCCGCGCCCTGGTTTGAAAAAACACCTGCTTTTTAAACAAAGAGGTTGTTTTTTCACAATGTTCAATGGGCGCGTTCGCGCAAAATTTCCAGCAGCCTGACCATGATGTAGGACAAAATCAGGCTCACGGCGATGCCTTCTACGAGGATGAACAGGCTGGCCATGACGGGCGTAAAGTATTGGCCGATAGGCGATTGGTTTTGAATGCTCGCTAAGAACAAGGGGTTGTAGGCCAAAAATAACACCATGAAAATCGTGAACGGCAACACGCCCACCAGCGAGGTGAACATCCCCACGATGACGCCCGAAGTGTAGTCGTCGGAAGGCTCGTGGTGATCGCGGTACCAGGCCCGCAGCGCGAGCCAGAGGCAGCTGACGTGGATGACGGCGTTGAACACGCGCAGGTAATAATTCTGGCTCAGGTTGAGGAAGTGCATGACGAGGAAGAACCCGGTGAAACCGAGAAACATCCAGAGGCCGTAGCGGAGAGCGATGTGTTTCATGACCCTGTGTAGTTTTGGTGAGATAAGAAGGCGGAACAAAAAGACAGGCTAAAACTAACACAAACTTTCAATTTTGAGTAAAATAATTTTTACAGAAAAATATATCTTAAAACAAATCAAAAGAAGCAATTTTAGTTTGTCAAAAAATCGCTTTTACAACAATAGTTTTACCCGCCACTCTGCTCTACTCTATCCTAAATCTTTTCAAATCGCCTTTTTTAAAATTCCACTCCGGCGTTTCCAACACCTCCCCGAAATCGGCCGGATACCAGGGGCTTAATTTTCCATTTTTTGGATTTTTCAAAATCTGAATCTCTTGCGCAGGCATATAACTCTGCGCGAGCAGGAACACTTTTTTACCGGTTTCGTCAGTCGCCAAATCCACCACGATGACCGCGTGGCCGGGTGAACCGCCCTGAATGAACACATCGCCGCCCTGTATTTCAGAAACCTCGACCGGCTCCAATTCTTGCGACAACGAAAGCGTGCCGGCGTAGGTGAACACAAATTCGAGGTACTTCCAAAATGTGTCGTAAGTATTGGAAGCCGCCGCTTTTTGCTCCCAACTGGTCTGATTGACAACGACTTTCACGCGCCCGCCTTTGCGCCAGCGCTCGTAATCCACCCGAAAGCCATTGGTCAGGTTGAAGTGAATTTTGTCGAATTGACCTTGCCGCCACAGGTATTCTGCCCGCAAGCGGATGACGGCATCGGCGCACTGGTGCAGGTCTTTTTGGCCGATGGGCAAATCCACCACCGCCTCGTAGATGCCGGGGTTGGGTTTTTCCCGCCCGTCGTGCAGCAGGACTTTCGCGCCGGGCGGCTTGAGCGGCAAATGGCGAAGGTAAAAAGCGAACGACCCGGAATCGGCAGCCACGCGCTCGTAGCCAGGCGGCGGGACAAAACGCTGATAGAGAAGTGTCTCAGCCCGTTTTTCTATTTGTTTTGAGGCAATAAATTGGCCAGGCATTTTCTCCTGAAAACAAACTTGACTGGTGAATAAGAGGATAGCCATGAATGAAAAAAGTAGGACGCGAATCGCTTTCATGGAGAGAAAACGTTCAATCGCGGCGCTGAATATTGTAGCAGCAAAATTCATTTCGCCTGCGTCGCCCTACCTTCGCGCAAATCCGGCTACTGCAATATGACTTTTGAAGACTTGAATTTGAATGCCCCGCTGCTGAATGCCCTCTCCGATTTGGGCTTCACGCAGCCTACGCCCATCCAGCAAAAAGTGTTTTCGGTGGTGATGTCGGGCCGCGACGTGGTGGGTATCGCGCAAACGGGCACCGGAAAAACGTTCGCTTACCTTTTGCCCATTCTGCGCCAACTGACTTTTTCAAAACAAAAAGAACCGCGCGTTTTGATTCTTGTAACTACCCGCGAATTGGTGATTCAATTGGTCGGCGAAATCAAAAAACTGACCCCTTACATGACCGTTCGAACAGAAGGAGTGTATGGCGGCACGAACATCAACACGCAAAAACTTTTGGTTGTCAATGGATTGGACATTCTGGTTGCCACGCCAGGGCGTTTGATCGACCTGGTGCTCTGCGGGGCGCTCAACCTGAAACACGTCCGCCAACTCGTGATTGACGAGGTGGACGAAACGCTCAATCTCGGCTTTCGCACACAACTGACCACCATCCTCGACCTGCTGCCCCGCAAAAGACAAAACCTGCTGTTTTCCGCCACCATGACGGAGGAGGTGGACGAATTGATTGACATTTTTTTCAATGCGCCAGTCAATATTGAGGCCGTGCGAGCAGGTACGCCGCTGGAGCGTATCGAACAAAGTGTCTATCACGTCCCCAATTTCAACACCAAACTCAATCTGCTCGAACACTTGCTCGCCGACGCCGACTCGATGCAAAAAGTGCTGATTTTTGGCCCTTCCAAAAGAATGGCTGACCTGATTCACAAACGTTTGGAGGAGCGTTTTCCCGAACAATTTGAAATCATCCACTCCAACAAATCGCAGAATTTTCGGATGAACGCTGTGGCCGCTTTTGAAAAAGGGCTTTGCCGGGGACTCATCACTACCGACCTGCTCGCGCGCGGGCTGGACGTGACAGACGTGACGCATGTCATCAATGTGGACACGCCCGACGAGCCGGAAAAGTACATCCACCGCATCGGGCGCACGGGCCGCGCTGACCGCGACGGTGCGGCGATTCTCATGGTCACGGAAGCTGAGCACGATGCTCAGGACGCAATAGAAGCCTTGATGGAAAAGAAAATCCCGGTATTCCCCCTGCCCGACGATCTTGAGATTTCAGAGCAACTGATGGAGGATGAGCGTTTTGTCAGCCCTGAAATTCAACTCAAACTACCGCCCCGCCCGACGGGGGCTTTTCACGAAAAAAAGGCAAAAAACAAAAAGGTGAACCTCGGCAACAAGGCCAAATTCCTGCGGGAAAAGAAGTACAAGAAGCCGATTAAGAAGAGTGGGAAAAGAAAGTAGGGGGTGGAGCCAGCGGGGCAAAAAATGTAACACCAACCTTCTGGTTGGTCTTCGTCTCGCCAACTAAAAGTTGGCGTTACACAAAAAAGCGGCCCCGATGTTCCACACATCGAGGCCGCTGCCATTTTTTGAAAAAGAAAAATCACTTCGTCGCCCGCACAAAACGCCCCGTCTGCCGCTCCCCTTTTTCATTCACGGCTTCGAGGTAATAAACGCCAGCGGGCCAGCCAACTGGCAGTTCAAGTTTCAGCAAGTTGGAATTGCTTATGGAAGTTTGCTCGAACATCAATCTCCCGTAAGCGTCCGTCACACGAATCTGAACTTGCTGATTTGACCAATCAGGCAAACGAACGTTCAGCACGTCCGAGGCGGGGTTGGGGAAAATCGCTATTCCGCTTGGCGCAGCTACAAATTGACGCTCTTTCGCATCTGCCGGGCGATTGGAAGTTTGCTGCACCGGACAGTCGAACACGTTGAGGTGTGTTTCTGTGAAAACCTGCGGGAACAATTTCGCCGTCGCGTGGATGTAAAGCGGCTCCGACTGCGACGGCAAGGTGTATTCAAAAATGTCGGACTCGCCGTTGGCGATGCCGTCGCCGATGGCTTTGAAACGGATGGAATACACGGGTGAAAAGTTCGGATTGCGCACTTCGTATTGACGACCGCTCGGCGCGGTGTAAGTTGTGTTGGTCGCCGGAGCGTCGGCCACAACGCCGTCGGGTAGTTGGAAAGTCGTGTAAATCAGTTTGTTGGCGCAAGAGTTTGTCACACGCATCCTGTAAGTTCTCTGCTTGTCGGGATTTTGAGAAATGCCGAGGATTTCAAATTTCACGCAAGGCGTGACTTTTACATCACAAGCATCTTCGGGCGGCGCTGCCTGAACGGTGACAGTGAAACAACAGGAATTCGCTCCGCCGCAAGCATCCGAAGCCTCGTAGCAAACCTGTGTAGCACCAACCGGAAAATCACTTCCACTCGCCAAGCCTTGCAGCAATTCAGCCGTCGCCAGACTGCATACACAATCGGTATTTGCTGTTGGAAGATTGTAATTAACGACTGCTGAATTGGCCCCCGCAACCGCTTCGACGCTGATATTGGCAGGGCATTGAATCTGGACAATCGAGTTTTGGAAAAACTGTAACGTGTAAGTCACGATGGTGTCGCAGTCGGTTCCCGAGCCAGGGAGTGTGTCGAGCACTATGCCGGGCTGATCATATTCCTCGCTGCCGATTTGCACGATGTCGCCGGGGCAGAATTCAATCGTATCGGAACGCACGGGATTTGCCAGCAAAACCAACGTGTAGGTCACGAGCGTATCGCAGCCGACAGTGGGCCAAATCGTGTCAACAACCGTAGCAGGTGCGAAATAGACATTGCCGCCGATGGTGACCGATTCGCCGGGACACAAGGAGAGGGTATCGGAACGAGTAGGACTTGGCAATAAAATCAACGTGTACGTCACGACGGTGTCGCAGTCGCCCCCCGTGCCGGGAATCGTGTCGAGCACTGTGCCCGGTTGAGTGTAAGTATTTCCGCCAATTGTGGCATAGCCGCCGGGGCAGAATTCGATGGTTCTCATTTCTTCCACAGGCGGAAAAAGCGTCACTACGACAGAGTCTATTTGTCTGAAACCGCAATTGTCAGTCACTTCCACCCAATAAATGCCGGGAGCAGTCGCAATGAAAGAAGGATTTGCGGAATTATCCTGCCAGCGATACTGAAAGAAGCCCGGGCCGGCGTGCAGTGTAACTTCCTCGCTGGAACATATCGCGATGTCAGGGCCCAGATTGAGCGCGGGTGGTTGCGGCACAGCGAACGAGTAACTACCCAGGTTATTCGAATAATCACATTCTTCAAGGCCAGAGTTTGGAAAATCGTCCAATGAAAAAGGCGTATTCAGGCTGCCATTGTCATTTACAATGACGTAAAATACCAGGTTTGGGTCGGCAGGTAGTAGCAAACTGAGTACATCATAATTAACAAGGGTGTATGATCCGGTATCAATTGGAGCGCCTGTCGGAAATGTCGCCACCAAATTGGCATTCGTAGTGGTAGGGTTTCCATCGTACAGCGAAACGGGCGTGCCAGCCGGAAGCGGGATAGCTCCCGAGTTGTAAATGTGAAACTGGACGCTCAAACTGCCTGTTGCACAAAATACTGTATTAATGTACACCCCGGCATCGGGTTTGTCGCAGTTGTCGTCGCATATTTTTTGGCAAATAACTTCCGTCACGACGTTGCTTTCTGCTGTTTGCTCAGGAAGCGAAGCAGTGGCGTAGTTGTGCGTGATATTGATTTCTACTAAATTATGTGAAAAATCCAGCGGAGCGGCGTATTCCCAAACCGTGATGCTGGAAATAGTTTTAACAAAACTGCATTGGCCGTCCACTTCGCCATTCAAATCCATTTTCCCAATCAGAATATCGAATGTCGGCCCGTTTTGTCTGCTGCCGATGAGGTAGATGGTGTCGGCTACCAAAATGACATCGCTCACACGGTCTTCTCCGAGCGCCCCGTACGATTTTCCCCACAGCAGGTTCCCTTGCTTGTCGGTTTTGAGCAAACAAATCTCCCTGCTCGCAGTCGAACTAAAGAAAGTCCCAAACAGCAAATAGCCGTCGGAAAGGCTGAGCAGTTTGGTGGCACGTTCTTCATTGCCACCAACGATGTCATATTCTTTTGCCCAATTTGCTACGCCCGTCAAGTCTGTTTTTACCAATTGAAGTGTTGTTGCCGTGAGGCTCGTGCCTCCGTCGTCACCGTAGCCAAAAGCGACGAGGCTGTCGTTTTCATGCACTAATGAATTGAAATACAACCTCGCATCTTGATTATTCCGCAAGTAATGCCGCGACCATTGCACGTCTCCGGCGGTATCAAACAGGGTCATTGCTCCCCGGAAACGGGACTGCCCGCCATTCACGAGGTTGTAGCGGCCACAGGTATAAATTTGGTTATTTTCGATAAAAACGTCGTTGACGATTTCGCAACTGCCGAGGTCGTATTGCCGGTCCCAGAGCAGTTCGCCCGTGTTCCGGTTGATTTCCATCAAGAGCGCGTCACAGCCAGAATCGTTGCCGGTGCCTACGAGGTCGGTTTGGCCGAACAGCAGGTAATTTTCCCCGCTGTTTTTTTCTAAAACTCGAGTGAAATAAGAATTGCCGGGGTCGTTCAATCTGCTGCGCCACAGCAGTTGCCCATCGGCGGCATTCATCTTAAAAGCAAAACATTCGACCGGGAGAGTAGAAGTATTGCCCACTCCGATAAGTTGTCCGTCGGCATCCGTGCGCATATCGAGCACGAACTCGGGGCCTGTGGCCAAATCAACGGACTGCGCCCAAATGATTTCCATTTTTGGGTCGGCCAGCGCAATCATCGTCTTTTCGCCGACCGAAGCCGCCAGGTAAAAATTGCCGTTTGACGCAGGCACGATTTTGTAGCCAGCAGTGGATTGGCCTTGCACCAGGAGCCGTTTGAAAAAAGTCGCTCCGCAAAAAGTGTCGGTCTTGGAAATGATTTCCGGCGCGGCGATTTTATCGCCCTTCAATGTTTGTTCGGAGAGAATTTGACTGAGCAACGTCGTCGTAAAACACGAAAAAAGCAGGACGGAAAGCAGTTTCAGGATGTGAAGTTGGTTAGGTAGATTGATTAGCATAAGGCGATTTTTAGTTTTGTGTTCAAGTTGAAATATTCGAGACAACAAAACTAAGTCGTTCGCTTTCCCCCCTCGCCAAAACTTATGCAAGATGAAAGACAAACCCTGCAAGTTGTTGTCTTTCAATATTTTTTCTCTAACATCGTGCAGGTAGTTTGTCGTTTGAAAAAAAGAAAGCGGCCTCCGTGTTACGCACGGAAGCCGCTTCTCTCCTTTTAAAATAAACCATTATCTCGCCGCCCGCACAAAACGCCCCGTCTGCCGTTCGCCTTTTTCGCTGACGGCTTCGAGGTAGTAAATTCCAGCAGGCCAGTTGGCCGGCAGTTCGAGGGTTGTAAAATCGCCCGCAATATCGCCCGCAATAGTCTTCATTTGCTGGAGCAACAACATTGAAGTTGTTTGACATTCAAAACCCGATACCCTCGCAATAGTCTTCATTTGCTGGAGCAACAACCCGCCTTGCGCGTTTCGCACCGCGATCTGAACTTGCTGATTTTCCCAGTTGGTCATTTGCAAATAAATCACATCGGAAGCAGGATTGGGGAAAACATGAATTTGCTTTTCCAATGAAAACACGTCGTTGGTGTTCACCAGCATGGGGTCGTAGCGGTACACGCCGGGGTCGTAGAACTCGGCAAACCAAAGCCGGTTTTGGCTGTCAACGAAAAAGGCATCCGGTTCATCGTTCGAGGTGTTTTCCCAGCCGGGCGGGACGAGTTCCGTCCACACACCGCCGCGTAAAACGACTACGCGCGCGCCGGGCGTTCCGGGCGCTCCGTAACCCACATACATGCCGCCGGCCTTGTTGTGAAGTATAAATCAGGTTGCGCCAGAAACCCGAACTTTGCACATAAGCCGAAAGGAACAAGCGGCCGTCGGCAACAAACAACTGGGCAATATCGCCAATGGTAAAATCGCTAAGTACATTCCAGGTAACGCCTTTGTCGGAAGATGCAAGTATTTGGTTTTGCCAGTTGAGTCCAATAAAAAGATCGTTGAATTTTACGATATTGAGAACGTTGTCAGCCACCAATTGCCAGGTTTGCCCCAAGTCGCCCGAGCGATATGTTTTGCCAAATTCTACATCCACAAAAATCACGTCGCCCAGCACTTTGATTCCCTTGATATAGCCAAAACTCCAGGGGTCTTGATCGGGGTAAATGGTGTCCCAACTCAGTCCACCGTCTTTTGAAAGATAAAAATAATCTCGCGAGTTTTGACCGGCACACACCACCCCATTATCATTAGCGGATATTATTTCGTAGTAATAACTTGGCAAAGGAAGCGGCGAATTAGTCGTCCAGGTTTGTTGTTGCTTGTCGTAAGCGAAAACGCCGTTGCCCGTGCCAGCCCATATTTTGTTCCCGCCATCTGCAAGTGCAGCGACGACGGCCGAGCCGAGACCGTTGTTCGATTCTATCAACGCCTGTTCGGACTCTTCCCAGCGAAAAACGCCTTTGCTGTAAGTGATGGCCAAGGCCTTCCCCCCCGCTGTGGCAAGGTCGTAAATGGAAAGATTGTACGGCGGCACAGGCAGTTCATTCCAAGTGGTACCAAAGTCTGTTGATTTTGCGATACCAGTGGTGCCACCTGCGCCGAACACATCGTTGCCAACCAATGTAAATTCTACATAAAAATATGGCCAGGGCGTAGAATGGAAACCCCAAGTCTGGCCGTCGTCGTGGGAGTGCCACAGTTTTTTTTCGGTGGCGACGATGATGTGTTGTCCGTGCGCGAATAAACCTCTGATGTATTCTCCAGATGCAAGGGGCGGTGTCACAGATGTCCAATTTTCCCCGTTTGTGTCCGTTCGCCATATTTGGGTCAGGTTGCTCGAATAAAGCCGGTCGTCATAAGTCCAGACATCTTAGCAGTATTGAAACGGCGGGAGCATTGTATCCCAGGTCAAGCCTTCGTCCTGAGAGCGATGGATGATGTGTTGCGCGCCTTGCGGGATATAAATGCCATGACTGCAAACGGCGATACGCGAAATAACGGATACGGGTGGCTTGTTGATTTTACTCCACGTTTCGCCGTTGTTGTAGCTTATTTTCAAAACGGTGGGCAGGTTGTAAGCAAGAGAATTATCGGGATAAAACTGACCAACGAGAATACTGCCATGCATCGCCAAAGGCCAAATTGAGTTTTCAGGAAATTTCTCCCAGTTTATCCCGTCGTCGGTTCGGTAGAGAAAATACTCGTCAGTATAAAAAGCGTAGTCGTCATTGCTCCAGATTGACCATTGGGAGCCGCCGTTCGGCCCGCCTGTGTGTTCCCAGTTGAATTGTGCAGCTGCCGGAAAAAAGCACCCAGCCGCCAAGAAGGCGAGGAGAAGATTGTGTTTCATGTGTTGGATTTAGTTTTCGTGAAAAACAGATTGTAATAATCAGGATGCGCTCAACCTCGAAAGCGTTGGCCGAAACCCAAAAAAAAGCGGCCTGGTGTCCCACACACCGAGGCCGCTACCACTTAGCAGAAATAATCTTTTCAGGAGTTATGAGTTGTGAGTTATGAGTTATGAGCGGTGAGTTATTGCCTTGTAAACTCATAACTCACAACCCATAACTCATCTCTCATAACTCTAATCCACATTGTCATGCAAGTACGAATTCCCGCCCACGCGGATTTCGCCTTCTTCTTCGAGTGAAATCGTCCAGTTCGACATTTCGGGCTGTTCCGAATCGGGCACATCGTCGAGGTTGATGCTCTTGCGGAGATAAGCCGGTTGATTTTCCAATTCAATGATCGTCTGCGGCGAATTGAGTTTCACCACGTTAATCGGGCGGTTGAGCGCCTCCTGGCGGCGGCGTTGTGCCTCCTCGATGCGGCGGCGGCGTTCTTCCGGCGAGATTTCGTCGTCTTCAGGTCGGCGAATATGCGGGTCGCTGTTGACAGGTGTCGTGCGGCGGATTTTGTCCACCGTCTCCCGGATGTTGTCGAACTCGAATTCGAGTGCGCTGGCAGCCTTCTCGTCCACCGGGGCGTACGGCTCATCGGACGTAATCGTAAAGAGAGAAGGCTGGTTCTTTTTTCCGTTAACGCGCTCATCTTCATCGAGATGGACGACCTGGCGCTCGTGCGGATTGGCCTGACGCAACGGCGTTACCTGACCCGGCACGCGGCGCTCGCTCACTTCAAAGCCTGTGGCAATGATGGTGACGGCGAGTTTGTCGCCCAAACGCTCATCGAAGCAGTTGCCCCAGATGAGGTTAGCGTTTTCGCCCGCTTTTTCCTGCACGTATTGGGTGATTTCAAAAATCTCGTCCATCGTCGCCTCTTTCGCGCCGGAAGTGATGTTGACCAAAATGTTTTTCGCGCCGTAGATGTCGTTGTCTTCCAACAGGGGCGAGCGCAGCGCCTCGTCGGCGGCGCGGAACGCGCGGTTTTCGCCCTCGATGCAGGCCGTACCCATGATGGCGACGCCGGAGCCGCGCATCGTGGTGTTCACGTCCTCGAAGTCCACGTTGACGTAGCCGGGCACGGTGATGATTTCGGCGATGCCTTTCGCGGCGGTGCAAAGGATTTTGTCCGCCTCGGCGAAGGCCGCCGAGATGCTGAGGTTGCCGAAGATGTCGCGCAGTTTGTCGTTGGAGATAATGACAAGGCAGTCCACGTTTTTGCGCAATTCTTCGAGACCTTCCAAACCGTTGCCGACGCGGGTTTTGCCCTCGAAGGTGAACGGCAGGGTGCAAATGCCGACGGTCAAAATGCCCAATTCCTGCGCGGCTTTGGCGATGATCGGCGCTGCGCCAGTGCCGGTGCCGCCGCCCATGCCTGCGGTGATGAACACCATTTTGGTACCCTCTTCGAGAAAACGTTTGATTTCGTCGAGGCTCTCGATGCAGGCTTGTTTGCCCACCGAGGGTTTGCTGCCCGCGCCGCGTCCTTCGGTGAGGAGTTGGCCCAGCGAAATTTTGGTCGGCACGGGGCTGAGATTCATGGCCTGTGCGTCCGTATTGCATATAGCGTAGTCCACGCCAACGATGCCTTGTTTGTACATGTGAGTGACCGCGTTCGAACCGCCGCCGCCTACGCCGATGATTTTTATGATTGAAGGTTCATCCTTCGGAAGATCGAATAACATGACTTAAGAAGTTATGAGTTTTGAGTTATGAGTTATTTTTGGGAACTCAGCAAACTCTTGGTTTTACAATAAATGTGACATCAAAAAACCTGCAGACGCGATGATTCCAATGATGAGGATGCTTGCTGCGGCCAAATTTTTCTTTTTGGTCAAAATAGCACTCCGCGTCATTTTCAAAATTTCATCTGCATCTTGTTGCAACGATTGATATTCAGTTTCACTCAAATACTCAGTCGCGTGCAGCAGGTCTAACCAGTAAATTGTCTCGGCTGTTTCTTTTTGAGCGATGCCCAGTTTATGAATAAAATCAGCAGGACTTTCTCCATTTTGCGCTTCGCGGATGTTCGCACCCGGCGAAGTGCCCGATTTCAAAATCTGTTTGCTCAAAACATACTCTTTCTTCTGGCCTGTCAGGTACTTGTAGAGATTAACAATCCGAATTGCAAAAGCAAAGGATTTTTCGCGTAGCGGGGATTCCGCTTCTTTCTCTGTCATGGCTTAAAAAGTTTGAAGAGTTATGAGAGTTGAGTTATTAGGGATGAGTTTTGAGTTAGGAGTTATGAGTTAGGAGTTATGAGTTTGCCGCGAGCGGAAATAACTTATAACTAATATCTCATAACTTCTAACTCATCACTTCTTATTAAAATCGAGGTCCGGCTCGGCTTCGAACCACTCCTTCGTTTTTTTGAAAACGGTGTCGAACCACGACGGGCCTTTTTCTTCGGAAACGTTGGAACGCTCGCTGTTGTCGTCGGAAATATTCTGATTTTCAACCGTTTGACCGTTGCTCGGCTCGATGTCCTGCAAGCCGCGCAACAAAAGGCCGATGCCTGTGCTGAAAATCGGGCTGCTGACTTTCTCGTGGTAGCCGTGCGCGAGGTTCTCCACCGGCACACCGATGCGGCAAGCCATGCCGGTGTGGAATTCGGTGAGTTTGTCGGCGTGGAGCATGAGCGCGCCGCCGCCCGTGAGCACGATGCCGCCGATGAGTTTGCGTTCGTAGCCGCTGCGCCGGATTTCCCACAGCACATAGTCGAGCACTTCTTCCATGCGCGCCTGGATGATGCGGGCGAGGTTTTTCTCGCTGATTTCCTTGTGGTCGCGCCCTTTGAGGCCGGGGATGGTGATGATGCGGTTGTCGAACACTTCGTTGGCGAGGGCGGAGCCGAATTTGACTTTGAGTTTTTCGGCCTGCGGCTGCATCACGGTGCAGCCTTCTTTGATGTCGGCTGTGATGACGTTGCCGCCGAAGGGGATGACGGCGGTGTGCCGGATGATGCCTTCGTGGAAAATGGTGATGTCGGTGGTGCCGCCGCCGATGTCCACGAGCGCCACGCCCGCCTGTTTTTCCTCTTCGGAGAGGGTGGCGTCGGCGCTGGCGATGGGTTCGAGGGTGAGGTCGGCGACTTTGAGGCCGACTTTCTCGATGCATCGGTAGATGTTGTTGATGGCCGTGATTTGGCCGGTGATGATGTGGAAATTGGCTTCCAAACGCACGCCGCACATTCCGACGGGGTCGGTGATGCCCTGCTCGGAGTCCACGGTGAACTCTTGTGGGAAGACGTGGATGATTTTGTCGCCGGGCGGCAGCACGAGTTTGAACATGTCGTTCACCAGCCGGTCAATGTCGCGGTTGGCGATTTCCGTGTGGTCGCTCTCGCGGGTGAGGATGCCCCGGTGTTGGAGGCTTTTGATGTGCTGGCCTGCGATGCCGACGTGGACGCTGCGAAATTTCATGCGGGCGTTGCGCTCGCAGATGTCAACGGCTTCGCGGATGGCGTTCACGGTTTTTTCGATGTTCGAGACTACGCCGCGCAGTACGCCTGCGCTTTCAACTTTGCCGATGCCGAGAATTTCGAGTTTGCCGTGTGTGTTTTTGCGGCCTGCGAGGCAGCAGACTTTTGTTGTTCCGATGTCGAGTGCTACTACAACATCATGGGGTTGTGGGAGTAATTCCGTCATAACGTTTCTGTTTAAGTGGTCGAGTTTCAGTTTGTTTTCTCGTTTTCCCCTTGCAGCCGGCACGAAACTCTTTTCCGTCAGCAAAGGTATTTTTAAATTTTTTGTTTCAAAATATTTGTTGATAAAAGTTGATAAATGTTTATGAGGGTTGATAAATCGCGGCGTACTCTACGTTATCAACATCATAAACCTTCATCAACTCTTATCAACCCCATAGGGCGGGGCGTCTGGCTCATTGAGCGTGTTCGGTGGTTTTTTCCCACTTAGGTTGTTGATTTGATAAGTCAGTTTCTCCATCTCGGTGCGTACCAAAGCGTAATCCTCGTCAGAGAGATATTCCAAGTCATTGCAGAGAATCAGCAAGTTGACGACTTCAACTGCACTCCCGAAGGCGATTTCGTAAAAACGATTTTGGTCAGGCGGGTTGATTCGCGCGCTGCCTTCTGCTAAATTGCAGCAGATGGAAATTCCGGCTCGCCGGATTTGGCTCGTCACGCCAAAGGCTTCCTCTTTTGGAAAACTTTTTGTTTTTAAGTAAATTAACTTCACCACTTGCCTCGCCGTTTGCCAAACGGTCATTTTTTCAAAAGCGTAGGTGTATCGCATGGTTTTAAAATTTTTTGTTGATAAAAAAAGGTTGATGAGGTTGATAAGGGTTTATTAAGGTTGATGGGGTTGATAAAAGTTAATGAATGAATCGCGGCGCACTCTACATTATCAACCCCATAAACCTTTATCAACCCTTATCAACTACCGCCGACACACGACCTGCCCGCTATATTTCAAATTTATTGTTTCATACACTCGCCACCCCGCGTAGGGCATTCCTTCCCGGTAAAAAATCTTCAGGCGGTTTAGTTTGTCGTCCAATTTCCGGGCGCTGCCCAGCACGATTTTCTGGTCGCCCACCAGCGGCACGAGGATGAATTCGCCCGCGTTGTTGACATGAATCTGCTGGATGAACGAGGCCAAAAACTCGTCGGCCAGCAGGGTTTGGGTCAGGGTGAAAAGGTCTTTGAGGGTCGTGCGTTTTTTCGTTTGAAATTCAGGGGTGTAAGGCGACACGTTGCCGGTAGCTACAATGACGCGGGCGGCGAAATTTTTGGAAGGCGGCATTTTCACGCCGTTTTTGTCCAAGTAGTAGTTGCCGCCGTTGTTGTCGAGCACACGCAGCACGGGTTCGCGCTGGGTGACTTTTATGTGCAAATTGTTTTTTTGGTCAATGTAAGTCTCGGCATCCAGTATAAAAGGGTCTTGCTCCAACACGCGCTCCATGCGCTCCACTTCGAGGCGACCGAGTTCGGTGCCTTCGAGCGTGTTGCCGAACGACACCAGCAAAGCCTGTCGCACGTCGCGCTCGCTGATGAGTTTGTCGCCGCTCGCCAACGGCACCACCTCCACCCGCAGCCCTTCGGCAAAGGCGTCCTTCTTCCGGCGGATGGCCGCGAAGAGCACGAGGCCGACGATCAGGAGGAAAACCACCCAAGCGATGCGGTCGTAGCGGAGATGTGGCAATTTCATTGAGTTATTAGTTATCAGTTATTAGTTATCGGTTGTTGGTTATTGCTTGTTGGCGGCTTGGCTTCGGCGGATAATTCATAATTCATCTCTCATAACTAACCTTTTCAAACTGCGCGAGTGATGCCAAATGTGATTTAGTATTTGGGTTTGGGTTTCGTTCGGTTTTCAAGTTTAGCCGCTCACTCCGCTCCCGAAGCCTCGGGATTGTTGGCGAGGACGCACAACAACGGCAGGGGTGCGGTGTAATAACTCATCGCTCATCTCTCATCACTAATATCTTTATCGGCTCAATCATCGTGTCAATATCTCCCGCCCCCATCGTCATCAGCACTTCCAAGTTCTGCCTTTGTTGGCGTCCCGCCAACAAATTCAAGAGTTCGGCTTTGCTCGTCAGGGTCACGTTTTTGTTTTTCATCAAACCCGCAATCATCGCCGACGACACGCCGGGAATCGGCAGTTCGCGGGCAGGGTAAATGTCGAGCAGGATGCACTCGTCCAGCCCGTCCAATGCTTTGGCAAAACCTTCGGCGAAATCGCGGGTGCGGGTGTAAAGGTGCGGCTGAAAAATGCCCGTGACTTTGCGGGTCGGGTATAGCATTTTGGCGGCGGCGATGACGGCTTCGAGTTCGGCGGGGTGGTGGGCGTAGTCGTCCACGTACACCGTTTTTTCATTTTTAAAAATCGTCTCGAAGCGGCGTTTCACTCCTTTAAAATCGGCCAGCGCGGCGGGTAATTCTGGTGTAAAACCGCCAGCCGAAAGTGTCGCCGCGATAGCAGCCGTAGCGTTCAGCACATTGTGCAGGCCGGGATAATTCAGCCGTAAATCGCTCCAATCTATAATGCTTGTTTTCAGGCCAAATGCCATTTGCCCATCCTCGACGTGGACGTTATAGGCTTCGTAATAACCTTCTTCGATGCCAAAAGTGAACACGTGGCGACCGCTGGCGAGGAGTTCCGCCGCCACATCGTCGAGCGGGAGGCCGTGCCGGTAAATCAATTTGCCGCCGGGTTTGATTTGGCGGACGAACTGCTTGTACGATTCCACCACTGCCTCCGGCGTACCGTAGATGTCGAGGTGGTCGGGGTCGAGCGAGTTCAGCACGGCGAC